>FLOH01000403.1_pt1 | contig 98933 bp, 95 predicted proteins | sample 756751 | NCBI WGS metagenome assembly FLOH01 (sample SAMEA4026879, study PRJEB14308) | marine metagenome | biome: coastal water; material: water | depth 74 m
GCCGTTGCTGCCGCCCGAGATACCGAGTCGTCCGGGCGATGTGATACCACGCTCGATAATCGCTCGGGCGACTGCCTCGAAGTCTTCGTAGACGCGGGGACGTTTCTCGCGCAGCCCGGCACGGTGCCACGCCGGCCCGTACTCGCCACCACCGCGGATGTTGGCCAGCACGTATACGCCACCGACACCAGATTCGCTGCTCAGCCACGACCTGCCGATGACCGCCGTATAGGCAGCGGTGCGCGCGATTTCGAAGCCGCCGTAGCCGCTCAACAGCGTGGGGCATGATCCGTCGGTCGTGGCGAGGGCGTCATTCGACCCGACGACGAAGTACGGGATGCGTGTGCCGTCTGTGCTCGCGGCGAAGTGCTGCTCGATCGAGAGATCGCTTGCATCGAAGCGGGCCGGTGCCTGCCGAAGAAGTTGTGGGGCTTCGCCGCCATCGAGCGACATCACGAACAGCGATTCTGGAGTGACGAAGTCGGTACCGACGAGCCAGATGTCGTCGCGTTCGGCTCCGTCGACAGCGCTCGCCGACAGGGTCCAGGCGTCCGGCGCGCCCGAGAGTGCCTCGATGCTCCAGCTGCCGTCCGTCGATGCGGGCGGGGTGGCAACCGAGAGTGCGTTGCGTACGTCGTCGAGCACGTTGAGTACGACCCGATGACGGGTGCAGGAAAAGCCACCGAGCGATGCGGTTTGCGTCGGCGTGAAGAGTGCGGTGAGTTCTGAGGTGCCGGCAAGGAAGCCGTCGATGCCGGTAACGAGCAGCGACCCGGTCGGAAAGGATTGGCCCCGATGTTCGAAATCGGAACGAGGTGAGATGAAGATCCACCGTTCGTGGAAGCTGACCTCCGCGTCGTCGGGAACGTCAACAGACACGAACTTGCCCTCGTACAGGATCGACGTGCGCGTCGTGAAGAAGTCGGGGGAGCGCTCGACGACGTGATGCCGGAAGCCCTCCATCGACGACACGCCAACACCGACGGCGACATCAGCCTCGTCACCTTCGAAGACGACCTCGGCGTCTGCGATCGATGTGCCTCGTTGCCACCGACGAACAGTTCGCGGATATCCGGACCGAGTCAGGCTTCCCGGCCCAAAGTCGGTGGTCACGTACACCGTGTCGGCGTCGATCCACGTCAGGCTGCCTTTTGCCACGGGACGAACGAAGCCGCCTTCCGACTCAGCAATGAATCGCTTCTCAACGAGGTCGAACTCGCGTGTTACAGAAGCGTCGGAGCCTCCGGGTGATAGCTCGATGAGCGCTCGCCGCCGATCGGGGCGCAGCGTCGACGAGCCACGAAAAACCCATGATTCGTTCTCGGCGGCGCACAGTGCGTCGAGGTCGAGAATCGTCTCCCACTCTGGCTCACCGCCGACGTAGTCAGCCCACGTTGTGCGCCGCAGGAGACCGCGACGGTGTTCGGCATCGGTCCAAAAGTTGTGGACGAGGTCGCCATGGCGAGATGGGTACGCGATGCGGTCATCAGCTTCGAGTACATCGAGCGTTGACGCCCTGATCGGTTCGAATTGTGGGTCGACGAAAAGCGTCGCCTCAGCAACAGCGTTGCGTTCGGTCACCCATGCCAATGCGTTGTCGCCCTCGACATCTTCCAACCACTGATGTGCGTCCATGAGGGCGACGGTACCGAGAGACAACCCTTGGATCCGAGTGTCATCGTGGTCTGGCACAACGTTGTATCTCGCCGCGACAGTGAGGCGGGTTCTACGCTGCGCGTCATGTTCATCAATGGCGAGTGGGTCGAGGCAACATCAGGGAAGCGGTTCGAGGTGACCAACCCCGCAACAGGTGAGGTGATCGACACCGTGCCTGATGGCGGTGCCGACGATGCTCGGGCCGCCGTAGCGGCAGCCGACGCAGCATTCGACTCATGGTCCCAAACAACGGCGTACGAGCGCGCCGACCTGCTGTATCGCGCCTGGCAGCTGATGACCGAGCGGTCGAAAGAACTCGCTGAGCTGATGACGCGCGAGCAGGGCAAGCCGCTGAAGGCGTCGGCTGCCGAAGTGAAGTACGGCGCCGACTTTCTCCGCTGGTACGCCGAAGAAGCAAAGCGCGTGGCAGGGGAGTGGTTGCCGTCGGCGCGGGCCGATCAACGCTTCCTCGTCCTCAAGCAACCGGTCGGCGTCGTTGCTGCAATCACGCCGTGGAATTACCCGATCTCAATGCTGACCAGGAAGATGGGTCCAGCGCTCGCGGCAGGCTGCACGCTCGTGCTGAAAGCAGCCGAGGCAACGCCGCTCTGTGCCCGCGCGATCTTCCAGATATTCGCCGACGTCGATGCTCCTGGCGGTGTCGTCAACCTCGTCACAGCTCTGGACCCCAAGCCGATCGGCGAGGTGTTCTGCACGGACGAGCGCGTCCGCAAGGTGACGTTCACCGGCTCGACTGCTGTTGGCAAGATGCTCGCAGGGTCAGCAGCGAGCAACCTCAAGCGCGTCTCCGTCGAGCTCGGTGGGCACGCACCGTTCATCGTGTTCCCCGACGCCGATCCAGTGCACGCAGCGAAGGGTGCGGCGGCCTTGAAGTTCCTCAATTCGGGTCAGGCCTGCATCAGCCCGAACCGGCTGTACGTGCACGAATCGGCGCACGAAGCATTCGTTGACACGCTCATCGAGCGCGTCGGTCGCGTGCAGGCCGGGAACGGTATGGACGAAGGTGTCGGTGTCGGCCCGCTGATCAACGAAGCAGCCGTCGCCAAAGTTGCCAACCAGGTCGACGACGCACGAGCCAAGGGCGCTCATGTGCCTGTCGGCGGTCAGCGGCTCACCGGCGAAGCCTTCGATCGCGGGCACTTTTATGCACCGACCCTCATCACCGGCGTCACCGAGGACATGCTGATTCGGCGCGAAGAGACCTTCGGGCCAGTGGCTCCGGTCATCACCTACAGCGACGTCGACGAAGTCATCGCAATGGCCAACGACACCAACTACGGGCTCGCCGCCTACGTGTACACGCAAAACCTGTCGACGGCCATGCGGACGTTCGAACGCCTCCGGTTCGGGATCATTGGCATCAATGACGTCAACCCGACGTCGGCGGCGGCCCCGTTTGGCGGCATGGGCGACTCGGGCCTGGGTCGAGAGGGCGGCCACGAAGGCATCGCCGAATACCTCGAAGTGAAACTCGGCGGCTTCTCGATCTGACAAGCCATCTGACAACCCATCTGACAACCCATCTGACAAGCCATCTGACAACCCATCGTCTGACCGACAACTTGGCCCAGTTGAGGGCCATGTTGTGCCAGTCGCCGACGTTGTATCTACGCTGCACGTTATGACTGTGTTTGACCTCGACGCGATGATCGCTGACACCCGGACATTGATCGAGATTGAGTCGCCGTCGGGTGATCTTCTGCAACTCCAGAAGTCAGCGGTTGCCTTGGCGGCGATGATCGAACGCCACCTCGGCGGAACATGTGAGCTCGTCGACTCGCCGAAAGGTCCCCACGTCCACTGGAAGGGTGGCGACGAAACGACGGTGATGTTGCTCGGCCACCACGACACCGTTTTTCCGATGGGCACGCTCGAACGGTTGCCGTTCGCCGTCACGGACGGCGTGATGACCGGGCCGGGCTGTTTTGACATGCTCGCGGGCATCGTCCAGGCGCTCCATGGGCTCGCGTCGCTCGACGATTGCTCGCACGTCGAGTTGCTGTTCAGCGCTGACGAAGAGATCGGCTCGCACGAGTCCCGTGCGCTCATCGAAGAGCGCGCCACTGCATGTGGCAATGTGTTGGTGCTTGAACCGTCAGCCGACGGGGGTGGCCTCAAGACCGGCCGGAAAGGTTGCGGCACCTTTGATGTCGTGATTACGGGGCGAGCGAGCCACGCCGGCCTCGAACCCGAGAAGGGCATCAACGCGCTGGTCGAGGCATCACACCAGGTTCTCGCTATCAACCAGATCGGCGATGCAAGCGTCGGCACCACTGTCACCCCGACGGTCGCCAAGGTCGGGACCACCGACAACGTCGTGCCAGCCCACGGACTGATCAAGGTTGACGCCCGTGTTGAGTCAGCTGACGAGAAGGCCCGAGTCGAAGCGGCCATGGCGGCACTCACGGCGCACATCGAGGGCGCGTCCGTTGAAGTCACCGGGCACATTGGCCGTCCGCCGATGCCTGAGTCGGCATCGGTATCACTGTTCCCGATCGCTCAGCAGGTTTCGCCAGGAATCGAAGGCTTCGCTGTCGGCGGCGGCAGCGACGGCAACTTCACCGCAGCAATCGGCGTCCCGACACTCGATGGTCTCGGAGCCGTCGGCGGTGGAGCCCACGCCGACACCGAACACGTCATCGTCGCCACGATGCCCGAACGCGCCCGCCTCATCGCGGGCATCGTCGAAGCACTCGCCCCCACTCGCTGACCCCGCTGTTCAGCTCTCGAGGGCTCTGGTGATGTCGCCGGGCTCGAGTGTGCCGACGCCTTGATACAAGCTGAGCTTGTTCCGAGTGTCGGTGATGTCGAGGTTGCGCATCGTGAGCTGACCGATGCGGTCGAGTGGGCCGAACGGCTGGTCTTGCACGCGTTCCATCGAGAGGCGGTCGGGCACATAGGTGAGGTTGTCGGACACCGTGTTGAGGATCGAGTAGTCGTCGCCGCGGCGCAGGCGCAGGGTGACTTCGCCAGTCACGACCGAACCGATCCAACGCATGAGCGGCTCGCGCAGCATCAGGCTCTGAGGGTCGAACCAGCGGCCCTCGTAAAGCAGCCGGCCGAGACGGCGACCCATCGTGCGGTAGTTCTCGATCGTGTTTTCGTTGTGGATGCCGTTGACGAGGCGTTCGTAACAGGCATGGAGGAGGGCCATTGCTGGGGCTTCATAGATGCCACGAGACTTGGCCTCGATGATCCGATTCTCGATCTGATCGCTCATCCCGAGTCCGTGGCGGCCACCGATCCGGTTTGCTTCGTTGACCAACTCGACTTGTGAATCAAAGCGTTTGCCGTTGATCGCAACCGGCCAGCCCGCTTCGAAGCGCACAGTGACGTCTTCGGTCTGGATCGCGATGCTCTCGTCCCAGAACGGAACGCCCATGATCGGGGTGACGATCTCTATCGGCGTGTTGAGTTCCTCGAGCGCCTTGGCCTCGTGGGTCGCACCCCAGATGTTGGCGTCCGTGGAGTAGGCCTTTTCAACCGAGTCGCGGTACGGCAGGTTTCGTTCCTGCAGGAATTCGCTCATGCCCTGGCGTCCACCGAGTTCGTCGACGAACGTGGGGTCGAGCCACGGCTTGTAGATGCGCAGGTTCTGGTTGACGAGCAACCCGTAGCGGTAAAAGCGCTCGATGTCGTTGCCCTTGTACGTGGAACCGTCGCCCCAGATGTCGACGCCATCGTCGGCCATTGCCCGAACGAGCAGCGTGCCGGTGACGGCGCGGCCGAGGGGAGTGGTGTTGAAGTAGGTCTTGCCACCTGAGCTGATGTGGAACGCACCACACTGGATGGCGATCAGGCCCTCGCGGACCAACTCGTCGCGGCAATCGACGATGCGCGCTTCTTCTGCTCCGTACTGCTTGGCGCGCGCCGGAACTCCCTCGAGATCGGGCTCGTCTGGCTGACCGAGGTCGGCGGTGTACGTGTAGGGAATGGCACCCCGTTCACGCATCCAGGCCACTGCGGCTGATGTGTCGAGTCCGCCGGAGAAGGCGATGCCGACGCGCTCGCCTGCTGGGAGGGTCATGAGGACCTTGGCGTTGGATCCACCGGGAATCTGCTGGGCGTCAGACATGAGGGTCGACGATATCGCCGCGACTGCGCCGGCTCACGGACCGGCGCCGACGGGACGAAGGCAGATCGGCCAAGTTGCCGCCCGGTTGGCTGATCAGTTGGCCCAATTGTCACCCGGTCAGTTGGTGGTGGTTGTCCGGTAGGTGCCGGTGAATGCGCCGATCGAAATGACGGCAACGCTGGCAGCGATGGCGAACTCGATCGCCGCCAATCCGCCCGATCGAGACATGTCGAAGACGGCAATGAGGGCGACGCCCACTGAGCCAGCGAGGCTGATCAGGGCAACCCGACGAAGATTGTAGATCGCGGCGAGCCCGATAACGATCGCCAGAACGAACGGGATGATCTTGACCGCCACCGACCGCGGCCGGGCGCGAGCGCCGAGCCACCACGTTCCGATGCCGATGTCCTGGCTGGTCTTCCAAACGGCGGCGAATGCGAAGAACGCTGCGGTCCACGCAGCGCCGAGCAGCATCTGCCAGCCCGTGGTCACTTGGCCGGGGCGAGGCTGGGGTGCTGGCATGCCGGAAATCGGAGGCGGAAGACCCGGACGGGAATCGGTCGTCTTTGTCGCCTCTGACACGAACCTGACTGTAGGCGCTGTAGCGCTGAGATTCCCGGCAGCTACCCTTCTGCCGGCATGGCGAGCGAACAGACCGGAGCATCCTTCGACAAGCTCTCGATCTTCTACCCGATGTGGAATGAAGAGGAGTACGTTGACCGTGCGCTCACCGCTGCGCGCCGGGCGTGTGTAGCGCTCATTGAGGCTGGCGACATCGCTGACTACGAATTGATCATTGTCAACGACGCCTCGACTGATCGCACGGCCGAGATCGCTGACGCAATCGCCGCAGCCGACCCGCACGTCACGGTCATCCACCACGCGAAGAACCGCAAGCTTGGCGGGGCGATCAAGACCGGATTCGCCACGGCGACCGGCGACCTCATTCTGTACACCGACGCCGACCTGCCCTTCGACATGGCGGAGCTGCCGCGGGCAGTGCGCCTGATGATCGACTACGACGCCGACATCGTCAGTGCGTACCGATTTGATCGCACCGGCGAGGGTTACCTCCGCACCATCTACACCTTCTGGTACAACTTGCTGATCCGCACGCTCTTTGGGGTGAAGGCGCGCGACATCAACTTCGCCTTCAAGCTCTGCCGGGCCCGGGTCTTCGATCACGTCGAGTTGCAGAGCGAAGGTTCGTTCATCGACGCCGAACTCGTTATCCGTGCGACCCGGCTCGGGTACGAGATGCTGCAGTTCGGTGTCGACTATTTCCCGCGTACCCGGGGCGAGTCGACGCTCAGCTCGCCTGGGGTCATCCTCACGATCCTCCGGGAGATGCGCGAGCTGCGCGGTGCCCTTGACGGCATCACGCCGGTCATGAATAAGGACTGATGCAAGAAAGAAACTGTGTCGAACGGCATGCTGAGCGATGGCCGCTGCCCGAGCGGCATTGCTATCTTTTGTAAAGAGATTGGGACGAAAGTCCGGGCTCGCACAGATTGTCCCGTCACTCATGAACGAAACTTCACGCCGATCGCGTCCCCTTGCTCGAGATTTCATGTCGAATCAGGCTGCCAAATGGCTGCCCGCCGTTGCGGCAGCCGGCCTGCTCGGGGCGGTGGTGTTGGCCGGTGTTACTCTCGGCGGCGGTGACACCCCCGATCGGGTTCCCGCCGACGCTGCGTTTGTCGTCGATTCCACAGCGAGCGTGCTGACGGTTCCCGAATCCGTCCCAAATGTCATCGGTTCGGTGGCAATGGCAGCGCCGGTCGTCAAGGTCCCACTGACGCGCACCCTGTCGAAGGGGCTTGCCGGCGACGACGTCAAGCTCGTGCAACTGCGGCTCACCGAACTCGGCTTCGTCCCGGGCCCAGCCGACGGCATCTATGGCGACCAGACCATCACGGCAATCTGGGCGTACGAAAAGCTGGTCCTCGGAACAGCGAGCAACGCGCCGACTGGCAAGGTCACGCCCGACATGTGGGATCAGATGCAGGAGCCGTTCGTCGTCCAGCCCCGCCGACCAAATGCAACGCCGAACCACACCGAGGTGTATCTGCCTGAGCAGGTGCTGGCGATCTATCACGGCAACCAGCCGGTCATGATCACGCATATGTCGAGTGGCAGCAACGAGCAGTGGTGCGAAGAGGTCACGATCAGCCCGGGCGAGTACGGCAACCGTGATGGCGAAGAACCGTTGGTGCGAGGCGAGTGCGGCATTTCGAACACCCCGGGTGGCGTGTTCACCGTCTACCGCAAAGTCGAAGGCCTCCGTCAAAGTGCGCTCGGCGGCATGTGGAACCCGGTCTACTTCAACTACGGGATTGCGATCCACGGTGCCCTGAACGTTCCCCTTCAGGGTGCGTCGCACGGATGCATTCGGATCCCCCTGAACATCTCCGAAACCATGCAGGAACTGATGGGCAACGGCGATCAGGTCTTTGTCTGGGACGGCGACCACGAGCCCGAGGCAATTGGCTCACCGCCGCCGACCTTTAACTGGATCGATCCCGACTACGTGTCGACATCGACCACGACGTCCACCGTTCCGGACACCACAACGACCGTGGTTGATACGACGCCAGAAACCACGCAGGGTCCTGTGAGCACGCCCGCCCCGGTCCCGACGACCACACTGCCATCGACCACGACGACCACACTGCCATCGACCACGACGACCACACTGCCATCGACCACGGTCAGCGGCGGCACTCAGGCCGGAGGCTGAGCGCAGCGCTAGCGTCGATCAGGTGAGCGACACTGCCGGTCCGCCAGCCCACTACGACGAATTCGGGTTGTTCCACGAGAACATCGCCGAGTTCGGTCTGGATGTGGCCATCCCAACTGTCGTTCGCTGCGATGTGGAACTGGATGACGGTCGCTCACTCAGCGCGCTGTCCTGGGGGCAGCCCGATGCTGCCGAGGTCGTCTTCGTTCACGGAGGTGCGCAGAACGCTCACACCTGGGACACGGTGGCACTGGCACTTGGCCGATCGGCACTTGCTGTTGACCTGCCGGGCCACGGGCACTCCTCGTGGCGTTCGGACGGGGCGTACTCGCCAGCGAATCTTGCTGATGACGTCGCCGCAGCGGTTCGTCGGCATGCGCCAGATGCGCGCCTCGTCGTCGGCATGTCGCTCGGCGGATTGACGTCGATGATGCTGGCCAACCGGCATCCCGACCTGGTGCAGTCGCTTGTGATGGTCGACATCACGCCAGGGGTCAATCAGAAGAAGGCCAAGGCGATCATCGATTTCGTCAACGGCCCGCAGTCGTTCACGAGCTTCGACGACCTCCTGGCGAGAACGATCGAGTTCAATCCGACTCGATCCGAATCGTCGCTGCGGCGGGGGATTTTGCACAACGCACATCCGGTCGCTGACGGGTCGTGGCAGTGGAACTACGACCGGACCAATCGCGTCGAAAGCAGCGAAGGTGAATCGTCAGGCATGCCGGAAGCTGATGTGATCAGCGACGAAACGCGCAACCCGATGTGGGACGACTTCGCCAGCGTGACATGCCCGCTCACGCTGGTCCGTGGATCGCTCTCACCAGTCGTCGATGACGCCGATGTGGCGGAGGCGCGACGGCTACAACCTGCCATGGTGGTGCATCTCGTCGATGGTGCCGGTCACAGTGTGCAAGGCGATCGTCCGGTCGAGTTGGCTGCGATGATCGCGAGCGAGCTGAACTGAGCGTTAGTTGGTGCAGGCGTCGAGCCCACCGATAACGCCGTCGCGGAATGCGTCGATCTTCTCGAACGGGCTACCGAGCACATCGTCGTCCGCGCTGAGGTCGCCGATCAGGATGGCGGTGCGAACAGCTTCGTCGAGGTCGCCGGGCGACACGATGGACGTCCGGCCCTCGGCGCGAGGTTGGGACAGTTGGAAGTCGACGGGGATGACTGTTTGTACCCAGGCCCCGGCGAGGCAGTCGTTGATCAGCTCCCGACGTTCGCCTTCGAGAGTTGATCCGAGTGAGCGCTGGGCGGCTTCGGCCCAGGCCACGCCGATCAGGTAGCCCAACGAGAAGTCGCCGAATGTTTTTTGTTTGTATAGGTTGCGAGCAACCGGCTCGTTGAGGAAGACGATGTTGTTTGACGGACACAGGGCAGCGCCGTTCTGGAGGCCGGGCTCGAGATCCGCACATGCTGCCTCGGCCTCGCTCTGGACAGGGACGAGCGTGAGCGGGGTGAAGCCGGGGACTGCAGCGTCGACGCCCCAGAAGAGGTTGAGGTCGGGCACGAGGAACCCGAACAACTCGGCGCCCTTGCCGGTCTCCGGATCGCCGGGCTCGAATCCGAACGGTGCATTGCCTTCGTTGGTGAAGTCGTCCGGGTCGTTGAACTGGTTAGGCATCAGCGGGAGCGGATCGTCGATGAGGTTGCCGCAGCGAACTGCGCCTTGAACGAAGCCGACCTGGAAGGCGCCGACCCGGTCGAACCCGGATCCGTGGCCGCCAGGCGCGAACTGGTCGATGCCAACGGGGTCGCGCACTTCGAGCATGGCAATCAGACCGGCGCGAACGTCGGCGTCGGAGAACGTGATGCCACCTTCGCCGCGTGCTGCGCGGCCCGCCCACGCACCGGCGAAGCAGTCGGCCTGCTGCTCGGTCGTGACCGTCGGGAGGTTTTGTCGCAGGACACCGCTGCGCTGTTGGACGGCGTGGCCGTACTCGTGAGCCAAAACGATGCCGATTGTTCCGGCGCCGAAGTTGTCGGCGAGTTGGGCGAGTAGGCCGCCGTCGCCGTCGTCGTAGACAATGAAGTCGTCGATGCCGCAGTAGAACGCCACGAACTGTTGAACGTCGTCGTATGACGTGCGGGGCTCGCCGCAACCGGGAAGATCATCGGGCCGCTGCGGGTACGCGGCATACACGTCGCCTTCGAGCGGTAGCCAAGCCTCGCCGTACACCTCGGGATAGGTCTGCTCCCACCAGGCGTCGAGGTCGGCGAGCGTGGCGAGGAGGAAGTCGTCGTACGGCTGGACTGGCTTGTCCGGACCGAAGTTGATGGCCTCGGAATCGATGACGACTGGTGCCGTCGCCGGAGGTGTGTTGGCCGGCTCGGTGGAGCTCGTGGTCTCGTTGCCAGAGGTGGTGGGCACGCCTATACCAGGCGTTTCTGGTTCGAACGGTGGCGCGCTGGTTGCTCCTGCCGAGGCATCGGAGCGAGTAGCGGTCACCGCGACGTCGGTGCCGCATGCTGCAGCGCTCAGCCCGATGGTGAGCAGCAGTGCGGTCAGTCGCGTGGTCTGCACACCTTTGACTCTAGGCACGGACGTTTACTGACTCGCATCGGCGGCCAGGATTTCGGATCCTCTCGCCTTTGCAACTTGGGCCGTTTGGAGTCTAAACCCACTGCGGCTTCCTGCTATGTTGCGCGCGTCGTCCTTGAACTTAATGGTTCTTTGGCCGATTGGGGCAGCGAGATGCGTTCCCCAACACACCGACGAACATCAGGGGGTTTTACGTCGATGGCACTGCTGGAAGTGAAAGATGTCGAAGTCAGGTTCGGGGGCATTGTTGCTCTCAGCGGGATGACTTTCGACATCGAAGAAGGACAGATTTGTGGCCTCATCGGTCCCAACGGCGCGGGGAAGACGACGATGTTTAACGTCATCAGTCGCATCTATGACCCGACCGCTGGATCACTGAGCTTCAACGGGGTCGACCTGTTGAAAACGCCGCCACACTTGATTGCCAAGACCGGCATCTTTCGGACGTTCCAGAACTTGGCGCTCTGGCCACGCATGAGCGTGATCGAGAACGTGATGGCTGGTGCTCACGTGCGAAGCAAGCAGAACTTTGGGACCGCGATGCTCAACATCGGGCGCAAGAAGGAAGAAAGGGAGCTGGCCTCCGAGGCGTACGCGATTCTGTCCGACCTTGGCCTCGCAGGTTTCGCCTTCCAGCAGTGCGCCGGCCTTCCCTACGGCACGCTCAAGCGAATCGAACTCGCCCGCTGCCTCATCGGCCATCCCAAACTCCTGATGCTTGACGAACCCGCGACCGGCCTCACGCACAGCGAAGTCGAAGAACTGTCGGTCGTGATCCAAAAAATTCGGACCGACTACAACCTGACCATCCTCCTCGTCGAGCACCACATGGGGCTCGTAATGAGCATTTCCGAGAACGTCGTTGTTCTCGACTTCGGCCGCAAGATCGCTGAGGGCCTTCCTGCCGAAGTGCAAGAGAACCCTGCCGTGATCGAGGCGTACCTAGGAGCACCCGCATGAGCGAAACCAGTACATCGCCCGAACTCGTCCTCGACGTCAAGGGTCTTGAAGGCGGTTACGGCCAGATTCAGGTCCTCCACGGCCTGGACTTCCACGTCGCCGACGGCGAGATCGTGGTCATCCTCGGTGCCAATGGCGCGGGCAAGACCACGACGCTGCGAGCGGTGTCGGGCATGATTGCCCGCACGGGCTCGGTCAAGCTGCGTGGCGAGGACATCAGTACTGCGAACGCCCCCGACCTCGTGCGCAAAGGTGTCGCACATGTGCCGCAGGGCCGGGGCACGCTTCCCGAGTTGTCCGTCGAGGACAACCTCCGAGTCGGTGCCTATATCCGAGACGACAACGAGATCGATACAGATATCGAGCAGTGGTTCGACGTCTACCCCGTTCTCCGGGAGCGCAAGAACCAGCGTGCCGGTTCGCTTTCCGGCGGCGAGCAGCAGATGCTTGCCGTCTCTCGGGCACTCATGTCTCGACCTAGCCTGTTATTGCTCGACGAACCGTCACTCGGGCTGGCCCCGATCATCGTGGCGGAGTTGTTCGAGCGCTTCGCCGAAATTAACAAGGAGACTGGCACAACGATGCTCTTGGTTGAACAGAACGCACAGCTTGCACTCGGCATCGGCGACCGGGGCTACGTCCTCGAGTCTGGAGCGATCTTCACCGAAGGTCCGGCCGACGAATTGATCAACGACGATGCCATCCGCAAGGCCTACCTCGGAGTCTGACGGGAAACATCAATGGAACTCTTTCTCAATCGCATCTCCGATGGCCTGTCCAACGGAGCCACCTACGCCCTGATTGCCATGGCCTTGGTCATGATCTTCAAGGCGACCACCCTGATCAACTTTGCCCAAGGCGAGTTCGCGATGTTCGGCGGATTCGTCGCCCTCGTGCTCGCGACCGAACGCGGTCTCCCGATGTGGATTGCCGTCGTTGGCGCGATGGCGATCACCGCAGTCCTCGCAGCGGGCATCGAGCGCACGCTGATCCGGCCGTTCGACCCTTCAGATCACTTGCCGCTCGTCATCATTACGCTCGGACTGTTCCTCGCGATCAACGCACTTGCCGGCATTGTCTGGCGGTTCGACCCTCGCGCATTCCCCGAACTGTTCCCCTCCGGTAATGCCCTGACTTGGAATACGGCGACGCTCTCCTGGTACACGATCGGCACGATCACCACCATCGTAGTTGTTGCTGGCGGCCTCACGCTGCTCCTCAACATGACCAAGATCGGACTTGCTTTTCGAGCGGTGTCATCGAACCTTGAGTCGAGTGAACTCGCTGGTATCAGGGTCGGCCCGACGTTGCAGTTCGGCTGGGCGATTGCTGCCGCAGTCGGCACCCTTGGCGTCTGCGTCTTCGTTGCCTCGCCGTTCCGCCAGCTCGAACCGAACGTGATGGTCACCGGCCTCATCTTCGCCGTCTCGGCTGCTGCACTCGGCGGTCTCGACAGCCTCGGTGGAGCGATCGCCGGCGGTCTCGCCATTGGTCTCGTTCAATCGATTGGGGTGCCGTATCTCGGTATCCCGAGTGAGCTCAGCTTGCTTGCCGCTGTGGCGGTGCTCATGTTGGTCTTGCTGTTCAAACCATCTGGGCTGTTCGGCACGCCGCAAGTCGAACGGGTCTGAGGAAAAAATGTCTACAACATCACCAAAATTCGTCTTCACTGAGGGCACGAATCGCTACCGCGCCTACAAGTTCGCCGGGTTTGCGATGCTCGCCCTGCTGGTTCTGATCGTTGCGTTCGCGTACAACGACACCGGCTCGATCACGCTCTTCGACAATAGCTACAAGCTGAGCATCACTCGTGTCACCAAAGCAATCTCGTTTATGGTCGCAATCCTCGGGCTGCAAGTGGTTGCTGGCTTTACCGGCCAGTTGTCGCTGGGTCAGGGCTTCTTCTTCGGAACCGGTGCCTACATTTCCGCCTGGCTCGTCGCCGATCAGCACTGGGCATGGTTCACGTCACTGCTCGTTGTGGTTCCGGTCTGCTTCGTATTCGGCCTCCTGTTTGGCATTCCGGCACTGAGGATTAAGGGCCTGTACTTGGCACTTGTCACGCTGGGTTTGGCAGCGATCTTTCCCTCGCTCATCAAACTCGACTTTTTGCTTCCGTACACCGGAGGCGCCGCTGGCAAGCAGGTCGATTCTGACTTCGTTCCGCCGAGCTGGCTGCCGCTCGACGGCATCGTTGACGCATTGCACAAGTTGCCGCTTATTGGCCAGTACTTCGGTGACGGCGGCGGAATGTCGAGCAAAGAGGAACAGCGCGTCTGGACGTTCTTGATGATGGTCATGCTCGCTCTCATCTGCTTCAAACTGGTGAGTAACCTCATTAAGAGTCGGCCTGGCCGGGCAATCCGTGCAGTCCGTGACAACGAGACTTCGGCAGCTGTCAATGGGATGAGCCTCAGTTTTCACAAGACGATGTCATTCGGTGTTGCTTCTGCCCTCGGCGGCGTCGGCGGCATGATCTACGTTGCTGAGCTCGGCATAGCGTCCGAAGGCGACTTCACGCAGCTCATCTCGATCCTGTTCATTGTCGGCATGGTCGTGGGCGGTGTCGGCACATTGTCTGGCGCAGCGATCGGCGGCTTGGTCATTGCCTTCGTTCCTGACTGGGCATCGTCGACTCAAAACCTGCCGGGCATTCCGGAACGTTGGCTCCAGGGCCCCACTGGCGGGTTGATTCTTGGTGCCGGCCTGATCATCATCACGTTTGTGATGCCAGGCGGCGTCGTCTCCGGCGTCCGAAAGATCCGCGACCGATTTGTACGAGTACTGCCGCAGACGCCTGCGCTCGGCTCGAGTGCGGACGACGGGAGCCAGCCGACTACAGTCTGACTCCCAACATGAAGAGAAAGATCTCGGTGCGTAGGGAAGCTATTGGCTTGACGACATCGTCGAGTAAGGGCGTCCGGTCGTCACCGGTGTAACGCCGAGCAATCGGTATCAACCAAACCATTACCATTAAGGGGAGAACATGAGAACATCACGTATTCAACGTTCTGTAGCGGGGATCATGGCTGCTGGCCTGATTTTTGCGGCATGCGGTAGCGATGACGCCACACCAGCAGCGACCGAGGCTCCGGCTGCGACCGAGGCTCCGGCTGCGACCGAGGCTCCGGCTGCGACCGACGCTCCGGCTGAAGAAGCACCGGCTGAAGAAGCACCGGCTGAAGAAGCACCGGTCAGCGAAGCACTTGCACTCGAAGGCGATGTCGTTGTCGCTGCTGGCACCACGCTGGCACTCGGCGACTGCCCCGACGACTGGAGCGCAACACAGGGTGTCGACGGCGACGAGATCCGCATCGGCCAGACCCTGCCGCAGTCCGGCGCACTCGCTGCGTTCGGTGCTATCGGCGAAGGCATGCGAATGTACTTCGACTTCATCAACGACACCGATCCGATCGATGGTAAAGACCTCGTCCTGGTCGCCAAGGACGACGGCTACGAAGCTGGTCGCGCCGTGGCCAACGTCGAAGAAATGCTCGACTCCGACGACGTGTTCGCACTCGCCCACAACATCGGCACGCCGATCAACTACGCGATCCGCCCCATCACTGATGAGGCATGTGTCCCGCAGCTGTTCAACTCGTCGGGATTCCCGTTCTGGGGCGACCCGGCGAACTTCCCATGGACCGTCGGCAACATCTTGAACTACGTCACCGAGACCGAAATCTGGTGCGCCGACGTCAAGGCCAACATCGGCGAAAACGCCACTGTTGCCGCCCTGATCATGAACAACGACTTCGGTAAGACCTACCAGCAGACGCTCAACGGCTCAGAAGCTTGCGCCGGCCTCGAGGTCGTCTCTGAGCAACTTCACGACCCGGCAGGCGCCGACGTCACCAACGAAATGACCACGCTCGCAGCAACTGGAGCTGACGTGTTCCTTGCGGGTACCACGTCGAAGTTCTGCTCGCAGTCGACGGCAGTGCTCGCGGCGTCCGAATGGCGTCCGACCACGTACATGTCGTACACCTGCAACAACCTCTCGTCGTTCTTCGCGCCGGTCCAAGGAGCTGTGGAAACACTCGCAGCCGACAACGCCGGCCCGATCTTGGCGAACTCGAACAAGGTCTGTGGTGACCCGGTTTGGGCCGCCGATCCGAAGATCATCGAGATCGAGCGCATTCTTGCCGAATACGGCAACGTCACGTGCGCCGACGGTTCGTACTCCACCGGCATCCTGTACGGCGAGTTCCTCGTCGACGTGCTTCGCTCGGCAGCTGCTCTGGAAGGCGGCCTCAACCGCGTCAACCTGATGGCTGCTGTCTGGAACTCTGATTACACGAACGACAGCCTGCTGGGTGGCACGCTCAAGCTCGACGGTGTGAACGACGCATACTGGACCGAATCGGCCCAGCTGCAGCGGGTGTCCATCGTCGATGGCGCACTCGCATTCGTGCCGACCGGTGACCTGGTCGACTTCGAAGGCGCCGGCGGCGCTTACGGAAGCTGATCCACCTGCCCGTCTGACGGGCTGACTACCTGAAAATGGCAACGGCCGCCGGTCCCCTGCGAGGGAACCGGCGGCCGTTGGTCGTTTTCGGTTACGTCGGCGAGATGATCAGCCTCCGACCAAGTTGGTGCAGGCAATCAAATCTTTGGCCAACGCTTGGGTGTTTTCGTTCTCCGAGCCGTCGGACAGCGCTTCGATGTCACCGTCGGAGTAGTCGGCAAGGACCCTGTCAATGCAGGGGCCGTCCGTCGTGTAGCCCTGCTTTTCCACGTCGCCGATGAACTGATCACGGGTGCCATCGCGGTCAACCCCGCCGCAAGCTGCGAGTCCGAGTGCGCCGACGGCGAGGAAGGCGGTGAATGTCTTGTTCATGAAGGTGAGTCCTGTCATTGGTTGCGGATTGTGGTGTTTGAAATCATCCGGTCAGAGAGGCGTCGTTGAGGCCTTGAATTTCCGTTGTGTCGGCGACAGGACCCATGCTGGTCAGGGGCGGCGCGAGATGTTGACCGTGAACTCGCCGGGTTTGTCGATCACATTGTTGAACTCATACACGCCACCGTCCAAGGTGAGCGCCGTGCACGCGAACCCGGCGCCGACATCCTGATCGAGAGGCGAATTGCAGTTGACCGATGTGAAAACTACATCCAATTCGGCAGCGACCTTGTCGGCGATGAACGCCTCTGCATCTGACTTGAAGTCGGCCGTCGAGGTGAAACATCCTGTCAACATGATGCTCGCGACGAACAAGCTCAGCAGCTCAGCGACACGGCGGGAAGATAACTCCATCACCCCAACGATACTGCCGCCATTCGGTCAGGTGATGAGCCCCGCACCAGTCGAGTCGGGCGCAGGCTCATTGCTGACCTGAGGTTGAGGCGGGACGACCCGATGGTTCGGCCGGATCCTGTCGGTCATGACGACCACCAGTGCGAGCCAAACGAAAGCAAATCCGATCAACCGGTTGAGCGGCATCGCCTCGTTGTACAGCGCCCAGCCGAGACCGAAGTTGATCACCGGGACGATGAGGTTCAGTGGTCCGAGCAAGGTGAACGGAATCGACTTGGCTGCCGATGCGAACAACATCAGCGGGACCGCCGTGATGAACCCGGTGCCGAGCAGCAAGGCCCAGTCGGTCGCCGAAGCGGTATTCACCGCACTACTACTTCGACCGGAGAGGACGACGAGCGCCACAGCCGCGGGAACCACCAACACCAGGGTCTCGCCGGTCAGGCTGTCGATGGCGCCGAGTGGCACGTATCGCTTACTCAGCGCATAGGCACTCCACGTGACTGCCAGAACTAGGGAGATCCATGGCGGACGCCCTGCCCCCACCGTCAAAATCACGACAGCAATGGAGGCAGAACCGAAGGCGATCTTTTGGGCACGATTCGCACGCTCGCCCAAGACGAGCACGCCGATGGCCATCGTGGCGAGCGGCGCGATGAAGTAGCCGAGCGCAGTTTCGATCACGCGGTCGTTGACGACGGCCCAGACATAGCTGCCCCAGTTGGCGGTGAGGAGGAGCGCGGCGGCGATCAGCCTGACGACGGTCGCCCGTGACCGAAAGGCAGCGACAATCGCTGGCCATGTGCCGCGCACCGTCGTGACGACGGCCATCACGATGGCTGCGGTGGACATCCGCCAAGCAATCAGTTCGACGGCATCGAGCCCTGAAAGCTGCTTCCAGTAAATGGTCAGCAGGCCCCACAGCACAAAGGCTGCGACGCCGACCCGGACCCCGTTGCGTTGTGTCTGTTCGCTCACCGGCCGTACGGTACGCCTCGACTGGGCTGTCGACGCCTTTGGATTCAGAACAGCGAACTAGGTTGCGGCCGTGGCCAAGTGCGTCAACGTCGTCAAGTATGGGTCGGTCTCCGTTCGTGTCTCCGACGACCCGGCCGGAGACGTCGCCCGGTCGCTCGCGGTCCGCCTCCGTGGCGCTATCAGACGTCGGGGGAGTGCCTCGCTCGCCGTCAGTGGTGGCTCGACTGCGTCATCGATGCTTGCTGCTCTCGTGCATGAGGATCTCGATTGGGACTGCCTGACTGTCTGGCAGGTTGACGAACGCGTCGCCCCCGACGGACACAAAGACCGCAACGCCAGCCAACTGTGGTTCATGCCGACAGCGACGATGCTGATGCCGGTTGCCGGCGACGACCTCGGCATTGCGGCGATGCGTTACTCCGAGACGCTGCCTGATCGGTTCGACGCTGTGCACCTCGGGCTCGGCGATGATGGTCACACAGCCTCGTGGCCGCCGGTTCCTCATCCTGATGCGACGGTCGTCAGTAGTGCGAACGATGTTGCGATGGTTGGCGACTTCAACGGTCGTGGGCGGATGACGCTGACCCCGGGGCCGGTGAACCATGCCCGCGGCCGCTTGATCCTCACGACCGGCAAGTCGAAGGCCGACATGGTGCGCCGCTGGCTTGAACGCGATCGGTCGATTCCGGTCAGCCACGTTCGCCGTTCAGCGACCACGCTGTTTGTCGACCTTGCAGCTGCTGCCAAACTGCCCGGCTGAGGAGCACGGGCGTGGGGATGGGCTGGCCTCTACATTGTCGGCATGGATCTTGATGCGCTCGCCCATCTCGCTCACCCCACCCATCTCCGGGAGCTCTTCCGAACCGACCCAGGTCGGGCGACTCGCTACGTCGTGGAAGCCGGCGATCTTCGGATCGACTACTCGAAGCACCGCCTGAACGACGACATTCTTGCCTCCCTGCTCGAGTTAGCCCAAGACAGCGATGTCGAAGGGCGACGCGACGCCATGTTCGCTGGTGAACACATCAACGTCACCGAAGATCGAGCGGTGGGTCATTCGGCCTTGCGTATGCCAGTCGGATCGACCTTCATGATCGATAGTGAGAATGTGGTCCCCGACGTCCACGCCGTACTGGACTCGATGTCGGCGTTTGCTGATCGCATTCGAGCGGACGACCGGATCACCCGTATCGTCAATATCGGCATCGGCGGGTCGGACCTGGGGCCGGCCATGGCAGAGCAGGCGCTTGGCGCCTTCCGTCACCCGCGTTTGCGTTGCTCGTTCGTCTCCAACATCGATGGCGCCGACATCGCTGGTGTTCTTGCCGACTCCGACCCAGCATCAACGCTGTTCATCGTTGCGTCGAAAACATTCGGGACCGTCGAAACGCTGACCAATGCTCGAACCGCTCGAAGCTGGCTCGTCGATGCACTCGGTGAAGACGCTGTCATCGATCACTTTGTCGCGGTGTCCACCAACGCTGAACGCGTTGCCGATTTCGGGATCGATTCCGAGAACAACATGTTCGGGTTCTGGGATTGGGTCGGCGGCCGCTACTCGGTTGACTCGGCTATCGGACTGTCGTTGATGCTCGCCATCGGACCGGGCAGGTTCCGCGAATTCCTCGCAGGGTTCCACACGATCGACGAGCATTTCCGCACTGCGCCGCTCGCCGAGAATGCACCGGTACTGATGGCGCTCCTGGGGGTCTGGTACACCAACGGTCTCGGCTTCGACACCAAGGCGGTGCTGCCATACGCCAACGAGTTGGCGCGCTTCCCGGCCTACCTCCAACAGCTCGACATGGAGTCGAACGGAAAGTCGGTGACACTCGAGGGCGAACGTGCCAACTACAACACCGGCCCAATCGTGTGGGGCGAGACAGGTACCAACGGGCAGCACGCGTTCTACCAATTGATCCATCAGGGCACCAGCGTCGTTCCCGTCGACTTCATCGGGTTCGCCAAGCCGCACCACGACTACCCAGAACACCACGACCTCCTGATGGCGAACCTGATAGCTCAGTCTGAGGCGCTCGCATTCGGCCAGATGAACGAGGCCGAGCCATGGCGGAACTTCGAAGGCGACCGCCCGAACACGGTAATCCTGGCCGAGCAACTCACTCCGTCAGTGCTTGGCCAGCTCATCGCGCTCTATGAACACATGGTGCACGTGCAGGGCACCATCTGGGGCGTGAACAGCTACGACCAGTGGGGTGTCGAACTGGGCAAGGAGCTCGCCAACCAGGTCACCCCAGAACTCACTGGCGATCCCACCCCCGACGCCCACGACAGCAGCACCAACGCACTCATCAACTGGTACCGCGCCAACAGATAGTTACGTATGGGGTCAGGCCCCTTTCGCAACTACCTGTGGCAAGAGTTGCGAAAGGGGCCTGACCCCGTCAGTAACTTTGCGCTCGTTTCGTTTGTTGACCCGCGAATCGGGAAGGCTGTCAGGATGCGCAATTTTGAGAACATCTACATCGACGGTGCTTGGGTCCCCAGCGACGGGACTGGCAGCATCGAAGTCACCAATGCCGCCACGGAGCAAGTCATGGGCTCGGTCCCCGACGGTGTTGCCAGCGACGTCGACCGGGCGGTCGCAGCTGCCCGGATTGCGTTCGACACGTGGTCACAGACTCCGGTCGAAGAACGACAGAAGTATCTCGTCCGCGTGAACGAAGCGCTGCAGGCTCGTTCGGCCGAGATCGCCGAGACCATCGCCGGTGAAGTCGGCATGCCGATCACCTGGTCGACCATGATCCAGGCCGGGCTTCCAGCGGGCAACATGGCGACGTTCGCCACGCTGCTGGACAGCTTCGAGTTCGAAGAGAAGATCGGCAACAGCCTCGTCGTCAAAGAGCCAGTGGGCGTGGTCGGTGCCATCACGCCATGGAATTACCCGCTGCACCAGATCATCTGCAAGGTCGGCGGCGCACTCGCAGCCGGTTGCACGATCGTGCTCAAGCCTTCAGAGATTGCACCGCTCAACGCATTCATTCTTGCCGAAATCATGGACGAAGTCGGCCTGCCAGCAGGTGTCTTCAACCTCGTCAGCGGCAATGGCACGACAGTCGGCGCTGCCATCTCGGCGCACCCCGGCATCGATATGGTCAGTTTCACTGGCTCATCGCGTGCGGGCAAGCAGGTCGCTGCGTCGGCCGCTGACACAATTAAGCGCGTCGCTCTTGAGCTCGGCGGCAAGTCGGCGAACATCGTGCTCGACGACGCCGACTTCGCCAAGGTGATCCCGAAAGGCGTCTTTGCCTGCTTCCTCAACTCGGGCCAGACCTGCACCGCGCACACCCGCATGCTGGTCCCCAACAGCCGCTACGACGAGGCCGTCGAAATCGCCGCGGCCGCCGTTGCGGCCACCCAGGTCGGAGACCCGACCGAAGAGGGCATGCACCTCGGTCCGCTGATCAGCCAAGCCCAGTGGGATCGCGTGCAGGAGTACATCCAGAAGGGCATCGACGAGGGCGCGGTGGTAGCCGCTGGCGGCCTTGGCAAGCCTGAAGGCCGCGAGACCGGTTACTTCGTCAAGCCGACGGTGTTTGCAAACGTCACGAACGACATGACCATTGCGCAGGAAGAGATCTTCGGCCCGGTGCTCTCGATCATCGGGTACGACGATGACGACGATGCTGTGCGTATCGCCAACGACAGCCTCTACGGCCTGAGCGGTGGCGTGTGGTCAGCAGACCAGGACCGTGCGATGTCGGTCGCCCGTCGGATGCGCACCGGCGCCGTCGACGTCAACGGTGGAAGCTTCAACATTGCCGCACCGTTCGGTGGATACAAGCAGTCCGGCTACGGCCGCGAGAATGGCCCATACGGCATCGAAGAATTTCTTCAAACCAAGTCACTACAACTCTGAGTCGGTCGAGATCCTGACTCAAATGGAAATGACGTAGAGCGAACCGTTGGTCGGGCTCTCCGATGTCAGGGTCCAGGCCGTGGGCTGGTTCCTGCTGTCGCTACGGTGTGAGCAATGATTGAGACTCGACCGAACATTCAACGCGTGGGCGTCGTGGGCTGCGGCCAGATGGGTGCCGGTATCGCCGAGGTCTGTGTGCGCGCGGGCCTCGACACCGTCGTCCATGAGATCGATGCCGCCGGCGCCGAACGAGGACGCAACCGCATCATCGGTTCGTTCGACAAGGCCGTTGCCCGGAATCGCATGACCGAAGCCGAGCGAGACGCCGCCCTCGGTCGCCTCACCTTCACGACCGACCTCGCCGACATGGCCGATCGGCGGATGGTCATCGAGGCCGTGATCGAAGACGAAGCGCTGAAGACCAGGGTGTTCCGGACGCTCGACCAAGTCGTCGAAGCAGACGATGCGATTCTCGCGAGCAACACCAGCTCGATCCCGATTATGAAGCTCGGTATCGCCACACAGCGCCCAGAGAACGTGATCGGCATTCACTTCTTCAACCCGGTGCCCGTCCTCAAACTGGTCGAGCTCGTCGTCAGCCTGATGACCGACAAGGCGACCGTCGATGCGGCGAATCATTTTGCCGAACACACGCTCGGTAAAATCGTGATCCGGAGCAAGGACCGTGCGGGCTTCGTTGTCAATGCACTGTTGATCCCGTACATCTTGTCGGCCATCCGCATGATGGAGTCAGGCTTCGCCACCGCCGAAGATATCGACCATGGCATGGTCGAAGGTTGTAACCACCCGATGGGCCCGCTCAGCCTGGCCGACCTGATTGGTCTCGACACGACGCTGGCCGTCGCAGTCAGCCTGTACGACGAGTTCAAAGAGCCGCTGTACGCAGCGCCGCCGATGCTCTCACGTATGGTTGAGGCTGGTCTACTCGGCCGGAAGTCTGGTCGCGGATTCTACGATTACGGAGCGAAGTGAACTGATGGCAGGCGAACGAGTTCTTGTTGCGAAGGTCGGCTTGGACGGTCACGATCGTGGTGTGAAGGTTGTGGCTCGCATCCTGCGTGACGCAGGTTACGAAGTCATCTACACCGGCCTATTCCAGACGCCTGAAACCGTTGCTGCAGCCGCGGTCGATGAAGACGTCGATGCGATTGGCCTGTCGATGCTGTCTGGTGCGCACATGACGCTGGCCCCGTTGGTCGTCCAAAAGCTTCGCGAGCGCGGCGTTGACATTCCTGTTGTCGTTGGTGGCATTGTTCCCGACCACGACGTCGACGAACTCGTAGCGTCCGGCATTGCGAAAATCCTCACGCCCGGCGCAAGCGCCGCGCAAGTCGTCGAGGCAATTCGTTCGGCCATCGAAGACTGACGGTCGTCGATGACCGCGCACCGCGTCGACCGGGTCGAACGACTCACCAATCTGCTGGCGCTGTTACTCGAATCGGAACGACCACTGACGCTCGTTCAGATCACTGGAGCGCTCGCTGGCCAGTATCCGGATGCGGAGCGACCGCGACGGGCCGCCTTCGAGCGTGACAAGGCAGCGCTACGTGCCATCGGTGTGCCCATCGAGTCAGAGCGCTTCGATGACCATGCGACGTATCGCATCGACCGCGGTGCGTATGAGCTCGTCGACCTCAACCTCGACGCCGACGAGACACGCGCACTCCAAGTCGCTGTTGCTGCAGTCCATACAGGCACCTCAGCCGGACGAGACGCTCTGTGGAAGCTCGGTGGCGCATTGGCAGGCAACGACGCAGCGGTATCGGCAGTGATGCCCGAACGGCCTGAGCTCCCGGTGATCAGATTGGCCGTCGCCAACAGGTCGACACTCGTTTTCGTGTATCGAGGCGACCGTCGACACCTCGACCCCTGGGGACTCTTGCTGCGCGGCGGCTTCTGGTACGTCGTCGGCTATGACCACGACCGCGATGAAAAGCGGACGTTTCGCGTTGACCGGTTCGATGGCGGTGTTGATGCGATCGAGGTCGGGCCAACGGGCACTTTCACTCGGCCCGGTTCGTTCGATCCGCGGGATGCATTCCCGGCCGACCCGAAGCAGATCGGTCACGCGCCGACGGATGGCGTACTCGCCGTCGTGCGGATCGATGCGACCCGTGCCGATGCCATCGAGCGTGAGGTCGGTTCAGCGAGGGTGCTGGAACGCCATGCTGACGGCTCGATCCACGTGGAAGTTCCTGCATCCAATCCCGATGCCTTCCGGTCCTGGTTGATCGGCTTGCTCGATCATGCAGCCGTCGTGTCCCCACCCGAGATTCGTGATCAGATCATCGACTGGCTCACCGGCGTCGTCGAGGCTGCATTATGAAGGGGCCCCGCAACGCAGAAGACCGGCTGAGCCGCCTTCTGGTGATGCTCCCATGGCTCATGGAAAAGGGCGAGGTCCCACTCGTTGAGGTCGCCGCGCGTTTTGAACTGACGGCCGATCAGGTGCAACAGGACTTGGAGTTGGTGGCGATGTGTGGCCTCCCGCCGTTCGTCGATGAGATGATCGATGTCTTCGTCGATGACGGACTGGTCTTCGTGGGTGTCCCTCGACTGTTCACTCGGGCTCTGCGCCTGACGGCGCCCGAGGGTTTCTCACTCCTCGCGTCGGCCCGTGCTGCCATGGAGTTGCCAGGTGCCGATCGCGATGGGCCGTTGGGTCGAGCGCTCGACAAGTTGGCCAGAGCGTTGACGGATGTAGGCGTCGATACGGCTGCTTCCGACGACACCACGGGCGTGGCGATCGACATGTCACAGCCGGAGGCAACCGATGCAGTCGTCGACGCAGTTGCGGCTGCAGCCGAGTTGACGATGCTGTATTACTCGCCAGCTCGCGACGAGCGATCCGAGCGGGTCATTGTGCCGCGCCACGTGTTCGTCGATGCGGGGAACTGGTACGTCGTTGCTGACGACGCGAAGTCGAATGAGCGACGGACCTTCAGGATCGATCGGATCGACAGTGTTGCCCCAACTGGGCGAGTTGTTCCCACGGATGATCCTGTGACCGGGCCACCCGGCTTCTTTGCTGACGCTGAGTTGCCGCACGCCACGCTTCGGTTGGCGCCGGCGGCACAGTGGATTCTTGACCGGTATCCGGTCGGCGAGGTCACGCAACTGAACCGGCCTGAGGGCTGGATTGAGGTCGGTGTCCCCGTTGCTAGCGAACGGTGGTTGGCGCGACTGTTAATTCGGCTTGGCCCGGACGTGGTGGTGCGTTCGCCGAAGGGTGCAGCGCAGCAGGCCGGAGATCTGGCCGCCCGGATGCTTGCCTGCTACTGAGGGGGCTTCTGGCGCACGAAGAACGGGGTGAGCTGTTCGGGCTCGACGACGTGGTGAGCGGCGAGCAGATGGGGGAGGATGGCGGCGGTGGCCCCTGCGTCAGCCAATGCGTTGTGAGGTGCGGAGAGGTCGACGCCGTACCGCTCGGCAACATCGATGAGGCGGTGCGACATGTGACGCTCGGGGTCCAACCGCCGCGACATGCGCAACGTGCAGAGCTGGGGGCCGAGTTCGAAGCCGGTACGGCGGTGCGCTGCCCGCAAGATAAACCCTGCGTCGAACTCGGCATTGTGCGCCGTGAAGATCGCACCGTTGAGCAAGGGCGCCAGTTGGTCGAGCGCTGTATCGAGCCGGGGGGCACCCCGGAGCATCGGACGGGTGATGCCGTGGATGCGTGTCGGTCCGACACGCTGGAGGGGCCACTGCAACCGGACGAGACTGGACCACTGATCGACGACCGTTCCGTCCGCCTCGATGAGGACAGCACCGAGCTGCAGGATGCGGTGGCGTCGGTCTGAGAGTCCTGAGGTCTCGACGTCGACGACAGCGAATCGGGGGAGCGGCACAGATGCCACCTTAGGCATCGACTGTCACAACGGCGGCGCTGCAGTGCGCCGGCGGCCTGCAGCTGGCATGCCCCTCTGAGTAACGTGAACGGGCCGACCGGGTGAGTCCGGTCGTCGTCAGAGCAGTTCCGCGGCGAGACTGGCCACGTCGCTTCGTTCGCATGCGGTCAGCGTGATGTGTCCGAAGCAGCGCTGTCCGCTGAATGCCGATGCCAACACGCTGAGCGCATTGTTGGACTCGCCGAGATAGGGAGCGTCGATCTGACTGGTGTCACCGGTGAAGATCACCTTGGTGCCTTCGCCGACTCGGGTGAGGATCGTACGGAGCGTGGTGGGTTCGAGGTTCTGCGCTTCGTCGATCAGCACGATTTGTCGCTGGAGCGAGCGGCCCCGCAGGAAGGTCACCGAGTCAAGCGACAGTTGTCCGCGTTGGGTGAGCTCGTCGACGAGGTTGCCAGCGTCGTGGCTGCTACCCATGTCGGTGAGGGCGACGACGGCATCGTGGATCGCGGCCATCCAAGGATCGAGTTTCTCGTTGAGGCCGCCGGGGAGGAAGCCGACATCGGCCCGCCCGACGGGAACGAGGGGCCGGTAGACGGCGAGCCGCTCGTAGCGGCGCTGCTCGACCACCTGTTCGAGGCCCGCAGCTATTGCGAGCAGCGTCTTACCGGTTCCTGCCCGGCCGTCGAGCGCAATGACTTTGATCTCCGGGTCGAGGAGTAGCTCGAGAGCGAACCGCTGCTCCTTGTTGCGTGGCCGCAGCCCCCACGGCTCGGGTGCCGAACGAGGAAGGAGGACCATCTCGTCGCCGACTACTCGGACAAGGGCTGACTGGGACCCTGCTTGCAGTACCGCGAACTCGTTCTCGGCAATCTCCACACCGGGGGACACGGCATCGAGAGCGATGCCTCCTGTGGCATAGAGGGTGTTGATCGCCTCAGGGCTCGCATCGATGGTGGACCAGCCGATTGCAGGCCGGTCGCGATTCCGCCGAGCGAGAGTATGTTCGGCTGCCGAGACGCCGAGGTGGGCTGCCTTAATGCGGAGTGCGGCGTCGTTGCTGACCATCGTGGTCGGACCGAAGTCGGACTGGCCGATCGCAGCGCCGATGATCCGGTTGTCAGGGATATTCGGATCGAGGCCGTGCTCGATCAACAGGTGCTTGCGGATGTTGTTGATCTCGATTTGCAGAGTCGCCCCGGGTGCTCCCGTCGGGACCGGTTGGGCAAGCGATCCGCCATGCGCAACGCGGAGTTCTTCGATTGTGCGGAGCGCGGTGCGTGCAGCGCGACCGACGTCGTCGCTGCGGCTCTTCAGGCCGTCGAGTTCTTCGACGACGGTGAGCGGGATGATGACGTCGACGTCGGTGAACTCGAGGATGCACGTCGGGTCAGCAATCAGTACGGACGTGTCGATCACGAGCCGGGCTTTCGTCGACGAAATGCCGGCCACCACCTCCGTTCCGAAGGGTTGAGGTACCAGTGTGGTAGCACCAGCGGAAGGAAGTAGGTCGGTCATCGTCACTCCTCAGTGGATACCTGGGACGTCTGGATGCGATCGTTTGCTCATACTCAACGCCGTATGTGTAGCCCGACGCTCCGTTGGAGTGGTGGATGTCGGCGGACCCTTTGAGCAGGTGTTTTTTGGCTCGAAATGTCGGAGATACTGACGGCGCAAGGGCCTCACGAATTAGGTCATTGCATTTGCAATGTGTTTGATGCTTGCCGAAATGCACGAAGCCAAGTGACATGGTTGTAGTTCCGCAGAGAAAGCGCGGAACCGGGCTTGACGTTCAACGTCGGGTGAACACATCAATTCAACTATTCGAAAGAGGAACACCATGGCAACTAAGGCAGAAATGATCGACGCAGTCGCCCAGGCAGCGGGCGTCTCGAAGGCCGATGCCGAGCGCACGCTCGGCGCGTTCTTCGATCACGTCGTGTCGGCAACGCAGAGCGGCGCCAAGGTCACATGGCCGGGCTTCGGCAACTTCAGCACGACACAGCGCGCTGCTCGTGAGGGTCGCAACCCGCAGACGGGTGCGCCCGTGCAGATCAAAGCATCGACGGCCATGAAGTTCAGCGCCAGCTCGACGCTGAAGCAGGCCCTCAACGGCAAGTCGAAGTGACCTGATGGCACCCAAGAAGGCTCCGGCGAAGAAGAAGGCGGTTGCCAAGAAGGCTCCGGCGAAGAAGAAGGCGGTAGCCAAGAAGGCTCCGGCGAAGAAGAAGGCGGTTGCCAAGAAGGCTCCGGCGAAGAAGAAGGCGGGCTCCGGCGAAGAAGAAGGCGGTTGCCAAGAAGGCTCCGGCGAAGAAGAAGGCGGCAGCCAAGAAGAAGTGATCACCTGATCACATCGTGAGTTCGTGAACGGGAGGCCCTCCGGGGTCTCCCGTTTCGCGTCGTGGTCAGAGCGAAGTGATCAGCTTGAACACTTCGGCCGCGTTGACGCCGAACGGGGTTCCGAGGCCCTCGGCTCGTGCTCGGATTCGCTCGTCGAAGACGTCGAGCTCGTTGCCGTCGACTGCCTTCATCGTCGACTCGAATTGGCTTTCATGGGTATGGAGCGCATCGAGCTTTGCATCGATGTGAGCGCTGATGTCTTCGCCGTGATCCGGCTCGTCGGCTTCCCACAGCAGCAAAGCGTCAGGCCGGTGGTGGGCGATGCCGTGCTCTCGGTAGAAGTGCGGGTCACGGGCGGCAACGATCCCCTCGCACGCCAAGAGACCTGCGTGGCGATGGTCAGGGTGCAACCGATACCGCTTCCACGGATCGTGCCCGAGCACGACCTGCGGCTGGAGTTCGCGGATCACCTTGGCGACGTCGCCCCGCTCGCGCAGGCTGCTGTCGAGTTCGCCGTCGATGTATTCGAGGAAGCGCACCTCACCGGTGACCGCAGCGACCCCACGAGCAAGCCGTGCAGCGGCGTCGCGCTGTTCGATCTGGCGCCGGGCCGCGAGGGCAACGGTGTCGGCACTGGCATCCCATGTGCCCTTGGATCCGTCGGTGCAGACGAGGTGGTGAATCACGCAACCGTCAGCGGCCCACTTCGCCAGGGTCCCGCCACAGCCGAACTCGACGTCGTCGGGATGCGCCCCGATAGCCAGCGCCGACCTCGGAGTGGGGTAGTTGAGTGACGGTTCGTCACTCAGACGGATCGATGGTTGGCCTGGTTCGTTCGCAGCCATGTGGGCAGCACCTCGCGGATGAGTGGGTGGGTGAGATCGTCGGGCGTGTCGATGTCGAGCGCCAGGTCAGGGTCAGGGCGAACCTCGACGGAGATGCCAACCAACTGCGCTGCGGCGAGGTGGCGTTCGAACGACCCGGCGCCGTATGCCGCCTGGACCGTGTCGGTCAGCGGGAACGACATGACGTTCGTCCCGTCGCGACGGTCGTCGGGGACGAGGGTGATCGTGTTGCGTCGGGCGACGGTCGTGAGCGACGCTGGCCGTGGAAGGTCAGCGTGGGCGATGACGACCTGGTCGTATCCGGCGTCAGCCACCGCCGCGACACCGTCGTCGATGGCCCCGTTGAGGCCGAGACCCGGTCCCCAGATGACTGCGTGGCCGAGCTCACGTGCCCATTCGGCAACATCGTTGTTATCGCAAGCGACGTAGACGTCGATGTCACCGAACGCCCCGACGACACTGTTGGCGGTCCATCGGGCCAGCCGTTCACGCTGTTGTTCGTCAACCGCACCAGCCAACCTTCCCTTGGCGGCATCGAATCGTTTGACGGGAACCAGGGCTGCCACTCGCACTGGGGGTAACCCTACGTCCGTGGCTCAAGTCCGCCGTGCTCGGACACGGCGCGTTGGGCGAACGGCCAATAGCCTCACCGGCATGTCACTCGAGACCAGCGCGTCGAACGGCAACACGACCGAATCGAGTGCAGACCGCACGGCTACGTCGACGGTCGTCGGTGTCACCGGCCAGCAGTGGAGGGCGAGCGTGTCGGCCTGGGGCTCGGTCACCCCGTGGGCCCAGCCTGACGGTGGTTCCGAACGAATCGACTGGCACATTGCAGCCGACGACCGGTGGCATACGCCGGCGACCGAGGCTGCCGTTCGTCAGGTCCGGCTCGCCGGAGCGCCTGTCACCGAAACTCGTGTCCGGATCCCCGATGGCGATGCCGTGCAGCGGGTCTGGTCAGTGGCCGACCGCGGCGGGTTGACGATCATCGAGATCGAAAATGACTCTCCGTTGCCGTTCGCTGTCGCTTTCTCCGGTTTGCCTGTGCTCACCGAGCGCCCACCCGCCGACATGCCGTTGCAGGGAATCAAACTCCCGGCCGGTGCGATCACACTGCCGATTGCACATCGCACGTCGATTCGTGTGGCGATCGCGCACGGGCCGATCCCCGATGCCGTCAACCGCCACGCCGCCAACCTGCGTGCGTTGCCCGATGCCGCTGTGGTGAGCCGTGGATGGGTCACGTTGGCCGAGCGGGCAAGCCGGCTTGGCCTTCCCGACGACGGGCTCGTGGATGCCGTGGTGGCGGCACGCTGCGACTTGATGCTCACCGGTCCGATCGACGTGGCGCAGGACCCGATCGGGTTCGTTCTCGATGTGAATGAACTGGTGCGCTGCGGCGAAGCGGCCGAACCGTGGATGTATGAAATTGCCGAGCCGCTCGAATTGGTTGCTCGGTCCGGTGATGCGTTCGTGCCGGCTGCGATCGCCGCGGCACACCACATTGCTGTCACAGCTGGCGATCGGCGCGCGACGCGTGACATTGCTCGGCTCGCCAAGCGCGTTGGCGACGGCGCCCGGCCTGACGTCGGCCCGTTCTCAGAAATCGTCCGGGGTTCGTCTGTTGGCCGTTTTGTCCACGAAGTGGAGCGACGGCTGGCCGACGGAAGCAATTTGCTTCCAGCCGGCATTCCAACGCGCTGGCTCGGAGCGAACTTTGAACTCCACGGCGTCCCGACATCGGCGTCATCAACGGTGTCGTTCGCTGTTCGCTGGCATGGAGAGCGGCCTGCCGTTCTGTGGGAACAGACCGGCGAGACGCAACTGCTGAGTGCTTCGGCTGTCGACGCCGACTGGTCGTCGAACGAGCAGACCGGCGAGTCGCTGTGGGCAGCACCGGCGCGGCCGACAGCCCCACGCAGCCTGTCTCTGACCGCGGAGAGCGACTCGACCTCACAAAATTCGACAAGCTTCACCTGAGCCTGCGTCTTCTTCTTTGGGTGTTTCCGTCGGGGACCCGACTGCTCATCGGCCCGCTCACCGTCTCGGCGCTGACTGGACGGTGAGTGCCGAGGACTCGAGCCTGGCATGATGAAATCGCTATGGCGACGAAGTACCGCAGCTCGAAGAAACGGGCACCGACTCGAGCGATCGAGAAAGAGATGTGGGCTCGCGGGCATCAGACTGTCGTCGGTATCGACGAGGTCGGCCGTGGAGCGTGGGCCGGGCCCTTGATGGTCGGTGCAGCGATTTTGCCGCGAGACACTCGTGTCAACGGCGTCCGTGATTCCAAGCTGCTGTCCGAACGCGAGCGGGAGGCACTGTTCGACAAAATCGCCGGCTGGTGTGTGTCATGGGCTGTTGGTGGAGCAAGCCAGGACGAGTGCGATCACCTCGGGATGTCCGCCGCTCAAAAGCTGGCCACCCGACGGGCCATCGATGCGTTGAGCATCGTGCCCGACGTCGCGGTGACCGACGGCAAGTGGGACTTTGTGTCGCCGTCAGTGGCGAATGTCGAGATGGTCGTCAAGGCCGACCTCTGTTGCCTGAGTGTCGCCGCGGCGAGCATCCTCGCGAAGGTTGTTCGCGACCGGCAGATGCGGGCGATGTCCGAGTCGTACCCACATTGGTCGTTCGATACGAACAAGGGGTACCCCTGCCCTGTTCACAAAGCAGCGATCCAGGGCTACGGGCCGTCGGCGATCCACCGCCGCAGCTGGGTGTTCATGGATAATTACAACCCGTGGACGGCGGTCAAGCGCACGCCTCCCGCTGGGCAGACGTCGCTGTTCTGATCAGGTGGGTTCCCAGAATGTGACCAGCGGCGACGAATCGGTCCCTGTCTGCCAGGCTGAGGTGAGGCCTCGAAGCCACTGTCGTTCGGCTTCGGAGCGCACCGATGCAACTCGCCGTGACGATCGGATCGCCGAGCATTTGCTGAACAGCGGCCAGACTGGGTGATGTGAGCGACGTCGACTATCTCCGCAGAATCCTCAACGCCCGGGTCTACGACGTGGCGATCGAGACGCCACTCGACCCTGCCCCGGGGCTGTCGCGCCGGTTGGGTAACACAGTTTTCTACAAACGCGAAGACCTGCAGGAGGTCTTCTCGTTCAAGATTCGGGGCGCCTACAACAAAATGGCTCACCTTGACGAGAATGACCGGGCGCGCGGCGTGATTGCCTGCTCGTCGGGCAATCACGCGCAAGGTGTTGCGCTCGCGGCCAACCACCTCGGCTGTGAGGCCGTGATCGTGATGCCCGCGACGGCCCCATCGCTCAAGGTTGATGCCGTGCGCCAGCGCGGAGCTGAGGTCGTGTTACACGGCGAGAGTTACGACGAGGCGTACCGGCACGCACTCCAACTGCAAGCAGAACGTGGTCTCACGCTGGTGCACCCGTTCGACGACCCCGACGTGATCGCTGGCCAGGGAACGATCGGCATGGAGATTCTCCGCCAGCACGGTGACCCGATCGACGCAATTTTCGTGGCGATCGGGGGCGGTGGCCTGATTGGCGGGGTTGCGGCGTACGTGAAGCAGGTTCGCCCGAACATCAAGATCATCGGGGTGCAGCATGGCGAGTCGACGGCCATGGCCGACTCGTTGCGCGCTGGCCACATCGTCACGCTCAGTGAGGTGGGACTGTTCTCTGATGGCACTGCAGTGAAACAGGTCGGTAAGGAGACGTTCCGGCTGGCCCAGGAGTACGTCGACGACGTGATCATTGTCGACACTGACGAAACATGCGCTGCGATCAAAGACGTCTTCACCGACACCCGGTCGCTTCTCGAGCCAGCGGGAGCGCTCGCGATTGCCGGCATGAAGAAGTACGTTCAGCAGACCGGCGCAGTCGATCAGACCTTCGTCGCCATTGCGTGCGGTGCCAACATGAACTTCACCCGTTTGCGATTTGTAGCAGAGCGCGCCGACTACGGCGAGCAGCGCGAGGCGATCTTCGCGGTCACGATCCCCGAACAACCTGGGAGCTTCCTTCGGTTCTGCGAAGTCATCGGTGAGCGCGACGTCACCGAGTTCAACTACCGCATCAGCGATTCGGCGGAAGCGCATGTCTTTGTCGGCATCGCTGCGTCGTCGCGCGGTGAGGCGATCGAGTTGGCCGATGCGTTCGACGAGGCTGGCTTCGACGCCATCGACCTGACCGCCGACGAGCTCGCGAAGGCTCACGTTCGTCACCTGGTGGGCGGCAAGTCGGCGCATGCGTCCGACGAGGTGCTCTATCGGTTCGAGTTTCCTGAGCGGCCGGGTGCGCTGCTGCGCTTCCTCACCTCGATGAACCCGGCGTGGAATATTTCGCTGTTCCACTATCGCAACCATGGGGCCGACCTGGCGCGTGTCCTGGTGGGCATGCAGGTCCCGACGAGCGATGCCGAGGCATTTCAGGAATTCCTGCATGTCGTCGGCTATCGCTTCTGGAACGAGTCTGAGAACCCTGCCTACAAGCTGTTCCTCGGCTCCTGACGCTCGGGGGTGGGTGACCAGATGTCACACCGAGCAGACCTCGGTGGGACAACGTCGACGATCAGATTGAGTCGATGGCCTGTTCGAGATCAGCGACGAGGTCGGCTTTGTCTTCGATGCCGACGGACAGGCGGACCAGGTTGTCGGGAACTTCGAGCGGTGAGCCGACGGCAGACATGTGGGTCATCGCAGCGGGGTGCTCGATCAATGACTCGACAGCACCGAGGGACTCGGCCAACGTGAAGACCGACGTCGAATCGGCAACTCGCATCGCTGCTTCGCGACCAGCCCGGACCTGGAACGACACCATGCCGCCGAAGTCCTTCATCTGCTTGGCAGCCGCGGCATGGCCGGGATGATCGGGCAACTGCGGGTAGAGCACCTTTTCAATTGCCGGGTGATCGACGAGCAGGTCGACGATTGCGCGAGCGTTCTCGCAATGGCGATCCATCCGGACCGCAAGGGTCTTGACGCCGCGTAGCAGCATGTAGCTGTCGAACGGCGCCGGCACGGCGCCTGCAGCGTTCTGCGTGAAGGCGAGCTTCTCGGCGAGCTCGTCGTTGCTGGTGGCGATGAAACCACCGACGACGTCGCTGTGACCGCCCAGATACTTCGTGGCAGAGTGCACGACGAGGTCGGCGCCGAGGTTGATCGGCTGTTGAAGGTACGGGGTGGCGAACGTGTTGTCGACCACAACGATTGCGTCGCGCTCGTGGGCGATCGATGCGATGGCCTCGATGTCGAAGCACGTGAGCAGCGGGTTGGTCGGGGTTTCCAACCAGATCATCCCGGTGTCGTCTGGCCAGTTGGCGCGTAGCGCGTCGAGGTCGGTGAGGTCGACTGCAGTCCACGGGTAGCCCATGGGACCCCAGACCTTGGCGATCAGGCGGAAGGTGCCGCCGTAGGCGTCGTTGCCGAGCAGGATGCGCTTGCCGCTGCCTTTCGGGGCGACGGTGAGAAGTCGCAGAATGTTGTCTTCGGCGGCGAGACCGCTGGCGAAGGAGAGGCCGTGTCGGGCCTCTTCGAGCGAGGCAATCTGTGTTTCGAGTGCGGAACGTGTCGGGTTGCCCGACCGCGAGTACTCGAAGCCCTTGTGGTTCCCGACGCCGTCTTGGGCGAACGTGGTCGACAGCGAGATTGGCACGACGACTGCGCCAGTGGTCGGGTCAGGCTCCTGGCCGGCATGGATTGCCCGGGTAGAGAATCCGAAGGACATGTCGACCTGCTTGGTGTTGTCCGGGTGGGTGGCTGGGGTGTTGTCCGGGTGGGTGGCTGGGGTGTTGTCCGGGTGGGGCCGATCAGTCACGATTTTTTGCGTCCTCTGCGATGGCGGTGAAGTAGGAGAGCAGGTCGGTGCGAGTGAGCACACTGAGCGGCTGGCCCCCTGACAGCACGAGGAGTGCCGGGGCGGTTTCGAGCATTTCGACAGCGAGCTCGACCTTTTGGCCAACTCCGATCGTGGGGAGCTTGGCGCCCATCACCTTTTCGACCGAGGTGCTCATGGCGCCCGGGTTGCGGTGAATGACGTCCATCAGTTCGAGTTCGTCAACCGCACCGGCTACTTCGGCGTTCGCGAACGGCGGCGTGTTCTTACAGACGGGCAGCTGGCTGACGCCGTTGCGGCGCATGATCTCGATGGCCTCGCTGACTGGAGCCGACGGGTTGACGTAGAGCAAGTTTTCGATCGACGCGTTGCGAGTGTCGAGTACGGCGCCGACGCACTGATCGCACTCCTTGAGAAACCCGAAGTTCATCATCCAGTTTTCGTTGAACACCGTCGAGAGATAGCCGCGACCGGAGTCTGGGTTGAAGACGACGACGACAGCATCGTCGTCTGCTTCCTTCGCGACCTTCAAGGCTGCTGCCACGGCAGTGCCGCCCGAGCCGCCGATGAGGATGCCTTCGGTTTCGCTGACGTAGCGGGCGGTGAGGAAGCTCTCTTCGTCACTGATCGGGATGACTTCGTCCCACAGGTCGCCGTCGTAGGCGGCCGGAAAGAAGTCTTCGCCGACGCCTTCGACGAGATACGGGCGACCCGAGCCGCCGGAGAACACCGACTTTTCGGGGTCGGCCGCGATGATCTTGATGTCGGGATTCATTGACTTGAGGTAGCGGCCGGCGCCGGTGAGCGAACCGCAGGTGCCAGCACCAGCGATGAAGTGCGTGATGCGGCCCTTGGTCTGCTCCCAGATTTCGGGGCCGGTGGTCTTCGTGTGGGCCGCCGGGTTGTGCGGGTTGGCGTACTGGTTCGGGCGAAACGCGCCGCGCTCCTGGGTGAGCCGCTCGGCCACGGAGTAGTAGCTGTTCGGATCTTCCGGTGCCACGGCGACGTCACAGACGACGACTTCGGCGCCGTAGGCACGCAGCAGGTCGACCTTCTCCTTGCCAGCCTTGTTCGTCATGACGAAGACACACTTGTAGCCCCGCTGGGCAGCGACGATGGCAAGTCCGACACCGGTGTTTCCCGAGGTGGGCTCGACGATGGTGCCGCCGGGCTGAAGTTCGCCGCTTGCTTCGGCAGCGAGAATCATCTCGAGTGCCGGTCGATCTTTCGAGGAACCGCCGGGGTTCGTGACCTCATGTTTCATCGCCAGCGTGCAGCGGATGCCATGTTCTTCGCTGACACGCTTCATGCGCACCATCGGCGTCTTGCCGATCAGGTCGAGAATCGATTCGGCGATGTCCATGCCGTCGGCGTCCCAGGCGGGAAGCGATGTATCAGTCATAATGCGAACAATACAAGGTGAGTTGCGATCCCGGCAGGGCTGAGGTCAGGGAACAACAAGAGGAAGTGCCAGGAGAGGGCGAGTTGTTTAGCTTCCGAGGACGCGACCAACGAACCGCCCGACCGTGCCCGGCTGAGGTGCGTCGCTGCCTTCGGGGAGGAGATGGGGAGCATTGTTGGCAAGGAATGCCACGACTTCGCGAGCAGACGGGTTGACAAGGGCCCTGTCGCCGATGACGACGGTCGGTACGACTTCGTTGCCGTTCGCGTGAGATCGCACGATTGCGGCATCAGCGTTGCTCTCCCAGATGTTGTGCTCGACGCGTTCGATGCCGAGCTTGTCGAGGCCATGCTGCAGACTCGAACAGAACCCGCAGCCGGGACGCCAGTAGAGATCGATCTGTTGCGCTGTAGTCGTCGTGTCCATGATTGAAACCGTACCGAGTTGGTCAGGGCAACTCGGCAGACAACGACCATGAGTTTCGGGCCTGTTCAGCCGGTGGCTGTTCGCAGTCGACGTTCGAAAGAGGCGCGTTCAGTGATTGTTGAGCAGACCGCAATCGTTCGATCGAAGCCGGCAGCACTGTTGAGGATGAGCCGGTGCGTCGTGAGGTCTCTCGTTGTCGATTGGCACAGCGACGACGAATGGTGTGCGGAGCACCCGACTTTGCTGGAGGTGACGGCCGGAGTCAGCTGCTGGCAGACTGGCGGCATGAGCAGCACGGCGACCAGCGCAACACCCGACACGTCCGTCTACCTCGATCGGCTCGCCAAGGTGCGGGTGTCGATGGTCGAACAGAATGTCGACACCGTCATGGTGTCGGTCGGCCACGACCTGCCGTACTTGTCGGGTTACAGCGCCATGCCGCTCGAGCGGTTGACGATGCTCGTCGTGCCGCGCGACGGCGTCGCCACGATGGTGATTCCTGGGCTTGAAGCAGCCCGTGTCGAACCGCAGCCGGGTGTGTTCGAGTTGCTGCCGTGGGGCGAAACCGAAGACCCGACCGCCATCGTCGGCAAGCTGGCCGCCGGTTCGAAGCGCATCGCGGTCGGTGACCAAATGTGGGCCCGTTTCCTCGTCGAGTTACTGCCGCACCTTCCTGGGGCCGAGTACACGCGTGCGGTTGACGTCGTGGGCCACCTCCGCATGAGTAAAGATCAGGCCGAGCTCGACGCGCTTGCCGCTGCCGGTGCTGCCGTCGACAAGATTGCCGGCGAACTCCAACGCGGCGAGATCCCACTCGTCGGCCGAACCGAAGCCGAAGTGTCGGCGCACCTCGGACGCCGCATCATCGAAGAAGGTGCACAGAAGGTCAACTTCGCGATTGTCGCCGCCGGTGAGAACGCATCGAGCCCGCATCACCACCCGGGCGACCGAGTGATCAAAAAAAATGAGATCGTGTTGACCGATTTTGGCGGCACGATGAACGGTTACTGCTCCGACACCACCCGCTGCGTCTTCACGGGCGAAATTGCGCCCGACGTCGCCGAGGCATACGAGGTGCTGTTCGCAGCCCAGGCGGCAGGAGTCGCTGCAGCAACGGTCGGTACGCCGTGCCAAGACGTCGACCGGGCATGCCGGAAGGTCATCGATGACGCCGGTTATGGGGAGTACTTCATTCACCGCACTGGGCACGGCATCGGCCTCGAAGCCCATGAGGATCCATATATCGTCGAAGGCAACGCGCTGCCGCTCGCACACGGCCACGCGTTCAGCGTCGAGCCGGGGATCTACATCCCGGGCAAGTGGGGCATGCGGCTCGAAGATATCGCTGCGGCGACCAACGATGGTCCGGTCTCGTTCAACAACTCCGACCACCACCTCATCTCCGTCGACGCGTAGGCGGGTAGCGGTCTGGTCACCCGGTGCCTGAAACGGTGTGACCGTCAGCTGGTTGCGAAGGCGGTGTCGTTTGGCGTTGCGGAGAAGCCCGTCAGTTCGATCAACAGGTCGCTGCCGTCGAACAATGCGAGCGCGCCCGACTCGAGGGCGCAGTAGCGCTTGGTGCCGCCGGTGACCGGAATGTCGACACAGAGGGCTGGCTCCCCGGCCTGGGTGATCTCGGAGGCGACTGGGTCTCCAATGCGACGGTCAGCATCAACGCGAAGCCGGGCGGCCATCGCCTTGGCGTAGAACTCGCTGGTCAGCAGCACGTCGCTGGTGCGGGCCTCGTTGATCGCGCCTTCGCAGGTGCCCTGCGACAGATCGCAGGTGATCATTGATCCGCCCTCGTAGATGTAGCGAACCATGTTGATGGTGATCGAACGCTTGCCTGGGGCCTGGACGACCTGCGCCGTCGACGCCAAGTCGCCGAGCCGCGTGAGGACGGTGTAGTCGGCGGTGAACAGCTCGGGTGACACGCAGTCGAGCCGTTCGAGGACGCTGTCGGTCTCGACGCGACCGGTGGTCTCGGCGACCGCACAACCACCGAGCGTGGGCCGTTCGGCAGCGAAGCAAGCACTGAGTAGCACTGCGCACGCAACAAGGGCGGCGACCGAACGTGACGTGACGTGACGGGAGCGGCGGGGGGAGGCCATGGCGGCGCCAGCGTACGCCGTTACCCTGGCGAATCGTGATCCGTCTTGACGCCGCAACGGTGCTCTTGCAGTGGGCGACCGGCGGAATGCTGTTCTGCTGGTTCACCACCCGCCGCCGGGTGATCGGCGTCGGCTACGGCTGGCTCTTGCGTGGCACCTACCTCTGTTTTGCCGGCGGCGCACTCGCTGCGGGATCGGCCTCGGGCTTCGACCTGGTACGCGACATTTCCTCGGCGCTCGTAGCCCTCGCCTGCCTCGTTGCGCTGGTCGTGTCGATCGTCCGCAAGGGTGCCGGCGTCAGTGGCGAGGATGCCGAGTTCGACCGACGAACTGAGCGCGTGGCGGCAATGACCGGCATCGACCGTGACGTCGGCGTATCAGTCGTTCGAACCGGATCCGAGTTCAACCCGACCCTCGACCTCCTTCCGGTCGCCATCGGTTTCGTTGGCTTGATTGCTGCGGCCGTCGACGCCACCGATGGTGCATCGTTCGGCACGCTGACGGTTGCACTACTTCGCACGCTGATCGGTGCAGCGTTCATTGGGGCGATCGGCGATGGCATGCTCCTTGGGCACTGGTATCTCGTCCAACCCGGCCTGCCGCGCAAGCTGCTGAATGAGATGGTCACTGCGCTCATCTGGCTGTGGCCGCTCGAGGTCGGAGCGCTGCTGCTGCCGACCGGCATGATCAGCGTCTGGCTTGGCACGGTCGACGACGGCTGGGGCGGTCTACTCGGCTGGATGTGGGGAATGTGCGCGATCTCGACGATCATCCTCGTGCTCATCACTCGGGCAGCATTGAAAGAACGCTATTACTCCGCAGTGATGGCTGCGACCGGCCTGCTGTACCTGGCGATTCTCACTGCCTTCGGTACCGACATCGTTGCCCGCGCCGTTCTCGATCAGACCTGACGTTCAGCTCGCCGTTCTGCTGGACGGTAAGGCCGTCACCACGTCGCCATTCGTGAATGCACCTGGCCGCACGACCGTTGCATACCACCGGCTGCTTCCAGGGTTGATGTTGTGGTCGACGAGGCCACTCTGGAACCTCCTGTGCGCCGGCGAACGGGGCTCGCGTGTCTGTCTGGTCAGGTCATTGGATGGTGCAGGTCGAGACACGCCTTCAAGTCGCCGTCGAGGCCGTTCATCTCGGCGCGCATCCACCCCACGTAGTCGGACGGCAGATCTGCGATCGGTGTGTTCTTGTGTTTTCCGAATGGCATATTCATCTCAGAGAGCGCGCGTTCTGCGAGGGCGAGCAGACCGTCGATTCCGTCGGTGCCCTGGTCGGCCATGTACTTCGTGAGAGCAACACACATTTCGGTGTCGGCCATGGCCCGATGCTCTTGCGTTCCGCCCAGGCTGAGGTGGGTACATAGAGATTCAAGCCGGTAGTTATCGAAATCGGCAAAGACGTGTCGGGCCAACCGAAGGGTGCACAGGGGTTCACTGCTCGCGCAAAACGGAGCAAAATGCGGGTAGTCGAAAGGCGCGTTGTGCGCGATGACCAGTGTGTTGCCCTTTGCGAATGGATCACTGTGGACTGACCGCATGAACTGATCAAGCGTCGGTGATGTGGCGACCATGTCGTCGGTGATTCCGTTGACGGCCGAAGCTCCGGGTTCGATGGGTATTCCCGGGTTGACCAGCGAGCCGGCTCTTGCAATCTCGTTCAGGTCGCGGTCGACCTGAATCCATGCGACCTCAACTGGCCGGGCACCTGGACCAAGACCGGTGGTTTCGATGTCGACAACGATGATCTGATCGAAATCGACAGCCAGCATGTGGCGAACGTTAGATGGTTGCTGTCCCGTGACGCGCGGACGTGCTCGCCGGGGTAGACGAAATGGGTGACATATTCGCGCTGGTTCTGACGCTCAAGCAGGAGTTGCCGCTGCCGAGCGGATGGCCTGACATCGATCTGGGAGGCCGAGCGGGCATCATATGAGCGTGACGTTACGACACGGATCACTTTGGTTCTCCCTGATACTTGTCGCTGGGGCGTGTGCGTCACCCGCCATCGAGTCGGGCAGCGCACCGCGGCCAACTGCGGCTGCGCCATCGAGCACGGTCGCTACTGTGACGTCGTCGTCGACAACGCCCGAGTTTGTTCCGAATGAACCATCGACAACGTTGGGAACGCCGACCACGATCACGTCGGTTACCGCGCTGACTGACTGGGAAGCAGTCGACCGGTACCTCGAGATCACACTGATTCGCGGCGGTTCGAGCGCTGCGTCGATCGCTGTGATGCGCGACGGTGAGCTCGAACATGCTGAAGCGTTTGGTGAACGTGTGCCCGGAGACCCTGCCGAAGCAGAAGACCGTTTCCGAGTGGCGAGCATCAGTAAGACGATTGCGGCGATCACCACACTGCAGTTGGTCGAGGCTGGGACGCTCGACCTCGATGCCCCGATCGGGTCGCTGCTGGCAAGCGACCTGGGTGTGGGTACGCCGGCAGCAGGAGTCTCGGCGCTCACGATCAGGCAACTCCTCACTCACCGGTCCGGGTTCGCCAAGTACGAAGACCTGTTCTTCCGCAACGAGGTTGGATCGTGCCGCGAGGCCGCCGTGGTCGGACTGACACGAAGCCTGCAGGGCACGCCGGGTGGGCGATTCCAGTACAGCAATATGAACTTCTGTCTGCTCGGGATTGCCATCGAAGCCCTGACGGGCGAGCGCTACGAGAGCGTGGTTCGGCGTGAAGTGCTCGACCCGCTCGGGATCGATGGGATGCGGATGGCCGAAACCTTTGACGTCGGCGTCGGCGATGTCGAACACCGATCCGAAGCAGGCCGCAACTACATGGAAGTGCTCGGCGCTGCTGGCGCATGGATTGCTACACCGACTGACCTCGTTGCCATCCTCGACTCGATCGACCTGGCCACGCCCGGCACGAAACTGCTCGACGCAGCGACGTTGGTCGAGATGCAGACGATCACGGTCGACCCGCCAGAGTCTGTTGACCGGCAAAACCCGACCGGACCGGTAACAACGACCACGATCCCTCCAGACCCGACCAGTGGGTACGGCATGGGCCTGATGATCTTCGATGCCGAGGACGATGTTGCGCTGAGCTTCGGGCACACCGGAACGCTCGAGAGCGCGCATGCGATGTTCACTCGACGTTCTGATGGGTTCACCTGGGCCGTGACCGTCAGCGGCAACTATCCAGTCTCGACCCGCGACCTCGCCAAAATTGTTGACAACGCGCTCGTGCTTGGCGGATTCACCGATGGCTCGTATGTCGTTGTCCCAGAGCGGCTTGACGAAGGCTGAGGCGGTGTCGCGAATGAACAGCGGTCATTCGAGGCTGCCGGGTTCATCTCCGGTCAGAAGATCACGCGCGCCGCTCGAAGCGCTGAGGCATCGAGCCCAAGTTCGGTGACGATCTCGTCAGAGTGCTGACCGAAGGACGGTGCATGGTCGCCGATGTGCTGCGGAGTCGCCGACATCTGAGCTGCCGGGCGGGGTTCACGGACCATGCCGGCAATCGGGTGCTCTCGCTCGACGAAGACGTTGTTGTTGATGACCTGAGGATCGTCGTGTAATTGGATGCAAGCGTCGGGGCCCGGTCGACGTCGTCGTCGGTCAGGGAGACGTCCATTGCCGAGTCGGGCCAGAGGAAGGCGATGGCGGTGTCGAGCATCGACAAGACAATGTGCTGACCCGCCGCTTTGCCCAGAGCGCGGGCAAAAAGTGCCGCGGTGATTGCTTGGCATGCGGTGTATGCGGTGGTCTTGTCACACACGAGCGTACGGAACAACTCGGGTGCGCCCTTGGCCGGGTTTGTTTGAACGTCGGCCAACCCCGATGCAGCTTGGATCACGTTGTCGTAGGCGCGACGGTCACTCATTGGGCCGTCCGGACCGAATCCCGAGATCGACGTGTAAATCAGATTTGGGTTGAGTTCGTGCATGGCATCCCACCCCAGGCCGATGCGGTCCATCGCCCCTGGCCGGAAGTTCTGGATCAACACATCGCCGAGCATCATCGCGGCGAGTGGACCGGCGATCATCACCGACATATCGACCACCTTGATGCCGGCAAGCGGACCGGCAAGTGAGACTGCGGATTGATCGTTCATAGTCAGATGGTTGCAGGTGGTTGATGCCAACATGGCGTCGTGGCGCGCCCTGACATTCCCATCACGGTCATTGGCGGATACCTCGGTGTGGGAAAGACCACATTACTCAACCGGTTACTACGCGAACCCGACGGTCGGCGGCTTGGGGTGATCGTCAACGACTTTGGGTCGATAGGTATCGACGCCGAGTTGCTCGCCGCAGCTAGCGACACCAGCGTGGTCAATTTGCCGAACGGATGTGTCTGCTGTTCGCTGGGCAACGACCTGATGGCGTCGCTCGGTTTGCTCCGCGATGTCGAGTTCCCACCGGAGCAGATCGTGATCGAAGCGAGTGGGATCGCTGATCCATCGGCGGCGGCAGCGTGGGGCACCTCGGTGGGGTTTACTCCGGGGGGAGTAATCGTGCTCGCTGCGGCCGACTCGATCGGACGTCAAGTGGACGACCGCTACGTCAGCTCAGAAGTGCGCCGTCAGCTCGCCGGTGCCGAACTCATCATCTCCACGAAACTTGACCTCTGTACACCGGAGCAGCTGCAGCGGGCGTTGGAGGTGCTTGATGAATATGCTCCCGGTATCCCGATCGTCGACGGTTCGGCTTCGACCGACCTGATTCTCGGGCCGCGGTTGCGGTTGCAGCTGCCATTGATGTTGGAGTCTGACGCTGAGACTGCAGTGGCAGTTCCGTCAGTCGGGCACGTGCAGGCGAACTACTCGCGGTGGTCGTGGTCGGGGGCGACGGTGGTAGCAGGCCGGGTTGCTGGCATCGCCGATGCGATGCGTGACGTGCTGCGGCTCAAAGCCGTGCTCGATGTAGACGGTCGCCACCTTGAAGTGCACGTGGTCGGTGGCCGCATGACTGTGCACAACGTGACTGGGCTGCGACCGGGAAGTCGCGCTGAAGCAATCCTCCGCTTTGACGTCGGGCTGCCGGTTCGACTGACCGCTGCGTTCGACGAACTCGCGTCGTGACGCTTCCGAATGTTATGCGCCGGAACGGGCTGCCTCGTTGGATTGTCCGCCGACGATGGTTCCCCAGATGCCGATGTCTTTGATTCCCATCGGGTCGATGGCGAGTGGGCTCTCTTCGAGCACGGTGAAGTCGGCTGCTTTGCCGCACTCGACACTGCCGAACTCGTCGTCGGCGTGGAGTTGATACGCGGCCCCGGTGGTGACTGAATGCAGCGCCGACTCAGCCGAGATGCGTTCGTTTTCGCCGAGCACCCGGCCTGATGGCGTCACGCGGTTGACCGCGCACCACATCGTGTGGAGGTGGCCCAGCGGGGTGACGGCAGCGTCTGAGTGAATCGAGAATGGGACGCCGAGGCGCTCGGCGGTGGCGCACGCTTCCATGCGGCGGGCGCGCTCGGGGCCGACCGTGATGTCGTGGTGCTGGTCACCCCAGTACCAAATGTGGTTCGTGAAGATGTTGGCGCACATGCCGAGCTTGGCCATGCGCCGGTACTGGGCCGGCGACGTCAGTTGGCTGTGTTGCACGGTGTAGCGGTGGTCGAGCCATGCCGACTCCAACAGCAACTTTTCGACGACATCGAGCCACAGGTCGATCGTCATGTCGCCGTTGCAGTGCACGTGAGTGTTGATGCGTCGCTCGTGGAACGGCCGGACCATGTCAATCAACTGCTCGGGCGGAACCATCCACACGCCGTGGTCGGCGGGAACTTGGCCTCCGGGGCTGAAATAACCGGGCCACTTCATCTTCGCGGTGAAGCCCTGGATCGATCCGTCGAGCACGATCTTCAAGCCGGCCGTACGGAGGCGGTCGGTGTCGTTGAGTTCGAACTGCTGCACCAGATCGGCAGCGGCCGCCCAGTCGTTCGACCCGGGCATCATGCCAATCAGGTGTCGCTGATGAATGCGTGCAGGGAAGTCGTCGGTCACGACTTGGCGCCACAGCTCTTGACCTTGTGGTCGAGTGACGCCGCTGGCGCCGAGGTCGACGAGTGATGTGATGCCGACGTTCGCACACATCTGGCCGAGCGTGCGGATTGCTTCGGGGTCGCCCATCAGCCGCATGATCAGGTGGATTGCCGAGGTGGCGAGCGCGATGGCCGGCATCTCCTGCAGCTCACCGTTGGGTTCGCCGTTGGCGTCTCGCGCCACACCGACGGTTGTCGAATCGCGGGTGATCTCGTTCTGGTCGAGCATCGCGCTGTTGACCGTGGCGAGGTGGGCGCTGGCGTGGAACACAAAGATGGGCCGCGCCAGCGATGCCCGGTCGAGGTGATGGCGGGTCAGTCGTTCTTCGCCGGTGAAGTAGATCGGGTCGAAACCCCAGACGACGATTGGTTCGTTTGAGCCTCGCGTTTGCTCGTCGAGTTGGCGGAGTAGATCGAGAAGTTTGTCGTAGGTCTGGATACCTTCAGCCATGCTGCCGTCCGGGCGATGCCGAGGGAACCAGCCCGCGTACGGGAGCAACCCGAAGGAACCTTCGAATACGTGGCCGTGGGCCTCGATCATGCCGGGCGTGAGGACGTGGTCGGCGAAGCGGGAGTCGATGGTGTGCGGCCCCCAGCTCGTGCATTCGTCGAGCGAACCAGCGGCGAGGATCTTGCCTTCGCGGACCGCGACTGCTTCGACGACCGGCTGGCTGGGGTCCATCGTGATGATCGACCGGGCTGGGATGACGGTGATTTCGCTCACGAAAGTTCCGCCATGACATCGTTGGCGATCACGTCGAGGTGATCAAGGTCCGCCAGATCCATCACCTGCAGATACAAGCGTTCGGCGCCAGCGTCGCGCCACGATCGCATTCGCTCGGCGACTTCGGCCGGGGTGCCGCACAGCCCGTTCTCGCGCAGTTCGCCAGGCTCTCGGCCGAGTGCTGCTGCGCGTCGTTCGACTTCGTTCTCGTCGGCTCCGACGCACACGATCAGGGCGGCGGAGTACACAAGCTCGTCAGGGTTCCGATCGATCGCCTCGCACGCGGCCCGAACGCGGTCGGTCTGCTCGACGAAAAACTCGCGGCTGACGAACGGCGTGTTGAACTCGGCCGCGTACTTGGCGGCCAGTGCCGGCGTGCGTTTTGGGCCGCCGCCGCCGATCACGATGGGAGGTGCTGATTGGACCGGCTTGGGAAGCGCCGGCGAGTCGGTGATCGAGTAATAGCCGCCCGGCTTCGAGTAGGTCTCACCAAGTGGCGTCGCCCACATGCCGGTAATCAGTTCGAGTTGCTCTTCGAGCCGGTCGAACCGTTCGCCGAGTTCGGGGAACGGGATGCCGTAGGCCTCGTGTTCAGCAGTGAACCAGCCGGCGCCCAGCCCGAGGTCGACACGACCGCCCGACATCTGGTCGACCTGCGCCACGCTGATAGCCAGTGGCCCGGGCTGGCGGAAGGTCGCCGACGAAACGAGCGTGCCGAGGCGAATGGTAGAGGTGTCACGAGCGAGCCCAGCGAGCGTGATCCATGCATCAGTCGGGCCTGGGAGGCCGTCGCCGTCGCCCATCACCAAGTAGTGATCGCTGCGGAAGAAAGCCCCGTAGCCGAGCTCTTCGGCGCGCTGCGCAACCCTGAGTAGGTCGTCGTACGAGGCGCCTTGCTGGGGCTCGGTGAAGATGCGGAGATCGGTGATGTGGAGCGATTCGGTCACGGACGCAGACTACGCAGCTATCCGGCCGACTCAGGCGTTGGCGTGATCGACCGAGAACGCTGCCGATGTGGAGTCGCGTTGGTGGCTCTGGAACGACGGATAGACCGTGTCGCCGCGCTGATACAGCTCGGTCGAGTGGGTGCGTGCGGCGAGCACCGTGCCGTCGGGGAACTGAACTTCGTAGCGCACGTCGTGACCGTAGTACTCGACGGTGCGGACAGTTGCTGCCTCGGTCCCATCAGCCGGGTCATAACTCAGGCTGACCTGCTCGGGCCGAACGAGAACCTGCACCTCGGCACGGTTCTGGTCGGTACGACGGTCGTCGATTGCGACGGTGCCGATTGGTGTGGTCGCGATGGTGGCGTCGTTACCCACGACGACGCCGAGGACGAAGTTGGCTTCGCCGACGAAGCCAGCAACCCATGGCGTTGCGGGGGATCGATACAGCTCGTCGGACGTCCCGAACTGTTCGATGTTGCCGGCCTGCATCACGGCGACCTTGTCACCGAGGACAAACGCCTCATCTTGGTCGTGAGTGACGAACACGGTGGTGACGCCGATGTCGCGCACGATGCGTGCGACTTCAGCACGCACCTGCACGCGTAGTGAGGAGTCGAGGGCCGAGAACGGCTCGTCGAGGAGGAGCACCTTCGGTTGTGGAGCGAGCGACCGGGCGAGGGCGACACGCTGCTGCTGCCCACCCGAGAGGGTGTTGGGTAGGCGGTCACCGAAGCCCTGCAGGTCGACCAGGTCGAGCAGGTCGGTAACGCGTGCCAGGACCTCGGTGCGTGACAGTTCTTTACGCATGGAGCGGAGGCCGAACACGATGTTTTGTGTGACGGTCAGGTGGGGGAAGAGCGCGCCGTCTTGGAACACCATCCCGACGTTGCGCTTCTCGGGGTTGACCCACTGTCGTTTACCCGAGCCTTGGCAGCTGACCGTCGTGCCGCCGATAGATACCGAACCGGCGGTAGGGCCTTCGAGCCCGGCGATCGCCCGCAGGAGTGAGGTCTTACCGCATCCTGACGGGCCGAGGAGTGCAACGATCGATCCGGCTTCGATGTCGAGGTCGGCGGCAATGACCGCTGCGACCAAGCCACCGCCGTCAGTCGCATATGCGACCGAGATTCCACTGAGTGAGACCGCCGCGCCTGCGAGCGTGTTTGTTGCGCTCAACATCGTTCCCAAGGCTAACGGGTCAACCGCGAACGACTTCGCTGCGGCGCAAGATGAGGAACCAGGTCAGCGTCGCTGAGACTGCGATCAGGACGAGCGAAGCCAGGCCGGTCGAGGCATAGAACCCTTCTTCGTACGACGCCCAGATTTCGGTGGTCAGCGTCGAGAAGCCGATGGGGGAGAGCAGCAGTGTGGCGGGCAGTTCCTTGAGTGTCGACAGCATCACGAGGCCGCCAGCGGCGACCAGGCCGGGACGCATCAACGGGAAGTCGACGTGAAAGAAGCGCCGAATCAGGCTCGGTTCGAGCAACCGGCCTGACTCGCGAAGGGCATGTGGGACGGAGCGAACGGCTGACTCGGTGCTCGCCAGTGCCTGGCTACCGAAGTGGATGACGTAGGCGATAATTAAGAGTGCACTGGTTTGATAGAGCCCCTTGACTACTGGGGTGTTCAAGGTCAAAACTGTCAGGGCGAGAGCGATGACGAGGCCCGGAATCGCGAAGCCCACGATGACGGAAACAGCGGCGATATCGGAGCTGCGATGCGGGCGGCGTGTCGTGGCGAGTGCAACGGGCATGACGACGGCGACGGCGAGCACGGCAGCGATGACCGCGACGCTTGCCGTGCTGATTGCCGGCTGCACGAGGTCGCGGATCGACACGCGGCCCTCGGCGATGCCGCGTTGCGCCCAGGTCGCGAGGCTGGTGACCGGGATGACGAGGCCGACGAGTAAGACGAGCGAACACCCGGCAAGCGCAGGGGCCTGGCCCCAGCCGAGGCGACTGCGCCGAACGACGGCTGTCGACCGGTCGTCAGGCCGGCTAGTGCCCCGCTGGGACCGTTCGAGTGCGACGACGGCGAGGGCTAAGACCAGGACGACGGTGGCTGAGGCGAACGACAACGCCCGATTCGATTGGCGTGTCGCGAAAATCACTCGCGTGAGGGTGTCGAAGCCGAGTAACTGGACAGCGCCGAACTCGCTCAATGTGTAGAGAAAGACCAGCAGGCCGCCACCGAAGACTGCCGGACGGAGTTGCGGCAGTATCACCTTGAAGAAGGTGGCAGTGGACGACAAGCCGAGTAGTCGGGCGCTCTCTTCGAGACTGGTGTGCAGGGCGATCAGTCGGGCTGCGACTGGGAGGTAGACGTACGGATAGGTGAACGTCGTCAGCATAAGCCACGCTGCGGAGAGGCCGCGGAAGCGCCGCGGTGGAGTGATGCCGACGGTAGACAGCGCGTGGTGGATGATGCCATTGGGTGCGAGGCCGGCAATGAACGCTGCAGCACCGACGAATGACGGAAGCACAAGAGGGAGTACCAGGGCGATCCGCCAGAAGCGTCGTCCCCGGAGATCGGTGCGGGTAACGAGCCAGGCAAGCGCCGTGCCGATGATTGCAGCCGACACGGAGACAAGGACGGACAGTTGCACCGTGCGCCAGAGCGGCCCGGGTACTTCCTTGGCGACATTGGCAAGGTCGCCCCCGAGCCGGATGGTACGCCAGACGACGAAGCCAGCGGGGCCTGCAAAAACGGCACCGATCAGCAGACCGAGCAGGCGACTCGGGGTGACCCAACTTGTGCGTTTACCCCCAGAGGTGACGCGACGCTGTAATCGTCCACCGGTCGGCGTCGGCTCAGCGACGTCGAGTGGGAAGTCGACCACAGGGTCCAATTGTCAGCTTTCGAGTCCCGACTCAGCGATGAGCGCGCGGGTAGCTTCGAGCCCGCCTGCGAGATCTTCGAACGCGATGCCGCCTGCGTTGCTGACGTCACTGCTGAAATTGATTGGGGGCACGTTGTTAGCGGGTGACTCGCCGATGGCCAGTGGGTACTCAAAGGTCTCGGTGGCGAAGTACTGCTGGCCGCTTGACCCAAGCAGGAAGTCGATGAGCTGGGCTGCGAGCTTGGCATTGTCGGAGCCGGCGAGGATTGCGGCGCCCGTGATGATCAGCACCGCCCCTGGATCGTCAGGGCCGAACACATGGTTGGTGGATGGCTGATTGGGGTTCTCGGCCAGTGCGCGGTAGTTGTAGTAGTGGTTCGTGAGGCCGGTGTCGACCTCGCCACGGCCAACAGCAGCAACGATGGCACTGTTGTTCGCGTAGAGCACCGGGTCGTTGGCATTGAGTGCCTTGAGGAACTCGAGGGTGACGTCGTCGCCTTGAGTGGCGCGCATCGCCGTGACAAAATCCTGGAACGAACCGTTACCTGGGGCAATGCCGATACGGCCCTTCCACTGTGGATCGGTCATGTCGAAGACGCTGCTTGGCAGATCGGCCGGGTCGACGGCGTCGGTGTTGTAGACAAGCACACGCTGGCGGCCGGAGAATCCGACCCAGCTCCCACCGTCGTCGCGCACATGGTCCGGCACGAGCGCCAACGTCGGCTCAGGCACCGCACCGAGGCGGCCACGCTCTTCGAGGAAGCCCATCGAGCCGGGGCTCTGCGAGAGGAAGACATCAGCTGCTGTCTTGCCAGCCTCGCCCTCTTCGTCGATCAACAGTGCAAGGTCGGCGGAGTCGCCGTACTTGACCTCGACGGAGAGCCCGCTGGCGGCCTCGAACTCGTCGATAATCGGCTGGATCAAATTGTCGCTGCGACCGGAATACAGGGTGATGTCGGCGTCGTCACCTCCGCAGGATGCAGCGATCAGACTGATTGCTGCCAGGGTGACAGCGACTCGTACATAAGAGTGAGAACGTAACATACCGGGAGTGTAGACGGCTCTTCCCGAAATGTGTCAAGCATGCCTAACATTCGAGTGTGACACATTTCAACGTTTCGTCGACAGCGTGAGTACCCTGGGGAAATGAGTGATTTCGTGGTGGAGCGATGGGCGCCAGCGCTCGGTGCGGAGGTGCATGGTCTCCACCTCGATGCGGCGTTGAGCGGGAGCGACGCACAGATCGATGAAGTCGTCGATGCATTGTACGACGCGCTGATCGAACACCAGGTGCTGTTTCTCCGCGACCAGCCGCTCCCGCCGGAAATGCATGTCGAACTCGGCCGACGGCTCGGCGAACTTGCCCCGCGCCACCACAGCTACACCACCCTCGATGGCTACGACGACGTGGCGGTGCTCACCTGGGAACCAGGCGACCGCCCCGATGCGTCGGAGTGGCACACCGACATGACGTTCCGGCCAAAGCCACCATTCGCCTCGATTCTCAAGGCAATCGAGCTGCCGCCGGTCGGTGGTGACACGCTGTGGGCGAGCATGTATTCGGTGTACGACTCACTGGACGTCGGCTTCCGGTCCGACCTGGACGGCATGGAAATCTGCCACGACCCCGGGCAGTTCCGAAACGGGGCATACGAGCGCGGCGGCAACCAGGGGATCACCGACATGCTGGCCGAAGCCGGTTCGGCGGTGTGGCCAATTGTGTCGCACCACCCGGTCACCGGGCGCCCGTACATCAACGTGAGCGAGTCGAACGCCCGCTGGATCATTGGCGCAGGTGCCGCCGAGTCGCAACGGATCGTCAACTACCTGCTCGATTCGATCAACCGGCCTGACCACCAGGTTCGCCTGCGCTGGCAGCCGAACACGATTGCTCTCTGGGACAACCGGGCATCGCAGCACTACGCGGTCGCCGACTACCCGAAGTATCGCCGCATGATGCACCGCGTCGCCGTCGACACCGACCGTCGCCACGACGCCTCGATCGCTACTGCCACTGGCTGATCGGGTGACTCGGTGCGAGGCGCCAGCTCGACCTGCGCGACAATTGGTGATGGCAGCTTTGGGTCAGCAGGGACGTCCGGTCGATGAGGTCATCGCTGAGCTCACCGAGAAACGGGCCGGTGACGTCAAATGGTCCGACGGCAAAACCTTCGGCATGGTCTACGACGGTGGCCCCACAGTTCAAGCGGTCGCCGAGCAGGCAGCGCGGCTCTATCTCCACGAGAACGCACTGAACACCCAGGCATTCCCGTCGCTCCGACACATCCAATCCGAAGTCGTCGGGTGGACTGCCGACCTGCTCAACGGCGACGAGAACACGTCGGGCTTCCTTACAAGCGGTGGCACTGAATCGATCCTGTGTGGCGTGCTTGCCGCCCGAAAACGGGCGCACATTGAGCGTGGCATCACCGAGCCCGAGATGGTGCTGCCCGAAACTGCCCATGCCGCGTTCCATAAGGCCGCCGACAATTTCGGTCTGAAGGTCCGCAAGATTCCGGTTCACGCCGACTACACCGCCGATGTTGAAGCCATGGCCAACGCCGTCGGGCCGAACACAGCACTCGTCGTCGGATCTGCGCCGCAGTATCCGCAGGGAGTGCAAGACGACATCCCAGCGATCGCCGCGCTCGCAAAATCGGTCGGCGCGAACTGCCATGTCGACGCTTGCATGGGCGGCTTCGTGCTCCCATTCGCCGAGCGGCTCGGGCGCGGAGTGCAGCCCTGGGACTTCCGAGTCGATGGTGTCACCACGATCTCTGCCGATATCCACAAGTTGGGCTATGCGCCGAAGGGTGTGTCGGTGATTCTGCACGATACGAAGGAATCCCGGAAATATCAGACCTTCGTTTTTGACGGCTGGCTCGGTGGCTTCTATGCCTCGCCGAACATGCAGGGGACCCGATCGGGGCTACCGATGGCATGTGCGTGGGCCGTGATGCAGCACCTGGGGACCGATGGCTACGTTGAGCTCACGCAGCAGACGCTGATCAACGCGGACCTGATGCGAGCCGGGATCGTGGGCATCGACGGCATCCGAGTCCTCGGTGACAGCCAGTTTCACCTGATTGCCATGGCGGCCGAATCTGGGAGCGGCATCGATATGTTCGCCCTCGGCGACGCCCTGCTCGCCAAGGGTTGGTACCACGATCGGCAGACGCCGCCGGACAACCTGCACTCGACAGTGAGTAACACGAACACCGGCGTGATCGAGAACTACCTCGCCGATCTCACCGAGTGTGTTTCAGCCGTACGCGGCACCAGCACTGCAGACCGCAGCACCACCTACGCCACCCTCGAATAAGAGATGGGTAGCGAGGGGCAAGCGCTAGTTGATTTGTTTGGTGTGGCCTTCCCAGAAGGGGGCGCGGAGCTTGAACTTCTGGAGCTTTCCGGTCGCGGTACGAGCCAGTTCGTCACGGAACTCAACCCTTTTTGGGCACTTGTAGCCAGCGAGTTTGGTTTTAGTCCAGGCGATCACGTCGGCTTCGGTGACCGAACTACCGGGTGAGGTGACCACGAGTGCGGTGACAAGCTCGCCCCACTTCTCGTCAGGGATACCGATCACGGCGACCTCGGTGACGTCGGCGTGCTGGAAGATCGCGTCCTCGACTTCGATCGACGACACGTTCTCACCACCCGAGATGATCACGTCTTTCTTGCGGTCGGCGATCGTGAGGTACGACTCGTCGTCGATAAAGCCGCCATCACCGGTATGGAAGCAGTTGTCGTAGACCGCTGCAGCGGTCTGGTCGGGCTGTTCCCAGTAGCCGCCCATCACTACGTTGCTCCGGGCGGTGATCTCGCCGGTTGCCGTGATACCCATCGTGCAGCCGATTGCCGGGACTCCGGCACGGTTCAACTTGACCGCTCGTTCGGCTGGCGTGAGCCCGTCGAATTCTGCCCGCGGGCTGTTGATTGTGAGGAGCGGAGCAGTCTCGGTGAGGCCGTAGATCTGGTGGAACGTCCAGCCGAGTTCGGTCTCGGTGCGCTCGATCGTTTGCGTTGGCGGCGGTGCGCCGGCCACGATGATGCGGACGCGACCGCTGCCAGGGATCGGTTTGCCGGCGGCAGCGAGTTCGGCCGCAGCATCGATAATCATGTTGAGCACAGCAGGTGCGCCGCACATGAGCGTGACGCCGTGTTCCTCGACGCGGCGGAGGATTTCGTGGCCGTCAATCTTGCGCTGGATAATGTGCTTGCCTCCCATGCCGGTGACGGCGTAGAGCATGCCCCACCCGTTGCAGTGGAACTGCGGCAGCGTGTGGAGGTACACGTCACGATCGTTGACGCCCATGTGCCAGCCGAACGTTGAGGCGTTGACCCACAGGTTGCGATGTGTGAGCTGCACGCCCTTCGGCCGGGCGGTCGTGCCGGAGGTGTAGTTGATCGTGGCAGTCGCGTCTTCGTCGCCATCCCACGGAACGGGTTCGGTGTCGAACTTCATGAGCACCGCGTCGCTCTTGGCCCCGATGATCAACTTCGTCTCGCACTCGACGCTTGCGAGACCGTCGGCGATTTCGGGGTCGACGAGCAGCACGCGGGCACCACTGTGCTGAATGATGTACTTGATTTCTTCGGCGACGAGACGGAAGTTGATCGGTACAAGGATTCGTCCAGAACCCGAGACCCCGAAAAGTGCAGTGAGTAGCCGTGCGGAGTTGTGGCTGACCATGGCAACTCGCTCGCCCACGCCGATGCCCATGGCATCGAGCCCGGCTGCCATTGCTCGGGCGCGTTTGGTTATCTCGCCGTAGGTCATCTCACCCCACGAATCGGCCGGTTGATCGGGCTCGTCCACGACCGCAACCCGGTCGGGGTAGACGAGTGCGGCTCGGTTCAAGAAGTCATTGACGGTGAGTGCGACTTTCATACTCATCGCACACTATTGCAGCGGTCACAAGCGGTCCGAACTGCCGTGCCCTGGTCCTTGTCAGGCGACCACTTCGCGGTAGCACTCGACGATGGCATCGGCCGTGGTCTCCCACGAACATGCCGCGGAGCGCTGGGTGCCCAGCCGGACGAATTCGGGCGCGTTGTTGAGTGCCGTGCGAAGCCCGGCAGCGATCGACTCGACCTCGGCTGGGTTGATGAGCACTGCGGCCCCGCCAGCGACCTCCTCGGTTGCCGTGCCCCGGCTCGTGACGACCGGAGTGCCGTGTGCCATTGCTTCGAGGACCGGCAGGCCGAACCCTTCGTGCAGGCTCGGGTACGCGAACACCGAGGCCGTCATGTAGAGCGCACTGAGGACATCTGCTGGCACATGGCCAAGGAATCTGACGTCGGCACTGGGAGGAACAGCGGCGGCGCCCCAGCCTTGCGCGCCAGCGACAACCAGTGGCATGCCGATCATTGCTGTCGCTGCAGCAAGTGCAACGAGGTTCTTACGCGGCTCGATGGTCCCGACGAACAACACGAACTCGTCGGGCAGCAAGAGCGGCCGGAGGGTTTGCTCGGAGGTCGTGGCATCGGTGATGACTGTGTTGACACCCCACGGCACCACGCGAATCGTGTTTGCAGCGAAGCCCGCGTCGATCAACTCTCCCTTGGTCACCTTGGTTGGACACATGATCAGGTCGGCCGTCCGGCATCGCTCCAACCCGCGGGTCATGACCTTGACGCCGTGGCGGGTGAAACGTTCGGGGGAGTGCATGAAAGCAATGTCGTGAATCGTCACGATGTGCGGTGAACGAGTCGCAGCGGGGACCGCTGTTGTCGAATGGCAGAGATCGACTGGGCCTGTGGCCCGCTCGACCGATGGCCACTCGAACCGGTTCCATGTCTCGTAGAGCCATGGTCGGGCGAGCGGCAAGTACTTGAGGGGAGTCGGTGGTTCGAACCCTGGCCCGGGAGCAGCACGGTGCCTGCCGGCGACGCCGACCAGGTCGATATCAGAACGGGAGGTCAGCCGCTTGGCGACTTCGAGCGCCGCGACAGCGGTGCCGCCGGGGACGTCATGCCAGCACTGTTCCAATGTGAAAGCGACGCGCAGTGGATCCGACACCGACCCATCATGCCAACCAGGGTGGGCGCGACCAGCGACCAGCGCCGATTCTGTTCGATCGTGAGGGCCAGGCTGTCGAAGGCCTGACCGGCACGCGCATTCGAGGTTGCGATACCGGCTGGCATTGGGCTGACTCGCTACGGTCGGCGGCATGGCTCTTCCACATCGCCCCGGCATGACCGTTCCGCTTCCCGGCCCGCTGCACTCACACGCTGCGAAGCTCACCGAACTCGCCGACATGGGCTACACCGATATTTGGTCAGCCGAAGCTGATGGGGCCGATGCGTTTACGCCCCTCGCGCTTGCAGCGGCCTGGGAGCCGAGGCTGCGGCTCGGCACAGCGATCGTGCCGGCCTACACCCGCTCGCCTGCCTGTTTCGCGCAGAGTGTGGCCTCGATGGCTGATGCTGCGCCGGGCCGGTTTGCGATCGGCATTGGATCGTCGAGCAACGTGATCGTCGAGCGCTGGAACGGTATTCCGTTCGAAGAGCCGTACAAGAAGGTGCGCGACGTGGTGCGCTTCCTCAACGACGCATTGAGCGGCGAGAAGGTGCAGCAAGCGTATGACACGTTCGAGATCAACGGCTTCCGCCTCGCCATTCGCCCGGAACAGAAGCCACAGATCCTCGTGGCTGCACTCCGCGAAGGAATGCTGCGACTCGCAGGCCGCGAAGCTGACGGCGCAATCATCAACTGGCTGTCGGCAAACGACGTCGCCAAAGTTGCACCGATCGTCACCGATGCTGCTGGTGGCGATGATCGTGAGATCGTGGCGCGCATCTTCTGCTGCCCGAGCGACAACACGGACGTGGTGAGAGCCGCCGCTCGTTACGCCATAGCGGCATACCTCAACGTGCCGGTGTACGCAGCGTTCCATGAGTGGATGGGCCGTGGTGAACAACTGCAGGGCATGTGGGATGCCTGGAAGGCCGGAGATCGCAAGGCAGCGCTCGCTGAGATCCCCGATGAAGTCGTCGACGACCTCATCGTGCATGGATCGCCCGAGTCGTGTCGTCGACAGATCCAGGCCTACTTCGACAACGGCGTGACCACGAGCACGCTCGCGATCTTGCCGTTGGACCCGGAGCTCGATCACTGGCAGGCCGTGACGGACCTCGCACCGAACGCAGGCTGAACTCCCAGCTGAAACCGGGCCGATCAGGCGGCCCGGTTGGTGCGTGCCGGCGTGGTGATGAGGTTGCTGTCGTTCCGAGCGGCCTGACGTTCGGCAAGCATCTGGCGGATTTCGGCGACGTGGCGACGACCGATTTTGCGCGTGTCTTGGCTGAGCTGGAAGCGGACGCTGACCGTGGGGATGGAGCTGACGTCGGAGAGGAGGGCGAGCTGCTGGGCACCGGATGCGTTCTTCATGGTTCCCATTCTGAACATGACCTGTCACAGAGTGAGAGAGCGCCTCTGAACAGGGGTGTTGCTGTGTTCTAACCGAGAGCGAGCACGCCGATACCGCCGATCACCCCGGTAATTCCAACAATCTGCCACCAGTGCAGCGTGTCGTCGTCGAATGCTGCTGATAAGGCCGACGACACCACTGGGAACATCGACGTCGTTACGGCGACCGAGCCGAGCGATCCGCGTTGGGTGCCGAGAACAAAAGCAATTATCCCGGCACCGCCGAGGACTCCTGAGAGCAAGGTAATTCCGAGCAGTGGACGCGCTGGCATCTTGGGAAGTGACCGTCCCGACGCGATGGCAAACATCACGACGAGTGCCGTGATGCGCTGAACGAACGGCGCCCACACCCCCGAATCGTCGCCCGACTCGCCAACAAGTGTCGTCGAGATACCCCAGAGCACCGCCGACACGAGAGCGATCCGGATTCCTCGACCGTGCTGGGCGGTCAAGCCGGGGGAGTACATGACGGCGAGCAGCGAGAGCAGGGCGATGATGATCCCGACCACGATTGAGGGCGACAGCGTCGCGCCAAACGCCAGATCCCATCCGAACGGGACGAGTGCGGTGCCGAGCACCACCAGCGGGCCGGCGATCGCTGCTGATGACGTGGCCATGGCCTCGTAGAGCGTCGCGAGTGCGAACCCGACGAAGAGCCCCGATGCACTACCGAGCACCAGATCACGCGTGGCGAACTCGCTCGGGATGATGGCGAGGCCGACCGACGTGACGGCGGCGCCTCCGATGAGCGCACCACTGACGATCGTGATGGCGTGCGCGCGGCGCGTGCCGTAACGCCCCAAAAAATCCGAGCAACCAATCAATACTGCTGCGAGCGCGCCGAGAAGAATTGCCATGGGTCAATCGATCACCGAGTGCACATCCCGCCGAGGCGGCAGGCCTCAGTAGTAGGCCTCGAAGGTGCCGAGGTTGGAGTAGATCGTTTTCCACTGCGTGAAGTGATCCAGCGTGACAAGCCCGTTCTCACGGCCGTACCCCGACTGCTTGTACCCGCCGAACGGGATCGACGGTGGAAGGTCGTTGTAGCTGTTGATCCAGACGTTGCCGGCTTCGATGGCGTTGGCGACGCGGTGAGCGCGAGCGAAGTCACGCGTAAACACCGCTCCACAGAGGCCGTAGTTGGTGTTGTTCGCCCGGCTGAGTGCTTCTGCCTCGTCGTCGAAGCGGAGGACCGACATCAACGGCCCAAACACTTCTTCCTTGACGAAGGCCATGTCGTCGTCGCAGTCGGCGAAGATCGCCGGTGTGACGTAGTTGCCGTCGGCGAGTGCTGCGTCGTCTGGGACTACGCCGCCGCACACGTGGCGTGCCTCGCTGGCCAGCGCCGCGTTCATGTAGCCCATCACTTTGCTGTGGTGCTGACGGCTGATGAGCGGGCCGACCATAACTTCGGGGTCGAACGGGTCGCCGATCTGTAATGCCTCGGCACGCGGCCCGAGTTTCGAGACGAACGCTTCGTACAGGCCACGTTGCACGAATACCCGGGTGCCGTTCGAGCAGACCTCGCCGGCGGAGTAAAAGTTGGCAACGAGAGTGGCGTTCACCGCGCTGTCGAGGTCGGCGTCGTCGAACACGATGATCGGGCTTTTGCCGCCGAGTTCGAGCGTGACACCTTTGAGTGTCGAGGCAGCGTCGGCCATGACCTTTTTCCCGGTGCCGACTTCGCCCGTGAGTGAAATCTTCGCGATGCCTTCGTGACGCGACAGCATCTGGCCGACTCGGTAGTCGCCCTGGACGACGTTGAACACGCCGTCGGGCAAGCCAGCCTCGGTGTACACCTCGGCAAGTTTCAAGGCCGTGAGCGGGGTGAGCTCGGCCGGCTTGAAGATGAATGAGTTGCCACAGGCGAGCGCTGGTGCCGACTTCCACATGGCGATCTGAATGGGGTAGTTCCATGCACCGATGCCGGCACAAACCCCGAGCGGCTCGCGCTTGACCGAAGCGAATCCGTTCGGGGGGAAGTCGAAGTGCTGGCCATGCAGCATCGAAACCAATCCGGCGTAGTACTCGATCTGGTCGGCCCCACTGACGATATCGACGGTGGTCGTTTCCGAGAGTGGCTTGCCCGAGTCGAGGGTCTCGAGGTGGGCGATCTCGTCGTTGCGCTCACGCAGAATCTGGACAGCCCTGAGCATGATGCGGGAACGCTCCATCGCAGGCATCATCGACCACACCTTGAAGCCGGCCTGTGCGGCGACCACTGCAGCGTCGACGTCGGCCTGGCTGGCCTGCTGGACCTCGCAAATGACACGGTTGGTGGCCGGGTTGATCGTTTCGAAGGTCTCGCCCGACGTGGCGTTGACGTAACCGCCGTTGACGTACAGCTGTTGGGTCGGCAGTGTGGTGGAAGCGTTTACGAAGTCGATCATCGTCGTCGGACGCTACTTGCTCTCGTCCGGTCACGTTTCTCTCGTGTTGATTTGTCGGTCCAGACAATCTCAACCGGCGGTCGACGCGGTGGTCGAAGAAATCTCGGGACATTCTGATGCGGAAGGCGCTGCCTAGCGTCCCGAGTTTCGCCTGAGCGCGGGTCGCGGTGAGCGAGCGGAGTTCATCCGGCCAGAGCACGGTGGCGTGTGGCTGGATCCTGGCGGTAATACTCTCGCAGTTCGCGGTAGAGGGCTGGTTCATGTTCGCAGAGATCCATTGGACGGTTGAAGAACACCTCGGTGGCGACAGCGAAGAACTCAGCAGGACTGGTACCGGCGTAGTCGCGAAGCACCGGTGAGCCCTCAGCTCGAACTGTGTCGTAGGCAGCGGTGCACACGTCGACCCAGCGCCGTTGAGCGTCGGCGTCATCGAGTGGAGGGGTGCCATCAACGGTGCCATCAAGCATGTCGAGTCGGTGTGCGAACTCGTGGTACACGACGTTCTGGCCGCGATCTGGAAACTTGGCGCCGCGGCGCGTTGCTGCCCACGAAAGGAGCACCGGACCTTGGTAGTGGGCCTGCCCAGAGATGTAGCGGGGCGAGGTGGTGAAGGTGCCTGCGCCGGTGGAATGCGTGCCGCGGAGCCGGACGTTCGACGGATGCACGATCACCGAGCTGACGTCGTGCCACTCGTCGATGTCGAGGCCCAGCAGCAGCATGGATGCCTGGGCGGCGATCAGTACCTTGATCTCCTCGGTGAGTTCGAACCGGTGTGCAGCTTCCCACCGCATCGTGTGGACAAACCGGGCGACCAGCATTTCCATTCGAGCGAGCTCGTCACGTTGTAGCGTCGACCAGTGTTGGAAGCTGCTGCTGAGGATTCCGTGCCAGCTCGGGTCGAAGATGGGTTCCGATCGCGACAGCCGTGCTCTGAGCCAATCGAACACGTCAGGTCAGTACGTCGGCTGGCATCGGGCCGTTGCGCACTGCGTCCGGGACACGGTCTTCGCCACCGAAGTACTCGGCAAGCCGTCGGTTTGCATCGTCACCGAAGAGAATGATCGCCACTTCGCGAAGGCCCGCAGAGTTGCGGATGTCCTCGTCGCGAACGACCAGTTCGATCTTCGAGCGGCGACGCATAAAGTCTTCGAGTTTGGTGATCATCTCGGAGTCGGCTGCTGAGTACAGCTCGACGCGGAGGTAGTCGGCCGAGCCCATGATGTCGTCCGCCATCTTCGGGTCTTGGCGGATCTCTTCGAGCATGGCGAAGGCGCGACGCCCATACCTGCGCCAGAGGCGGTCGCTGAGCGCCTCGGTGTCGGGCTTCTCTCGAAGGTCGTCCAAGCGCATGAGGCGGGCCTGGCGGAAAAACTCCTTGCGAGTCGCCTTGTCCGGTTCGCCGTACCAGTTGTGGAGGTCTTTCTCGAGCGGGATGCCCAGCGCCTCGATCTCGGCCGCAACCTCTTCGCCGACGTTCAAACAGTCGGTGAGCTTGCCACCGAAGATCGTGACGACGTGCTGATCGGTGTCGACCTCGACAGCATGTTTGCGGCTCAGCTTGGTCCAGTCGACATCGTTCTGGTCGCCCTTACCAGCGGCGACAACCAGTGGCCGCACGCCACTGCGTTCGGCGATGATGTCTTCTTTTGTGAGCGGCGTGGCAAGGTCGAGCCGGGCGTTGATCTGGCCGAGGAGGAAGTCGATGTCGTCCTGGTCGACTTCGGTGAATGGAGTGTCGACGCGGGTGTCGGTGGTGCCGATGACAGAACGTCGGCCCATTGGGATCACGTAGAACAGTCGCTCGGTGTCGTCGTAGAACGCAAGCACCTTGTGATGGCGGTGTGTCGTGATCCGTGGCACCACCAGGTGGATGCCCTTCGAATAGACGATGCGGTGTTCAGTTTTGAGGCCCCACTGCTGATTGGTGTCATCGACGAACGGACCGGCCGCGTTGACAATGGTGGTGGCGAACGTGGTGAACTCTTCGCCCGTGTCGGTACAGCGCAGCGCGGCGACCCACTTGTCGCCGACTCGTTCGGCCGACACCATCTCGACGTAGTTCACGGCGCTTGCGCCAGCCTCGATCGCAGAACGAACGAAGCTGAAGACGAAGCGGGCATCGTTGTCGACCAGAATGCCGTCGCGATATTCGATACCACCGGCGACCGTGTCGGTGTTGATCGCTGGTTCTTCGTTTTCGATGTCGTCGCGGCTCAGCAGGCGCGGGTACTTCGTACCGAAGAGCCCAATGACCCAGTAGCCGAGTGCGCCGAAGGCTGCAAACCACGGCTTGTAGGGGCCCTTCTCGTCGAGCGCCGCGTAGAAGCCAATCTGGCGAATGTTGTCCCGGTAGGCCTTCATCAGACGGTTTCGCGACAGGCACAACTTGAAGACCAGCCAGAGTTCGTAGTTCTCCAGGTACTTGAAGCCACCCCAGACGAGGTTGGATGATGCCTGGCTGGTGAAGCTGGCAAAGTCGCCGCGATCGATCAACGCGACGTCGGCCCCGCGGCCTGCGAGCGACGCGGCGGTGACCGCACCGTTGATGCCTCCGCCGATGATCAGCGTGTCGAACGTACCGTCGCGCATCCTGGCGAGGTGGGTCGAGCGCAAAGACATGAGATCAGGTTACGGGGCGGGCAGAGGTCGGGGCTCGCAAACGTTCGACCTTTCGCTGACGAAGGCCTCAGGCGGCCTGGACGATGAGCACTGACAGAACGACGCTGGCCACACCGACCGCAACCGGGGCGGCGTAGGTTGCCCACTTTGGCATCGGCTGATGGCCGGGAGCCAGCATCACCGTCGCGCAAAGTGCACCTGCCGCAGCGCCACCCAGGTGGCCACCGATTGAGATGCCAGGGATGATGAATGTGAGGAACAGATTCAGCAACAGGGTGCTGCCGATGCTGGTGCTGAACGGGTTGACGCCTCTGCGCCACATGCCCACTGCAGCAGCTGCCATCAGGCCGAAGACGGCACCCGAGGCACCAGCGGTGAGTCCGCCGCTGTCGAGCAGTATGACGCCCAGCGAACCGCCGAGCAGCGAGGCCAAGTAGAGCAGTGCGAATCGGACTCGGCCCAGCGGTTGCTCCAGCATCGGTCCAAGGATGTAGAGGAAGTACATGTTGAGGCCGATGTGCAGCATGCCGAAGTGCATGAAGCCCGAGGTCGCCAGGCGGTACCACTCACCGGTGATCTCGAGGTCCAGTTTCGACACGGCGAAGTTGACGTGTGTGTCGGTCACGCCGCCGGAGAGTGTGCTTCCATCTTGCGTCAAGACGAGTACCGCGACGAAGACAGCGATGTTGATGCCGATCAATGTCATCGTCACCAGGTTGGGCTGCCCAGCCGACCAGAACTTGGCCCGAGTTGCGATGTCGGGGCGGGCCGCCTTGGCGCAGTCGACGCAGTGGCTTCCGACCTGAGCTTGCATGAGGCAGTCGTTGCAGGCCGACTTGCCACAGCGTGTGCAGCGCCGACCGGCGGGGCGATCGGCGTGGCGGTAGCAGGTTGCTGGTTGTCCCGTGGGGGCCCCGGAACCAGGGTTCGCGGGCGGGCCGCTTGGCTGCGGCAGGCCGGAAGAACTGGAGCTCGGCGGGGGCGGGGGAAGTGGCACGGCTCCAGCGTACCGATCTGGCTCAGTCAGCTGATCTCACCCTGGCGAAACGAACGAGCAGCATTGAGCGCTTCGCAGCCCGCTCGTTTGTGGTGTGCCTACCGGACGGCTTTGGCGAGCCGGCTACTACGTCTGATTGTCAACGTTCGAACGTACCGATCACGTTTGCCGACGTGATCGAAACGGCTTGGACGAAGGCCAGCAGGTCTTCTGCAGAAGTGCCATCGGCAAGTTCGACCTGCTGGTCGAGCGCGTACACCGTGAATTCGTATTCGTGAATGCCCGAGCCAGCGATTGGGCACGGCGCCGAGAAGCCGATCTCGCCGAACGATGTGGTGGCCTGGATCGCCCCGAGCGGGACGTTTGCTTCGATCAGCGAGATGTCGCTGGGGTTGATACCGGCGATCACCCAGTGAACGGTTGGCGATGCCACGGACTTGTCGATGACCGAGACGGCCAGCTCGATGGCGCCAGCGGGAACGGCGGCCCAGCTGAGCGCCGGTGAGACGCCATCGTCGTCGCAGGTATTCCGGATATCGATGTTGCCCCCGTCGAGCCACGGTGCGATCAGCCGGAAATTGCTTGCGACAAGCGTCGGCAACGCTGGTTGCTCGCCCAGCACCGGATCTTCGAGCGGGAGCGACGGTAATGTGCGAAGACCTTCTGGGGAGATCTCGGATGTGGTTGCCGGCACGGTCGGTGGGGGAAGCGTTCCCGTTGGTTCTCGGAGCTCCTTGCCGTCGCCGGTGTCGCACCCGGCCAGAGCCAGCAACCCAATGATGATCGCTGTACGCCGCCCCACAGGCAGTGCATTGTAGAGGAGCCCGGTGGAGCTCCGGCGCTGACGCGAACCTGGCCAGTTGCATGGGCGCACCGGCCCTGATGAGGGGTTGCTCTCGCCGATACCCTGGCGGCGTGGTTGATCGTCTCACGCTCCTGACCGTCCATGCACATCCCGACGACGAGGCATCCAAGGGTGCGCCGACGCTGGCGATGTACCACGAACAAGGAGTACACACGGTGCTCGTGTGTTGCACCGGTGGCGAAGAGGGCGACCTGCAGAATCCGTCCCTGCGCGAAGCGGGCCAACCGTTCCACGGTCTTGATCCAGAACAGGAACGCGAACTCGTTGCTTCGATGCGCGAAGCCGAACTCGCAGCGTCCGTGGACGTGATTGGTTTCGACGAACTGGTCATGCTCGGCTACCGCGACTCCGGCATGGCCGAGACTGAACCGAACAATCATCCCGGATGCTTCCACCAGGCCGACCTCGATGAGGCCGTCGGCCGGCTCGTCGCGATCATCCGTCGCACCAAGTCACAGGTCATCATCACCTACGGAGATGATCAGGCTGGCTATCCGCATCCCGATCACCTGCGGGTGCACGATATCTCTGTGCTTGCTTTCGATCGTGCGGGCGACCCCGACTGGTACCCCGAACTCGGTGAGCCGTTCCAGCCGTCGAAGCTCTACTACTCGGTGTGGACCAAGACTCGGATCCTTGCTGTCCACGAAGCGATGCTCGAACACGTCGGTGAGTCGCCCTTCTCCGAGGAGTGGTTGACCCGCGACGGCCAGGATCACCGGGTCACCACCAAGATCGACTGCACCGACTTCCAGTGGGCGCGCACCGGTTCGCTCCGGGCACACGCCACACAGGTCGATCCGAACGCCGGGTGGTGGTTCGGACTCACTGACGAACAGCTCTCGGCTGCCTACCCCTGGGAGGACTGGATTCTGGCTCGCTCAATGGTTGGCCCGATTCCTGCGGGCGACACCGAGCGCGATCTGTTCGCCGGAGTGCGCGAGACTGTCACCTCATGAGCGTGCAGTACCGAGTCGTCGTTGCCAAGAAAGACGAGCGCATCGACGGGCCTGACGACGCCGACATCGTGATCACTGTCGCGGTGGTCGATGCTGCTGCAGACGACTTCGATCCGACAGTCGCATTCATGCGCGGCAAGCTGAAGGCGGCCGGTCACACGGGTCAGATTCTCGACCTCTTGAAGTCCGGCGAAGCCAGCGCCGCCATCGCGGCACTCGCTGCGACCATCTAGCTCTGCCCTTCGTTGACGTCGACGACTTCGTATTATTGGGGCTGACGGTCACCAGGCAATCGCCTGATGCGCATCGCTCAAACGGCCTCAGCGCGCATCAGGCTCCGCAGGTCGCGAAAGCCGATCATCACAGCGCCTGAATCGGCGAGCGCAGTGCGCAGTTCGTTGCTGGTGACGAGTGCTAGGTCAGCAATCCACCCGTCAGCGTCTTTGCCGGCGAACGCTCGGACCTCGGGAGTGTCGATGGCTGGCTGGACGTGAATTTCGGTGACACCCGGTTGCAACGATGCAATGGCGCCGAAGACGCGATCGTGGCTGCCTGCACGCCAGTCGTTGTCGAAGTGATCAGGGAAGATCACGCCTTCATCGGCAGCAAGTTGGCGGAACGGAAAGCCGGCCTGTTGGGCGCTGACCGTCGAGGGCAACCGGATTGGAAGCCGGTACTCGTGGGCGAGTTCGAGATAGACGTCGAAGAATTCGGGCCGCAGCGTGATGGCTGAGAGATGCGGAGCGAGATGGGTGACATCGATGCCCCACGCCATCGCCCGATCGATCTGGGCGCGAAGCTCACGAAGCACTTCGGCCTGATCGGCGTGCTCCCACAGATCTTCGAGTGAGCGAGGGAATCCACCTTCACCTGACAGCAGCGACGGCGAGTGTGTGATCGGGCCCCATCGGTAACAGCTGTGCTCGGCGTTGAGTGTCAGGTGAACGCCGATGTCGTCGTCGGGCAATGCGTTGTTCGCAGCGTGGCACGCCCAAGGTGCGGGGACCATCAGCGATGCGCACGTAGCGGCACCGGTGTGGATTGCCTCGAAGACGCCGACGTTTGAGGCGTGGCTGGCGCCGAGGTCATCACAGGAGAGGATGACGAGTCGAGTGTCAGCGGAATGCCCGAGGCGTTCGGCGAGTGATTTCACGTGAGCCACGGACCGCACGCTAACGCCTCACCCGCTGCAGGCGGCCCAGATGCCGACGTTGTCGGCCTCTGCATTTCGGGCGGCGTCGGCGAAGAGTTCGGCAAACGCGTCGTTGGGCGCTATGGACAGTGGTTGCGCAAAGCCGTGGCGCATCAACTCGTAGTTGACGAAGATGCTGTCGTCGGCTCGATAGACGTAGCCGAGGATCCGTCCGTAGTCGTCTCGGTTGACGATGTCCCGTTCGATGTACACCGGTGTGCCAACCGGCAGCAGCAGTTCGGTAAAGGCGCTGGCCTCTGGCCCGAAGCACTCGATTGGCGAGTTGCGCTTCTTCGTTTCCGGGGTGTCGATCCCGATCAGCCTGATGCGCTCCTTGCGCCCGCCGATGATCACGTCGACGGTGTCGCCGTCAACCACGAAGTCGATGACGGCGTTGGCGGACATACGGGCTGGTGCGGAGACGGTTGTGGCTGGCTGGGCATTGCTTGCGTCGGATTGATTGCAGGCGCTGAGCGTCATCGCCGCTACGGCCATCGCTCCGACTCGCAACCGCATGCCCATCCTCGCCCTCATCAGCTTTGTCTATCCGCGCCGATCTCACTCAACGTTTGCGTCGAAGTGTTCGGGCGAATACCAACGGATTGTTCGACGCAAACGTGGGGTGGTGGGGTGGTGTGGTGGTGTGGTGATCAGTGTCGAACGAGCCCGATTCCTACGTTGCCGTCGGGGAGGATCGAGGCGTCAAGAACGTCGATCGTGTCGGTCGAGTTAGGCATCGCGAGGTCGCAGGGAATGTCGAAGACCCAACCGATCGAGACGGCGACCCTCATCGAGAGAGTTGGGCGTCGTCAGACTCGCTCGATGAGGGTGCCGGTTCCGAGTCCGCCTCCGCAGCACATGGAAATGAGGCCGTACTTTCCGCCCGTGCGCTCCAGTTCGTAGATCGCCTTGGTCAGCAGGAATGCGCCGGTGCCGCCAAGCGGATGACCGAGTGCGATGGCGCCACCGTTGGGGTTGGTCTTGGCCAAGTCGGCGCCGGTCTCTTTTGCCCAGGCGAGCACGACAGAGGCAAAGGCTTCGTTGATCTCGAACACGTCGATATCGTCGATTGTCAGGCCGGTGCGGGCGAGGAGGCGACGTGTTGCATCGATCGGTCCGGTGAGCATCAGCTCGGGGTCAGTGCCGACGAGGCAGGTGTCGACGATGCGTGCCTTTGGTGTGAGTCCGAGTTCGGTGGCCTTCGCTTCAGTCATCATCAAGATGGCAGCGGCGCCGTCGGAGATCTGTGATGCGTTGCCGGCGGTGTGGACGCCGTCGGGGCGGCCGACCGGCTTGAGCGTGGCGAGCTTCTCCATCGATGTTTCGCGGAGGCCTTCGTCGCGGGCGACGGTGTGGGTCGTACCTGTCGGGTTGCCCTCTTCGTCGACGTCAGGGGCCTCGACAGTGATGTACTGCCCGGCAAAGCGGTCTTCTTCCCACGCCTGGATGGCACGCTGCTGCGATGCGAGGCCGAACGCGTCGGTGTCTTCGCGGGTGATGCTCCATTTGTCGGCGATGCGCTCGGCGCCTTCGAACTGTGAGGTCATCTCGTACTGGTCGAAGTACGGCGGCGGGATCGGGACGCCGAGGCCGAGCTTCTTCGAGCCGCTTGCGCCGATCGGCACGCGACTCATTGCCTCGACACCGCAGGCCATCGCGACGTCGACGACGCCGGATCCGACGAGCGATGCAGCAAGGCTGGTGGCCTGCTGGCTCGAACCGCACTGTGTGTCGACGGTGGTCGCTGCGGTGGTGAGCGGAAGGCCGGCACCGAGCCACGCGGTGCGGGTCAGGTTGAACGCCTGCTCACCGGCCTGGCTGACGACGCCGCCGACAACCTGCTCAACGAGGGCCGGGTCGATGCCGGTTCGTTCGATCAAGGCCTTTTGGACGAGTCCGAGGGTCTCGCCCGGATGCAGTGTGGATAGGCCACCGTTGCGTTTCCCGATGGGGGTGCGGACGGCATCGACGATCACGACAGAATTTCCAGAACGAGTCATGGCGCCATCGTAGAAAATCTGCACGTGTTGGCTGTAGCCCGGGTGCCATCGTCGCCCCGAGGCCAGACGTCGGTGTGGCGGCGATGTGGCATCGTTCTGGCGCTGCTGCAGGTGAAGGTCAGGTCAACTGACGCGGTGGAGTTCGGCGGCAAGGTGGTGTTGGATCGGCAGTCCGACAGCGGCCATGCGGCAGGTGTAGCGAAGCGTGTCACCGGTGAACTCGAAGGTGCGCTCGGTCTGCGTCACCGGCTTTGCTGATGAGGAACCGCTGATGGTCGTCGATCGGAGGTCGATCATGAACGTCGCGCTGCCGGGCATGTTCGGAGCGGCGAACCCTTCCAGGATTTCGGTGATGCCGGTCGGGTGAGCAAGGACGACTTCGGCGAGTCCGCGGTGAGGGAACCGCCAATAGCCGGATTCGGCGTGGAGCGGTCGGCCGTCGTCAACCGCTCGAGTGCGCTGTTGGTACGCCAGAAACGGTTTGCCGATGTGGCTGAACGTGATCGATTCGGAGTACTCGAACGACGCGATCGTTGGATACTCGCCTCGCCCGGTGCCCTCCCAGGTGCCAAGTAGCACAGCGGCATCGGCGAGGTCTGAGTGAAGCGAGGGATCGGGTGCGGGCGTGGATGACGCGGTGTCGGCCATGCCGAGATGGTACGCGTGCTTACGTCGAGCGGGTCGTGTTCGTGGTACAGATGGCAGCGATGAGCATGGAACTGAACTTGGTGTCGATGAACACCGCTGCGCTGTACGACCCGCTGAACGATGTGCCTGTGGGGTTCGACGGTGAGCGTCGCTATGTCCACGTGATCGGTAACACGGTCTTCGTCGACGACCGGCCGTCAGACGATGTAGGGGCCGAGAATTGGGGCCAGTACTTCATCGGCATCGTTGGTGGTGCGGGGTGGTGGGCTGTCGATGTTCCTGCCGAAGCTGGCGACCCGTCGTACGGCGCGGCGATGGATCTGTTCAAGTATTTTGGTGTCGCCTCGGAAGGCGAATGGCTGGCTGCGGGCCGCGCTGTACAGACTGCCGAGTGGGCGCGGACCCATCGCTTCTGTGGTCGCTGTGCGACAGCGACCGAGCCATCTCAGGGGGAGCGCGGGCTGAAGTGCCCGGCATGCGAACTGGTCGTCTACCCGCGTGTCGCCCCGGCGATGATCACGCTGATCACGCGTGGTGTCCCGGGCCCCGACCAGGAAGCGCTGTTGGCACGCGGCGTTCGCTTCCCGATGCCGATGTACTCGTGTCTCGCCGGCTTCGTTGAGCCGGGCGAGGACCTTGAAGGCGCAGTCATCCGCGAGGTGAAGGAAGAGGTCGGTGTTGACGTCGATGACGTCCGTTATGTCGGCAGCCAACCATGGCCGTTCCCGCACAGCCTGATGGTCGGCTTCCGTGTGAACTACACCGGCGGCGAGATTGTTTGCGAAGAGAGCGAGATCATGGACGCCAATTGGTACCGCAAGGACGACCTCCCCATGATTCCGCCGAACATCTCGATCGCCGGGCGAATCATCCAGCAGTGGATCGCCGAGTCATGACGCGATCGTGGGTTGTTCCTGATCAGGCACGACGTGATTGTTTAGATGTCGTCGAACAGAGTCGGACGGTCGCGCCGGATTTTGATTCGCTTACCCTGTGGCAACTGGACCTCGGGCAGTTTCTCGAACATCTCGAGCTGTTCCCAGGTGACGGCGACATCGCTGACGGTGCACCATCGCAGGCGGCCGCGTGAGCCTGGTCGGCGAATCTCGAGGACCTCGGCGCGCAGCGATCGCGCTGCGCCGTTGGGATCGCGCAGCTGAATGCTGCCGTCGTCCTCGATGCCCTCAACTTTGCCGATGATCCAGCGGCCCTTCCCGTGCTGTTGAAATCGGATCGGTTCGCCGAGACGCAGGCCCAAACGGGCGAGAGCGGCAGGCGAACGTTGCATCGTGGTCGGACGGGGCAGTGGATGACAGCGGCGACGGGTGGTCAGCCGCCTCTGACGGTGCGCTGCAACTTGCGCATGCCACCCAACCAGCGGTCGGGACGAGCAGCCTTCATCTGCATGTAGCCGGCGACTTCCGGATGCGGGAGGTAGCCGTCGCCGCGCTCGAGCCAGTCGGGGAGTAAGTAGCGAGCTGCCCAACGGTGTGCGTGGACGTTGACGTTCATAGCCAGCTCCCAGTCGTCTTCCGGGGTGGCGAGCACATCGCTCCCGTTGCCGACGCCGGCGTTGGCGCCATCGAGCGAGGCTGCCACCGCGTCGGCGCCACGGAGATCAGCGACTGCGACCCGGGCCCCGCGTGCGTTGAATTCGCGTGCGAGTGCCTCTCCAATACCCCGGCCAGCACCGGTGACGACGACATTTTTGCCCTGCAGATCCATGGCACGGCATCGTAGGCCCGACGCTGGCGGCGGCGGCGATCTGGTGTGAAAACGGCTGCTGCAGCCGGGTCCGCACTGCTTCGGTTGTGTGACAGATTTCTGAACTCGGAGCAGGTGCGCGCTCGGTGTCCAATCGCCGGGTACCGTGTTACTTAATGACTGATCAGCGCAACGCCAACGACGCAGTGATCAACGAGGCCATCGGTGTGATCGATGGCGCACTCTCCAGGATGATGCAGCGTGAGCTCGTCTCCAGTGGTGAGGTCGCCAACCTCCTGCTCGACGTCCGCACACTGTTGACCGCTGAGGCCGAAAAGCCGTCCGTGGTCATCGAGACGATTGAACCGGTCGCGAGCGAAACCGTCTGACGAGTCGGCCTCGTCGAGGCCCTACTTCTTCGCGAGCCTCGTAAAACGTGTGATTGCGTCGTCGAGGCATCGCTTGAGCAGCGCAGCATCATCGATCGCCGCCGAGTCGGTGTTCAAGCCCATGTCTAAGTTGCCGTGGTAGCTGAGCAGCGTCAAGTTGAACGCCACGCCGCTGAGCGGACCGACTGGGATGTTGTGCAGCAACTGGGCACCCGCCACGAATAACGGCATTGGTGCACCGCGCACATTCGAGGTGGCAAAGTCGACGGTCTGTGACTGCTGGCGAGCCATCCGGGTGAGCAGCGACGTGGGTAGTCCAGCCGCCACCGCTGCCATCGAGTCGAGGTTGGCACCGCCAGCGTTGCTGACCGCGGCGGTCGATGCCTGATCGATTGCACGGAACCGTTCGTCGAGCGACATTTCACCGGTCGGGACGAGCATTCGCACGAGCGAGAACGCGTTGGCTCCAGATGACTCGGTGCGAGTGCTGATCGCCATCGATGCGCGGAGCGCCTCGACAGGGCTGCCCTGTTCGACGTGATAGACGCTCGCCGCATCAGTTGCAATCGTCAAGAACGCCGTGTTCAGCGTGCCCCCGAGGCGCTGTGCTGCAGCTTTCGTAGCGCCAAACGGTGCCACCGAATGTTCGAGGGTGCGCCGCGTCGAGCGTTTCGTCCACAGCGGTGAACGAGCAGGGTCGGTGTCACCCAACTGGTTGACGATGCTGCGGAACGTCTTGGCCGCTGCGCTGCTGGCGTCGGGGATGTGCGACGGGTCGGCGAGCAGCTCCTTCACCTGCTTGAGGATGCCGAGCGGGAGCTGCATCGATCCGGCGAGAAGGTCGCGCACGGCGTCGGCAGCCTTGGTGTCGTTGGCCCGGAGATCTTCGGCGGCAGCCGCGATTTCGTCAGGTGTGAGCGGCTCCGGCTGGAGAGCATCGCGCTCAAAATCGAGAAACTCGAGCGACAATTTCACGCCGCTCTCGCCGTCGGCGATGGTGTGGTGGAGCTTCTGGATCAACGCCGCTCGGTTGCCCTTGATCCCTTCGACAACGGTGAACTGCCACAGCGGGCGAGTCCGGTCGAACGGGTCAGCACACAGCAACGTCGCAAGATCGAAGAGCTGGCGTTCGGTGCCGGGCTTGGGAAGCGCGACACGGCGGAGGTGCAGGTTGATGTCGAAATCAGAGTCCTCGACCCATTTCGGTGCGCTCACGTTGCCCGGTGCGGTTTGCACTCGTTGGCGCAGACGCGGCATGCGGTGGCTGGCACCGATCAAGCGTTCGCGGAGCAGGTCGAAGTCAGGCTTGCGGTCGAGGATCGTGACCGAGGCGAACGTCGACGAGAGATGCGGGTCTTTCTCTAGCCGCCACATCAGACCCTCGGCGTCGCTCATCTTGTTGTCGTACGCGATGTCGTTCATTGCCGGTGAGGGTACGCGAGCAAACACGGTGGTTGGCACGAGCGATGAGGTTCAGACCCCGGCTGAGAGCGCTCAGGGCTCATCGCGCTTCTGCTCGGAGGGAGCGTCAGGCGGGGAGGAGGCGTCGGGCAATACGGCGGCCGATGAGGCCAAGAATACGACCGACAACGAGGCCGCCCACGACGTCAGATGCGTGATGAATTCGCACGTAGGAGCGGCTCGTGCCGACGATGCCGGCCAGCGTGAACCACACAGCGCCCAGCCGTTTGCCGTCCCATGCGGTCAGCATCGTGGCGGCGAACGTGGCGGCACTGGAATGCCCAGACGGGAACGATGAGGTCAGCGGCTTGCGAACCTGTAACCGGTCGTCGCCATCGGTGGTGGGGCGAGCGCGCTTGAACAGCCGCTTGACGCCCTGGTTGACAATGAGGCTCTCGGCGCCGATCAGGACGGCAAGCACGATGACCTGGTCACGCCGGCCCTTGACGAGACCTCGGGTCACGCTGATCGCATGCCAAATGATGCTGAACTCACCGGCATGGCTGGCACCGGTGAAGACTTTGTCGGCGACCCGGTTGCCGCGGACATGCTCGAGGAGCTGGTCGACGCGTTGATCGAATGCGTCGACGCCGGGGCCGAACGCACCCTGGCCGGGGACGTCGTCGAGCGGTGAATCGGTCACCGATTCTGGTGCGTTGTCGATCGTCGCCATCAGGAGTTGAGGCTGACCGGTGTCGGGCGGAGCAATGCCTCGTAAGCGGCTCGGGCCTCGGTCTCAGCGAGGTCGGGGTCGCCGTTGAACTCAGGGCACCACTGTTGGAATGAGCACCAGTTGCAGAGGTTGCTCCGGTTGGGGCGGAAGTCACCGGTGGTGCACGCACGTTCGACTGCCGCCCACACCGCCTTCGTTCGGGTCGTGATGAACTTGACCGATTGTGCGGACGGGGTAGTTTCGATTGTCTCGCCGGTTTTGAGGTACATCAGCCGGATCTTCGACGGAACGACGCCAAAGACCTGCTCGCAGAGGAACGCGTAGAAATGGACACCGGCGAGACTTTTCTGTTCGTACCGGCCCGACGGGGCTCGGCCGGTTTTGTAGTCGGTGACGACCAGCCCGCCGTGCTCGTCGAGTTCGAGTCGGTCGATGATGCCGCGGAGCTGCAGGTTGCCGATGTCGGCGGTCATCCAGAGCTCGAGGCCGATCTCACGAATGGTGCTCGGGTCTTCCATGCCGAAGTACTTCTCGATCAGCGATTCACACTCGCGACGGAATGACGTGGCGCTCTCTTGGTTGAGCTGGAGGCCGACGTAATCGGGATGTGTGGAGTACTCGTCGAGCGCCGTAGCGAGGTCGATAGCGAGGGAATCTGGCGTGCGGTCTGGGGCCGGTCGAACGAACAGCAACTCCAGAGCCCGGTGTACGACGGTGCCTTTGGTGGTGGCGACGCCGGGTGGTTCGGGCAGCTTCTGAATGCTTGAGAACCGGAACTGCATCGGGCACGACGTGAACGACGAAACCCGCGACGGCGAGAGTGTCATCGGCACGGGGTAGGCCGGTTCGACCGCAACTTCTGACATGTCCCTCACCCTACAGATCGGCTGTCACAGCCGATCACTGTCAGCAGAGGGTGTCGCGGAGTAGGTCGGCGATGACGTCAGGTGTGATGAACGGCGTGAGGTGATTGCCGGTAGTCAGTTCGATGTAGGAGCCGTTCGGGAGGCGTTCGGCGACGCTTGCGGCGATTCCGGCAGGGGAGCGTTCCTCCTCAACCTTGCCCGACACGACGACGACCCGGGTCTCGACCTCGGGGAGCACGTCCCAGAAGCCATGCGTGCCACCGGTTTCGAAGGTACGGGCTTCGTGCTCGGGGGTGCAGCGCAGCCCGACCTGGTTCGAGCCTGCGTCGCCGGTCGGGGCGAACCCGTGCTCGACGTAGGCGCGAAGGATGTCGGCGTCGAAGAACTGCATTGGCGGCTTCGACGAGTAGCGCTCGATTGCCGCCTCGTAGGAGTCGAACGTCGCGCGGCGATTGCGGGCGGCGGCGATCATGGGCGTGGGCTCGCCCTTGGGGCCGACGTCGGGAGCGGGGAAGATGATTGGCTCGAACACGACGAGTGCCTCGAAGAGGCCGGGCTTGGCGTGGGCCGCCATCACGAGCGAGGCGCCTCCCATCGAGTGGCCGAATGCGACAAGACCGCCATCAGGCGCGATCGCTTCGGCTGCGGCGTGAGCGTCATCGCCATACTTGGACCAGTCGACCTGCCAGTTGTTGGTTAAGGCGGTCGTGCCGTGACCGCGGTGGTCGAGGCCAAAGGACGTGAAGTTGTCGCCGAGTCGGCGGGCGATCGGCTCGTAGCAATGTGCGTGGAAGCCGGTTGCGTGAGACCAGAGGAGTGTTCGGCCGGTGCCGCCGAACTCGTGAACCGCTACCTGAATACCGTCTGATGATTCGATCCACACGGCGCAATCATCGTCGGCCCAGACCGGCTGAGGCCAATCGTGGCCGCCGCTGGTAGGGCGAGGGTCAGCGTTCGTGCTTGCGCTTGCGAGCGTGCCGCCACCAAGCGAGGAACAGCCGGTCGAGCAGCACGCCGAGGCCGATCGACATGGCGATGGCGACCCATGTCCGACTGTTGAAGTCGAAGAACAGGAAGTTGATCGCGGTTCGCTCGCGGTTCTGCGCAATGAACACCGCAGTGATCACTGCGACAAAAATCGTCAGCACCAAGAAAAGTCCGGGCCCGTTCGGTTGTTCGTCGTGCTGGAGATCGTTGTCGCTCATCGACACAGCATGTCAGAGACAGATCTCGGACGGCGGCAAAGGCGTGAGGTAGGTGTGCCCTTACCTCACACCTTCGGCAAAGTGACTTACTTGAGGGCCTTGAGGAACATCGCCGTCTCGTCGGCGATGGTGGCGGGAACTTCGTAGCCGGTTTGATCGGTGACGATGTTCCAGTTGTCGCGCAGGCTCTCAGGCGTGAGCGAATCGGACGTGTAGCCCTGGCACTCGGCGATGAACACTTCGGCAACGCGGCCGCCGCCGACCGAGTACGTGCGGCCGGTCGACTCGCAGGACTCGTGACTCAGGTACGTGACGAGTGGCGAGACAAGTTCGGGCTGGAGTTTCTCGCCGAGCGCGCCGAGGAGATCTTCGGTCATGCGGGTGTAGGCAAGAGGCGCAATGGCGTTTGCCTTGATGTTGAACTTTGCACCTTCTACTGCGAGCACGTTGGTGAAGCCGACGAGGCCCATTTTGGCGGCGCCGTAGTTGGTCTGGCCAAAGTTGCCGAAGATGCCGGCAGCGGACGATGTGGACACAATGCGGCCGTACCCCTGCTCGCGCATCAGCTTCCAGGCTGGACCAGTGACGTTGAATGCACCGCGAAGGTGGACATCGAGGACCGGGTCGACCAGGTCGGGGGTCATGTTATGGAACGATTTGTCGCGAAGGATGCCGGCATTGTTGATGACAATGTCGACCTTGCCGTACGCGTCGATTGCCGACTTGACAATCGATTCGCCACCCTCAGGCGTGGCGACCGAGTCGGTGTTGGCGACGGCGTCGCCGCCGGCTGCGATGATTTCGTCGACGACCAGTTGCGCGGCACCCTTGTCGCTGCCCGAACCGTCGACCGAGCCGCCGAGGTCGTTCACCACGATGAGCGCACCACGCGCTGCCATCATCAGCGCGTGCTGCTTGCCAAGGCCGCCACCGGCGCCGGTGATAATCGCTACTCTGCCGTCGAATCCAAGATCAGTCATGGCAAATGACGTTACCCACTGGTCACCGAGGTCAAACAGCACTGCGTCGTAGTCCATCCACGTGAACGTGGCTGCTGTCGGTTGGACCAGTGTTCTGAGGCTACGCGACCGACCAGAGTTGCGTATCGGGTCAGGATCGTTTCGTTACTGTTGAACGAGATGCAGCGCATGAAAGCGCCTCCCCCTGCGCAACTACTTTGCGGCGAGGTCGAGCGCGCGCTGCTTGAGGGCGCGGTAGTCCAGTTTGCCGTTGTTGGCCCTCCCGACCGTGTCGATCTCGAAGACGATCTTTGGGGCCTTGTAGGCAGCAAGGTTGGCCTTGACGTGATCGCGAAGCTCCTGCGATTCGATGGTGGCGCCGGGGTGAGCCTCGACCAGCGCAGTGATCGACTCGCCCCACTTCTCGTCAGGCAGGCCGACTACTGCGGCATCGGCGACGGCGGGATGCCGCTTCAGGCACTCTTCGACTTCTTCGGGGTAGACCTTCTCGCCACCGGTGTTGATGCACTGGCTGCCGCGTCCGAGGAGGGCGACGGTGCCGTCGACCTCGACCGTGGCGTAGTCGCCGGGAATCGAGTAGCGCTCACCACCGATGATCACGAACGTCTCGGCCGACTTGGCTTCGTCCTTGTAATAACCGATCGGTGTGCGGCCTCGGAGGGCCACGCGGCCGCGCTCGCCCGAACCGGGAACGACGTCGTTGCCCTCATCGGTGATGACTCGCGTATTGGGTCCGAGTTCGAACTGAGCAGTCTGACGATTCGGGTCGCTCACCGAATCGGCGGTCGTCGTGTTCGTTGCCATGCCGATTGCTTCGCTCGATCCGAGCGCATCGACCATGATGAGGCGATCGTTGTGACGGAGCAGGCCGTCCTTGGTCTCCTTCGACCACATCACGCCGGACGACACGATCACGCGGAGCGACGAGATGTCCCAACGATCGGGCTCGGCCTCGAGGGCTTTGAGGATCGGCTTGGCGAACGCATCGCCGACGATCGAGGACGAGTTGATGTCGTACCGCTCGACCGAATCGAGGAACTCCTCAGCGCTGAAACTGCGGCCCACCGTGGTGGTGATGCTGCCGCCGACCATCAGATTGCTGAGTGCGTTGAACAGGCCAGTGCCATGCATCAGCGGTGCCCCGGGCATGTTGCGCGGGCCAGGCCTGGTGGCGCGAGCGTCGAGGTTTTGCTCAGGCGGAAGCCGCATGCGATTGTTGGCGTCGAGCACGCCAAATAGGTCGTCTTGACGCCACATGACGCCTTTCGGCATGCCGGTGGTGCCGCCGGTGTAGAGGAGGAGCAGGTGATCACCGGATCGGCCCCAGGACCCCGAGACGTTCTCGTCGGTTCCGGCAATCGCCGCGGCTTCGTACAGCGTTGCCCAGTCGGGGCATGGTCCCGTTCCGTCGTCAACCCAAAGCCATGTCGTGACGCGTGGAACGCGATCACGGATGGCTTCGATTTGATCGACAAACGTTCCGTGGAAGACAACGGTGGTGACGTCGCCGTTGTCCCAGAGATAGACGAGTTCGTCAGCGGCGTAGCGGTAGTTGGTGTTGACCGTGGCGAAGCCGGCCTTGAATGCAGCGAATGTCGACTCGAGGTATTCGGGGCAGTTGTAGAGGTACTGGGCGACCTTGTCCTGCTCGGCGGCTCCGGGGACAGCGAGCATCGCCGTGGCGACGCCGTTGGCGCGCCGGTTCATCTCGGTCCAGCTGATCTGACGGGACCCTTGCTGCTGGGCGAGTGCGTCCCCGAGGCCCTTGGCAATCGTCTCCCAGACGTCGGCGAGATTCCATCCCGTTGGGGTGGGATTTGAGTCCATTTTCGTCACGACGGAGGACGGTAGTCACCGAGCTGGGCGGTCCCTGCATCAGCCGGTGAGACGCGGCCGCAACAGGGAGGTGTTTGGACATCGCATCCCACATCGATTTGATCCACCAGGTGGCTCCGGCGTCTTTGTATGCGCCCGGCGAGTGCTCGGTCCCCTGGCCCGCTACGACGATGTCGAAGCCACTGTCGGTCGCTCCGAGGCCGACCGAGATCCACGTGTCGACATCCCAGACCGGTTCTCACTCGAAGAGGCCGTCCCAGCCAGCGTGTTCGGCAGCAGCAGCGAGATCACAGCAACCCGGCGCGCCGGAAAGGCTTGTTTGCGTCGAGCTTTCTGCACGAATGCCAACTGATTTGTCGACGCAAATTGGGTGAGGTGGGTGATGCTGGGTCCTACAGTGCTGCGATGGTCACGCTCGTCGATGCCGCTCACGGTCTCATTGAACTGATTGAGGCGCACGCCGATCTTGGGGAACTTCATCGGCGGTTGCCGGGCGAGACTGTCAAGGCGCTGACCGATGCGGGTCTGATGCGGATGTGTGCTCCAGCGCAATACGGTGGCCCAGAGGCGGACCCGCTGACGCTCCTGGAAGCAATCGCCGTGCTCTCATTCGCCGACGGGGCAGCCGGGTGGTGCTCGATGATCGCCTCCACCACGTCGTCGATGGCGGCGTTTCTCCCAGCGAGTTCAGCAGAGCAGATCTACGGCGACCCGAAGGTGGTCACCGGCGGAGTCTTCGCGCCGAATGGTAAGGGAAGCGCGACCGAGTTCGAAGGCGTCGACGGTTTCAGCGTCCACGGCCGTTGGGCCTGGGGGAGCGGTACGCAGCACTGCCAATGGGTGCTCGGTGGAACCCGCTGCGACGATGGCACATTCCGGCTTTGCTGGTTTCCGCAAGCCGACGTCACCTTCCACGACACCTGGCACACCTCTGGGATGCGCGGCTCCGGGTCGCTCGACTATTCGGTCGAGGCAGCGTTCGCTCCCGCCGAGTTCACGATGCAGCCCGGAGTCACCCGGCCAGTGATCGACACGCCCCTGGCTCGGTTCCCGAATTTCGCCCTCCTCGCGGCGGCAGTCAGCGCCGTCGGTCTGGGCATTGCCCGACGAGCGCTCGATGAAGTGATCGACACAGCACAGGGCAAAAAGCCGCAGTACTCCTCGCGGACGCTTGCCCAAAGTGGTTTCACTCAGATCGAAGTCGCCCGAGCCGAAGCCAAGCTGCGATCAGCCAGAGCGTTCCTGCATGACGAAGTCGGCACCGCATGGGATGCGGTCCTTTCGGGCGACGTGGCGACAATCGAACAGCGCACCGGCATCCGGCTCGCCGCAGTAAATGCGGCCACCGTCGGCGCTGAAGTCACCGACGCCGCATTCACGTTGGCCGGCGGCACCGCCGTCTACGACACCAGCCTGCTCGGACGGTGTCTACGCGACGCACACGTCGTCACCCAGCACATCCAGACCGCGCCCAAGCTGAACGAGAAGATCGGTCAGCTCCTGCTCGGCCAGGACACCGACACGTCAATGTTCTGAGTGTGCAGCTGCGCTGCACGGCCGACTTCGTCGGCTCTGCGACTGGCGTCGCAGCTCAGAAGTCTTCGGGCTGCGCCCGAATTCGCTGCGCTCTCAGGGCCACGCCCACCGACTGTCGTCGGTGACACTCTGCTCCTTTACTTGAGCAATGCGATCTCTTCGTAGCGCTTGCCGAGGATCTGTTCGACGTCACCGCCGAGCCAGTCGAGGCAGGCGGTGAACATCACCCGGGGGTCGAGCTGCGGGCGAAGATCGCCGTCGAGGAGGCCGCTGGTGTCGAGTGCTCCGAACAGCGCGCCGTTGACCGAATTGCCCATCAGGAACGACACGCCGGCGGCGCCGTGGTCGCAACCTTCGCTGGCGTTCTGAGCGACGCGTCGTCCGAACTCGCTGGTCGTGGCAAGCAGAACGCGATCGCTGGCACCGGCGTTGTCGAGCGTCGCCCAGAACTGAGCGAGCCCGTTGGCGAGGTCGGCGAGGAGCGCAGCATGATGCTCCAACTGTTCGCTGTGTGTGTCGAACCCGTTGACCGAGATGGTGACGACACGCGTACCGACGTCGCCGAGAATCATCTCGGCCGCAATAGCCAGCCCCGTGGTGTACGCACCCGACTGGACCCCGAGGGCAGAGCCGTTACGTTTCGGAGTGCGTGCTCGGACAGCGTCGGCGATCGCATCGAACTCTTCGATGGCGCCGACCGAATCGACGAAGGCGCGCTGCGCGGCAGCAACAATCGGATCGTCGCTGAGCTGCTCGCCGAGCGCTCGAACGGTGGCGTTGCTCAGCGTTGACGGGAATGCAAACGCAGTGACGTCATCGATGACCGTCGCAGCCTCCGAGGCCCCGATCGTCACTTCTCCGACAGCACCGAGTGACGTGGCGCCGAGCGAGGTGAGTTCGTCCGGCAGCGTGTCGAGCCACCGACCGAGCCAGCCAATGCTGTCCTCGAGTCGGTCAGCACGCGCCCACCGGTCCATCGACACGAAGTGCGATCGGTTCGGATCGTCAAAACCGATGCCCGCAAGTGTTGCCATCCGTCCGTTTTCGATAAAGGTAAGCAGCGGACTCAGCGACGGATGCAGGCCGTGGCCCGGAAGCGCTGCACTCGTCACGATGTCGCTCTCGGCGAGCGACAACGTCGGGCGGAGGTCGCGGTACGCGCCCGTCAACGGCGGCAGGGTATTGACAGCGTCGTTGCCGCCGCGCAACTCGACGAGCACTAAGACAGGTTGGTCGATCATCGCCGCTGATGCGAGTTCGGGAGGGGTCGACACGGTGGTGACGACGCCAGGTGTGGTGGTTGGCACCGTGGTCGTCTGGCCGGTCGTTGAGGTCATCGACGTGGCCAACGGCGATGAGGCGGCAGCGCCGTCCGACCGTGTGGCGGTGCACCCAGTGGCGAGAAGGCCGCCCGACAGCGCAAGGAATCTGCGGCGTGAAATAACGATCACGCGGTCAGGCTTTCTGGGCAGACGAGCGCGATGGTGAGGCGTCCGACAGGATCTACAGCCGAGCCGATGGCCCTTCGGGTGCCAACGCCGAACGGCTCACGTAGGCCCAGGTGTTCAGCAAGCTGGTCGACGTCGTTGTCGGCGGCAGCGATGTGGAGTGGCTCGGATGGGTCAGTAGCTGCGGCGAGCACCGCTGCAACGTTGGTCCGGGCAATAAGCGAACTCGATGTCAGCCATTCGGTTCCCCGTGGCCAACCCGCAACGCTGGGTGGGAATAGCGGGACCTGGCCCATCTCGCGAATCGACTGGGTCGCTGATCGACGGAGCCCGCTCAAGTCGACGCCGGTGGCGCGAGCGCAGATCACGAGCCACCGGATCGGGTCAAGCACGGTCGTTGTCGATGCACCAGCGAGGCCGAGACGGAGGGCCCGTTCAATGACCGCAGTGAGGCGTCGACCAGTGGCTTCGTATGTACTGATCAAATCTGTCCGCACGTCTTCGCGCGTGTCGCCAGTGAGGTCCCCGAGATATTCGGAGATGATGCGGTCGGCAACGAATCCCGGGTGAGCCGGATCGTTGATGACGGCATCGATGACCGATCCGACGTCGTTGACACCGGTGGCGCCAAGCAGCGTTTGGGATGTGTCGTCGTGGCGTCGCGGAACAAACTTTGCACTGCGGTCTCGTCGATTGAATTTCCATCCGGTGAGCGCAATCGCTGCAGCCTGCACGTCAGCTTCGGTGTAGTTGCCTTCGCCGAGGCCAAACAGTTCGAGTAGCTCTCGGCCGTAGTTCTCGTTGGGTGCCTCAGCGGTAGACGTCCAGCCGTCGAGGTACACAAGCATGGCGGGGTCCACCGTCAGGTCACCAAGCAGGTCAGCGAAGTCGACGTCACCGGACCGTTCGAAGAGTTGGATCTGCTCGACCATTGCTTCAGGATTTCGCACCTTGTCCATCGAGCTGACCAGCCATCCGTGCAGCATCCAGGTTCGGCGATCGTGGAACGGGCGGTCGCTCGCGATGAGGGCGCCAAGCCAGGCTTGAACAGCGGTGGCGCGGCCGTTGTTCTTCGGATCGAGGTCGGCGTCAGCCCAGATATCGCGCGGCGTAGCTGGCGGAGCGAGGAAGGCATCCAGCGAGTCGTCAGGATCGCGCTTGCCTTCGGCCTTCAGGTCATGAGGATGGAGGCCGAGCCCAGCTCGGCGATGCAGCCATCCGACTGCCTGTTGTCTGTCCATGTACAGGATCGTCCATGCTCAGAGTAAGGCACTGGCAAGAGGGGTGCAGGAGCCCGGTGGGAACGCGGCGGCGACGCTCGCATACGTTCCCATTATGAAGACGATCTCGCTTGCCCGGTCTGGCCACGTGGTGACGGCCACGATTGACCACCCGAACTCATCGATGAATGCCGTCGACGCTCAGTTACATCACGACTTCGGTGAGCTGTTCCGCATGCTCAAGATGGCTGACGGCGAACTACTCGACGGGGCGAGGGTGATCGTGCTGACCGGATCAGGCCGGGCGTTCTCGGCCGGCGGCGATATGGCCTGGTTCCCCGAACTGCGGTCGCCGGATCGACTGACGCGGCTGCGCCGCGAGGGAAAGCAGATCATCTGGGACCAGCTCGATGTAGAGATCCCGATCGTGTGCGGGCTGAACGGCCCGGCGGTCGGCCTCGGTGCTTCGATCGCGCTCATGTGTGACGTCATCGTGATGGCCGAGACGGCGGCAATCATCGATCCGCATGTCCAAGTCGGTCTCGTTGCCGGTGACGGCGGCGCGGCAATCTGGCCACTCCTGCTCGGCCCATTGGCGGCGAAGCGGCATCTGATGCTCGGTGACCCACTCACCGCTTCTGAGGCACTCCGGCTCGGTGTCGCGGCGGAGATCTGTTCGGCCGACGACGTTGGGGCAGTGGCGATGCGATGGGCGCAACGGATCGCGTCGCAAGCACCACTGGCGGTCCAGGGCACGAAGATTGCTGTTAACCAGCAGGTCAAGCAAGCGTTGCTCACGAGCTTTGATGTGTCGATGGCGTTGGAGATGCCCTGCTTCAACTCTGCTGACCACGCCGAGGCTGTTGCCGCCTTCGTCGAGAAGCGCACCCCCAAGTTCGAGGGCAAGTGAAATGACTGCCACGGAACCAGCACCTGAGCGGCTCCAGTTTGATCTTCTCGACCCCGACTTTTACAGCTCGAACCCACACGGTGCGTGGGCCTGGATGCGGGCCAACGAGCCCGTCTACCGCGACAATCGCAATGGACTCTGGGGAATTACTCGGCACGCCGACCTGCTGGACGTTGAGCGACGATCGACGGTCTTTCTTTCTGGGCAGGGTTACCGGGCCGTCTGGTCGCCAAGCGAGATCAACATGATTGCTCAAGACGACCCGCGGCATCGCCAGCAGCGGATGCTGGTGCAGGGTGACTTCACGAAAAAGTCGGTTGAAGAACGTCAGGCCGGCATCGACGATGTGACGCGTGGACTCATCGATGCTGCGCTCGCGGCCGGTGACCACATGGAAGTCATCGATGCGATCGCAGGTCAGCTCCCGGCCAGGCTGACAGCGCAATTGCTTGGTTATCCCGAAGAACGTTGGCCTGACCTGAAGTCATGGTCTGAGCGGTTGATGCGAACCGACATGCGCGAGCGCGACGGCAAGGTCTTCCGTGAATTCTTCGCGGCGAACATGGAGTTTGTCGAGGCGCTGCAGAGAGCGGCGATGGAAAAGTACTCCGACCCCGCCGACGACCTGATCTCGCGATGGGTGCATGCCACCATCGACGGCGAGCCGTTGTCACCCGAGGCAATCGTCCACGAAGTCGGCCTCTTCATTTCGGGCGGTGCGGAGACGACTCGAACCGCGATCAGCCACGGGCTGCGCACCTTCGTCGATCACCCCGAGCAGTGGGACGCCATGGCAGCAGACCCGAGCTTGGTGTCTGGTGCGGTCGAAGAGGTCTTGCGCTGGGTGACACCGCTGAACAATATGTTCCGGCGTGCAGCTGTTGATGCCGTGGTCGGTGGGCAGAAGATCGAGCGAGGGGACCGCATTGTGTTGCTGTACCCGGCTGCGAACTTTGACGAGGCGGTGTTCGATGAGCCGTTGACGTTCGACATCCGACGCAGCCCGAACCCGCACGTCGCATTCGGCTTCGGAACGCACTTGTGTATTGGTACCCATGTTGCTCGAGCGACACTCAGCTCGGTGTTTGGTCAGCTGAGCCAGCGCGTGACCAAGCTGACGGCCATCACCGAACCCGATGTCGAGTCGAACGTCTTCGCACGTGCGGTTCGCTCCTTCGAGCTCGGTTACACCCAGCGGTAGACCGTCTCGCACAGTTCTTGTCACACCGAGGTCAGATCTCGGTGAGCAGCGCACTCGAGGATGAAAAAATCAGGCTGAGATTGATGTTGTAGGCGGTCGCGTCGGTCGGGGCTGGAGCCGACGACCGTGTGGCGTTCCTTGACAAGAACGGCATCGAACACTTCGATGTGTTTTTCGGTTCGTCGCTACTCAACGCTGTGGCGGTCGACGTCAATTGGCGCTTGGCTCCGCCCGAAGTTGCTCCCGATGGCCAAGGAGATTTGGGAGCTTTCCGGCGATGCGGTCAATCTCGCAGCGATGCCGCTGTTCCACATCGGTGGTGGCGGCTGGGCGACTGCAGGCATGTATGAGGGTTGCCCTGCGTGAGCTCGACCCGGCCGGCCTGATTCAGAACGAGAAGGTCACCCACGGCTTCGTCGTGCCGGCGGCCTGTGTCGAGAAGTTCAAGCCGTGCAAGTTCTGGCAGGCCTACGGGTTGACCGAAACGACGGGTGCAGTGTTCAACCTTCCCCCGGAAGACCACGACCCGAATGGGCCGAACAAGCATCGCCTCCGTTCGTGTGGTGTTGCCGGCCCAGGGGTCGAGGCGCGGATCGTGGGCGACGGTGATGAAGACGTCGCCGTCATCGGCGTGCCGCATGAGAAGTGGGGCGAAACCGGCAAGGCTGTCGTGGTTGCAGCTGAGGGAGTAACTGCCGATGACGCCACGGCTGCTGCCATCATTGCGTTTGCCAAAACACAGCTCGCCGGCTTCAAGTGCCCGACGACCGTTGACTGGGTGACCGAACTCCTACGTAACCCGACGGGCAAAATCCTGAAGAAAGACCTGCGCGAGCCGTATTGGGTCGGGCGCGAAAGGCGCGTGGGCAACCGGCTCCTGCCGTTGAGATGGTTCGCAACCGGTTTGGCCTCGCAGGCCTCGGCTGTGACGCGGGGCGCATCGATCGTTCGGTTGTGAAACGTGGATAGCGTGGTCAATCGTGTCTTCTACCGAAACAACCCAGACGCTCGCAAACGGACGGTCTTTGCGAACTGACATCCGCAACCTCGCGATCGTCGCGCACGTCGATCATGGCAAGACGACGCTCGTCGACGCGATGCTCCAGCAGTCGGGTGCTTTTAGCGCCCACGAAGAAATCGTTGAGCGAGTCATGGACTCCGGCGACCTCGAACGGGAAAAGGGCATCACGATCCTCGCCAAGAACACATCCCTCGTCTGGGATGACAAAGCGAGCGGTGAGAAGATCACCCTCAACATCGTCGACACGCCCGGCCACGCCGACTTCGGTGGCGAGGTCGAGCGTGCGCTCACCATGGTCGACGGCATCGTGCTTCTCGTCGACTCCGCCGAGGGCCCGCTTCCGCAGACCCGCTTTGTGCTGCGTAAGGCGCTTGCTCGCAACCTGCCGGTGATCCTCGCCATCAACAAGATCGACCGAGCCGACGCGCGCACCGCCGAAGTCGTCGACGAGGTCTACGAGCTCTTCTTCGATCTCGATGCACGTGAAGACCAGGTCGAGTTTCCGATCGTCTACTGCTCGGGCCGCGACGGCTGGGCAACGCTCGACCTCGACGAGGCGCAGGCCATTGTCAAGGGCGACGTGACCGGCAAAGACCTGACGGCGTTCGTCGATGTCATTCTGGAGAGCATTCCCGCACCGACCTACACCGAGGGTGCACCACTGCAGGCATGGGTCACCAACCTCGATTCCTCGCCGTACCTGGGACGCATGGCGTTGCTCCGCATCATGGAAGGCGAGATCAAGAAGGGCCAGCAGGTTGCCTGGTGCAAGGTTGACGGCACGATCGCCCGAGCCAAGATCTCCGAGCTGTTCCTCACCGAACACCTCACTCGCGTGCCGGTTGAGTCGGCTCGCCAGGGCGACCTCGCAGCGATCGCCGGCATCGAAGACATCTTCATCGGCGAGACATTGGCCGACCTGGAGAACCCAATCGCGCTGCCGCTGATCACTGTTGACGAGCCAGCACTGTCGATGACCATCGGCATCAACACCTCACCGCTCGCTGGCCGCGAGGGCAAGAAGCTCACCGCTCGATTGGTGAAGGCCCGGCTCGACCAAGAACTGGTCGGCAACGTCTCAATCCGCGTACTCCCGACAGTGCGGCCTGACGCCTGGGAAGTGCAAGCCCGTGGCGAACTGCAGTTGGCGATCCTCGTCGAGCAGATGCGTCGCGAAGGATTCGAGCTGACCGTTGGTAAGCCGATTGTGTTGACCAAAGAAGTCGACGGCAAGGTCCACGAGCCGGTCGAGCGTGTCACCATTGACGTCCCCGACGAGTACCTCGGCGCCGTCACGCAGTTGCTGGCCACCCGCAAGGGTCGGATGCAGAACATGGGTGGCACCGGCTGGGTACGCCTCGACTACCTCGTGCCGGCCCGTGGCCTCATCGGTTTCCGCACACAGTTCATGACCGAGACCCGCGGTACTGGCATCATCAGCCACATCTTCGAAGGCTACGAACTCTGGGCAGGCGAGATCCGTGCTCGCGCACAAGGTGTGCTGGTCAGCGACCGTATGGGCCCCGTCACCAACTACGCGATGATCAACCTGCAGGACCGCTCGGCCATGATGGTCAAGGCTGGCGACGACGTCTACGAAGGCATGATCATCGGCGAGAACTCCCGCGCCGGCGACATGGACGTCAACATCTGCCGTGAGAAGAAGCAGACCAACGTGCGTGCGTCGTCGTCCGACGAAACCGTCAAGGTCACGCCGCCGAAGCTACTGTCGCTCGAAGGTGCACTGGAGTTCATCAGCGTCGACGAATGCGTCGAAGTGACGCCGGACAACATCCGCATCCGCAAGGTCGAGCTCGACCCCACGATTCGTGCCCGTCACGCCAAAAAGGTGAGCAACGAACTGAAGGCCGAAGACGAAGCCCGTAAGGGCTAATCAACCGAGCTCGGGCATACTGCCTCTCATGGTGGCCACGCTCGACCCCGCACTTGTAGCGAAGATCGAGGCACTCGACGCTGGCCTGCGCCGGCTCGGCAACACGGTCATCGCATTCAGCGGAGGCGCCGACTCTGCGTTTCTGGCTGCTTGCGCCCGGCGCGTCCTCGGCGCCGAACGCGCCCACTGCGTCACTGCAGTGTCGCCATCATTGGCCGGTGACGAAGAACGAGACTGTCGGGCACTTGCCCAAGAGTGGGACCTGCGCTGGACGCCGGTTACTACCAACGAGATGGAGCGAGCGGCCTATCGGCTCAACGATACCGACCGCTGCTACCACTGTAAGGCCGAGTTGATGGACGTTGTCGGGCCCATCGCACAGGCCGAGGGGGCAACCATCGTGCTCGGTGTGAACGTCGATGACCTTGGCGATCATCGCCCGGGTCAGCAGGCGGCCGAACAAGCGGGGGCAGTATTCCCTCTTGTCGAGGCCGGTTTCACTAAGGCCGATGTCCGTGCAGCATCGGCCTATCTTGGGTTACGCACGCACGACAAGCCTGCAGCGGCGTGCCTCGCCTCTCGAATTCCGTACGGCACTGAGGTGTCGGTCGGGATCCTCTCGCGAGTCGACCGCGCCGAAGCAGCGCTTCATCGGCTCGGTTTCGCCCAGGTGCGTGTGCGTCACTACGACAACATGGCGCGCATCGAGGTCGACTCCTCGGAACTACTTGGAGCCGTCGAGCGGCGTGTCGAAATCGTCGACGCGGTCAAGGGTGCTGGCTACAAGTACGTGACGCTGGACCTCGAAGGTTTCCGCAGCGGCAACCTCAACGGCTGACTCACTGCTCGCTCCGGATCGATTGTTCGAGTGCGCGGCTGTTCACGTATCATCAGAGCCATGAAGCTCTCCATGCAGATCAGCTACTCCGGTGACTTCCACGCCGACGTTGCAAAGGTTCAGGAACTCGAAAAGGCTGGCCTTGACGTCGTCTGGGTGCCCGAGGCGTACAGCTTCGACGCGGTGTCGCAAATGGGCTATCTCGCCGCCAAGACCGACACGATCGAAATCGGTGCTGGCATCCTGAATGTGTTTTCGCGTACGGCAACGTGCATGGGCCAGACCGCGGCAGGCCTCGACTTCGTGTCGAGTGGCCGGTTCATCCTCGGCCTCGGCGCCTCTGGCCCGCAGGTCATCGAGGGCTTCCACGGCGTTCCATACGAGAAGCCGATGCCGCGCATCCGTGACTACATCAACGTCTGCCGCATGGTCACCAAGCGCGAGAAGGTCGTCTACGACGGCCCCACCGTCCAGATCCCGCTGCCCGATGGGCAAGGAACGGGCCTCGGCAAACCGCTGAAGCTGATCAACCATCCGGTGCGCGAGCATGTCCCGATTTTTTGGGCCAGCCTGATGGGCCTTTCCGTCACGGCAACCGCCGAACACGCTGATGGTTGGCTGCCGATCTTCTTCGACCCGGAGAAGTTCCACAACGTCTGGGGTGACGAACTCAAGAAGGGCACCGCCAAGCGTGATGCGTCGCTTGGGCCAGTTCAGATCTCCGCTGGCGGCATGGTTGCGATTGGCGAAGACCTCGTTGGCGACAAGGCTAATGCAGTCCTCGACATGGCCCGTCCGAGCGTGGCGCTCTACGTGGGTGGCATGGGGGCCCGCGATCAGAACTTTTACAACACGATCATGCAGAAGTACGGCTACGTGGATGAAGCCATCGCAATTCAGGACAACTACCTCGATGGCAGCAAGGACAAGGCCGCCTCGCTCGTACCGGCCGAGATGCTCGCGAACACGAACCTCGTTGGCCCGGCCAGCTACGTGAAGGAGCGCATCGCTGCGTACAAAGAGGCCGGGGTCACGCACCTCTCGGTCAACCCGGTCGGCGCTGATTCGACTGCCATGATCGAGCAACTCCGAGGACTTATCGACTGACGGGAACCAACCCGGGGTTGGCGACGTCCAAAGGACATGCATCAGCGCACACAACTCCAACGTCTCGTGGCCACGATCGCCGGGCTCACGTTGGTGGTGGCCGCCTGCGGCAGCGACGACTCCGAAGTTGATCTCGGCGTGGGCACACCGGCTTCGACGTCGGTCACGTTCGCTGAAGCAGTTCCCTCGACGACGACACCCGCCAGCGGTGGATGGATTGGCGGTGAACCGGCGTGGTCGGGTGGCGAAGGCGAACTGAAGCTTGCTGCCGAGTCCGGCGTCTTTGAAGACGTTGTCACCGAGTCGCTGCCCATTGAAGACCGGCCGATTGATGGCCCTGTCGAGACGATGCCCCTCCGCGCCGGAAGCGTCGACGACAATGCTGACTACCAGGGTTTCCTCGACTACCTCGACCGCATTCAGGGCCTCGGCATCGTCACCCGCGACCTCGATGCCGCTGGGCGCACGATTGTCAGCGTTGTCGACGAGGCAGGCAACCCGGTTCCGGGCGCAGTGGTTGAAGCATCATCGAGCACCCTCACGCCCGACGGGATTCCGATCAAGCTCCGCACCACGGCCGACGGCACTGTCCGATTCCACCCGGGCTTCTACGGCGGGGCAATCGACGGCATTGTGGACTTCGGTCTCGGCATGGGCATGTCCGACATGGAGCGAGTGTCGGCCGCAGCAGGCGAAGACATCACGATCGTCGCTCCGTCCGCCACGATCGCCACGCCGGTACCGCTCGACATCTTGTTTCTGCTCGATGCCACCGGCTCGATGGGCGACGAGATCGATCGGTTGAAGCAGACCATCGACACCGTTGCAGATCGCGTCGCGTCACTCGACCCGGTGCCTGACGTGCGGTTCGCAATGACGCTGTACCGAGACGTGGGCGATGCCTTCGTCACCGCCAACTACGACTTCACGTCCGACGTCGAACAGTTCCGTGCCGCATTGGCCGATGTGGTGGCAGATGGTGGCGGCGACTATCCGGAGGCACTCGACGAGGGGCTCGCCGATGCGCTTGCCAAGCCGGCCTGGCGTGATCCGGCCGAGGCGATCCAGCTGATATTCATCGTCGCAGATGCGCCGCCCCAGGTCGGCCGGCAGGTGGCGACGCCCTACACCGAGTCGGTCGTCACTGCGATAGAACGCGGGATCAAAATCTTCCCGGTCGCATCGTCAGAGAGCGATGACCAGGCAGAAGCAGTGTTCCGCCAATTGGCGCAGGCAACAGGGGCCCCGTTCGTTTTCTTGAGCAATGGAGCAGGCGGCGCAGCGACCGGAGGGTCGACCGATATTGCCTCCACCGACTACGAAGAGCTCGCACTCGATGAGTTGGTCGTGCGGCTCATTGCCGAAGAGTTGTCTGCGCTGTCGCGGAGCGCCGCTGGAAATGTGACGGTGCCGACGACGGTGACTCCTGTTCAGTAGTGACGTTGAACGCGGCGAACTGGACTTTGGTTCCGAGCGTCTTCGCAAGACCCGGAACCGATTCGAGCAGAAAGTGGCCGCGACACAAAGCGCCGACGAGTGAACGTCCAACAATCGCGACCACCTACTCGGCGTCAGTGTTTTTCAGTATTCTTCGGGCATGAGCGACGATCTCGGCAGCGCTGCAACCGCGGCCCCGGACCGAGTTGACCCCCAGGAGCTCGCCGTGCCGGACGAGAAACTGCAGGAGCGGATCGTCCGCGACCGGGAGGAGTACCGGGCGTCACGGAAACTCTCCTCGATCGAAGCCGGTCGTCGCAAGGGTGGATTGCTTGGTGCAGCGCTGGCCGCGGCCATGGTCACCCTCAGCGAGCTGTACGAGGGCAAAGAGATCAGAGACGACATTGAAGAAGTGTCGGAGAGCGCCGGCAAAGTGGGCGACATCGACAAGGACGGTATCGACCTGACGGTCGCTGGCGTCAGGGTCCACGCCGCACTGCCTGACTGAACCGGTGGTTTTGTTTCTCCTTCTTGTCCTCACTTCTTCTTCTCGTTTTTTTCAGGAGACGGAACTGGTGACACATCGACAAGCGTGGTCATGCACTTGCCGCTGAGCGCTTCTAGCCTGCACAACGTGAACGAGACCGTGTCGACCGACGTGCTAGTGGTGGGTGGCGGCCCCGCCGGATCGGCCGCAGCAATCGCCCTCGCCCGGTCTGGGCGCGACGTCGTGTTGATCGATCGAGCGGTCTTCCCGCGCGACAAGTGCTGCGGGGACGGCCTGACCACTCTGGCATTGCGTGAGCTCGAACTGCTCGCCTTCGACCCAGACACTGTCGACGATTGGTTTGAGGTTGACGGAGCATCGCTGCGTTCGCCGTCAGGTCGTTCGGTCGATGTTCCGCTCGATGGACCCGGCACGTACGCCGCCGTTGCGCCGCGACTCCAACTCGACAACGCACTTCTCGATCTCGCGCGAGCCGTCGGCGTCAACGTGCGCGACGGGCACGGATTCGAATCGATGGTCGAGCACGATGACCGCATCGAGGTCGTCGCCGACCATCTCGACATCACCACTCGCTACGTGATTGCTGCTGACGGCATGTGGAGCCCGGTGCGCAAGGCGATCGGAATCAACGAGCAGGGATATCTGGGGGAGTGGCATGGCTTTCGGCAGTACGGCCGCGGCGCGACTGGCACAGCAACGAAGCAGCTACACGTATGGTTCGATGCAGACCTTCTCCCTGGGTACGCCTGGTCGTTCCCACTTCCGAACGGTCGGTTCAACATCGGCTTCGGGGTGCTGCGCGGCGGTGAACGCAAGACCAAGCACATGAAGCAGCTGTGGGCCGACTTGCTTGAGCGCCCGCACATCGTTGAGGCGCTGGGCCCTGACTTCGAGCTGGAGGATCGGCACACGGCGTGGCCGATCCCGGCGCGTATCGACGAAGCAGTTCTCACTCGCGGGCGCGTCCTGTTCACCGGCGATGCTGCGATGGCCACCGATGTCATGACGGGCGAAGGCATCGGTCAGGCATTATTGACGGGCCGCCTGGCAGCCGAGGCGATCGACGCTGCCGGCGCACTCCATCCGAGCGTGGCAGCAGGTATCTACGAGCGGGAAGTCGAGCATCATCTGTTCGCCGACCACAAAATGTCGCTGGCGCTCGGCAAAGTACTCGCCAAACCGTGGGGTGCCCGCGGTGCGATCAGAGTCGTTGCCGCGAGCGGTATGTGGGGCAAGCGCAACTTCGCCCGCTGGATGTTTGAAGACGAGCCGCGCGCTGTCGTTCTCACCCCGAGTCGATGGCACCGAAAGCTGTTCAAGCGCCCCGGCGTCACCCTCCAATAACTACCTATGGGGTCAGGCCCCTTTCGCAACTCTGTGCGGGCTGTGGCCTTCGACCCGATCAATCACCCGGCAGATCCATACAGTCGTCGGCATGGCACGACTCTGTGAAGGCAAAATCGCAATCGTCACTGGCGCAGGCCGAGGCATCGGCCGTGAGCATGCGCTGAGCCTGGCTCGCCATGGAGCGAAAGTTGTCGTGAACGATCTCGGTGGTGAGCGTGATGGAACGGGAATCGACGTCTCACCTGCCCAACAAGTCGTCGACGAGATCGTCGCCGGCGGTGGCGAGGCAATTGCGAACGGCGACAACGTGGCCGATTGGGACGGTGCCAAGCGGATGGTCGACATGGCGATCGAGACCTTCGGCGGCCTCGACGCGGTCGTCAACAACGCCGGAATTCTTCGCGATCGGATGCTCGCCAACATGACGGAGCAGGAGTGGGACGCAGTCATCAACGTGCATCTGAAGGGCACGTTTGCTCCGGCTCGTCATGCGGCGGCCTACTGGCGTGAGCAGTCGAAGGCGGGCCACGCGGTTGCTGGTCGTATCGTCAACACGTCGTCGGTTTCGGGTATCTACGGCAACGTCGGTCAGTCGAACTATGGCGCCGCAAAGGCCGGCATCGCGGCGTTTACACAGATCACGTCGATGGAGCTCGGTCGCTACGGAGTGACAGTGAACGCCGTCGCTCCGGTGGCGCTCACCCGCATGACCGAAGACCTCGGCCCGGCGCCGGAGACTGACGAGGAGCGCGAGGCTCGATCGCCGAAATGGATCGCCCCGATCGTCACCTGGCTCGTTTCTGACGAGGCGGCTGACGTCACCGGTCGTGTCTTCGAGGCGTCCGGGCAGTTCCTCGCCGTTGCCGAAGGTTGGGTGCGTGGCCCGGCGGTCGACCCCACTGACGACCCCGAGTCGCTCGGGCCGATTGTCGAGTCGTTGCTCGCCAACGCCCGCGGGAGAACGGGCATGGACGGCAAGACCGTCACAGGCTGAGCGCTGAGAAACTCAAGGAACCCCGAAGAAAACGTCAACAAGCCAGGGAGTAACAACATGCCAATCAACCCCGATGCCGTCGGATCCACGAGCGATTCGGTTCAGGCCAGTTGGAACTCGAAGGACGCGTTGCTCTACGCGGTCGGCATTGGTGCCGGCCATGACGACCTGCCGTTCACGACCGAGAACAGCAACAACATCGAGCAACTCGTGTACCCGACGTTCCCGGTTGTCGTCGGGTGGGGTCGAGGCTCGGCGATGGGCAAGATCGGGTCGTTCAACCCGGCGATGCTCGTTCACGGCCAGCAGGCCGTCACGCTGCATCGTCCGATTCCCGTCGAGGGCACGGTCACCTTGACCAGCAAAATCACCGGCATCTTCGATAAGGGCAGTGCCGCGGTCGTGGTGTCAGAGACGGTCGCCGTGATGGACGGCGATCCGCTGTACACGACCGTGGGCTCATCGTTCATGCGCGGCGAAGGAGGCTGGGGTGGCGACCGTGGCCCGTCCGGCCCGAAGAACGTGCCGCCTGAGCGACCTGCCGACCATGAGGTCACCTACGTGACGAATCGTGACCAAGCGTTCGTGTACCGCTTGTCGGGTGACCGTAACCCGCTGCACACCGACCCGGCTTTTGCCGCCCTTGGTGGCTTCGAGACGCCCATTCTGCACGGCCTCTGCTCATACGGCTTCACCGCCCGAGCGCTGCTGCATTCATTGTGTGGCAACGACCCGGCTCTGTTCCATCACATCGAGGGTCGCTTTGCTTCGCCGGTTATCCCCGGCGACGCGCTCACGGTGCGCATGTGGTCGACCGAGAACGGCGAGGCGATGTTCACCACGAGCGCACGACCGGCCGGAGGCGGCGCCGAGCGGGTCGTGATTGACCAGGGCTTGGTGCGCCACGGCAGGTAGTTGCGAAAGGGGCCTGACCCCAGACGTAATTATCTGGCGAGGGCGATGAGGTGATCCACGATTACCGAGGTCGAGATGTCCTCGCGCTCGCCGGTTTTGCGATCTTTGACCTCGATGGTCGGGTCGTCCTCGTTGTTCAGCCCGCGGCCGACAACGACGATCGTCGGGACGCCGATCAACTCGGCGTCCTTGAACTTGACGCCGGGTGAGGTCTTCGGCCGATCGTCGAGGAGGACCCGCAGTCCAGCAGCCTCGAGTGAGGAGGCCAACTCTTCGGCATAAGGTCCGTGCGGCGTGCCTTCCTTGCCGGCGCTGACGATGTGGAAGTCGGCGGGAGAGATCTCGCGTGGCCAGCACAAGCCGTTGTCGTCGAGGGTTGCTTCAGCGACAGCTGCGAGACAGCGCGACACACCGACTCCGTACGAACCCATCGTGGGGGTGACCGGCTTATCGTTCTCGTCGCGCACGGTCAGTTCGAGTGCGGTGGCGTACTTGGTGCCGAGCTGGAAGATGTGGCCGATCTCGATGCCGCGTGCGATTTCGACGTTCGAGCCACATGACGGGCACACGTCACCGTCGAGGATCTCGGCAGCTTCGACCACCCCGTCACCTGTGAAGTCACGACCTGCAGTGAGGTGCAGAACGTGTTGGTTGTACTGGTCGGCACCGGTGATCCATTGGGTGCCATCGACGATGCGGGGATCGAGGAGGTAGCGGATGCCCGATTCTTTGTTGGCGCCGAGCGCGCCCGGACCGATATAGCCTTTCTTCAGTGCGGGGTACTTCTTGAAGTCGTCTTCGTCGAACGGCGCGACTTCGGCCGGAGCGACCTGAGCTTCGAGGCGCTTCATGTCGACCTCGCGGTGGCCTTCGAGGCCCACAGCCAGCGGCTCAGTTGTGCCGTCGGGGTGCCTCAACGTGACGACGACGTTCTTCAATGTGTCCGCAGCGGTCCAGTCACGGTCCGGGTGGCGCAGCGACGCATCGCCGTTCTCGCCGACACCATTCACGTAGTCGACGAGCTTGGCAATCGTCGGCGTCTTCGGCGTGTTGTGCACCATCGACGCCGGCAACCCATCGAACGGGATTGCATCGGGCACTGGCGTATGGACGGCCTCGACGTTTGCTGCGAAGTCGCAGCTGGTGCAGCGGACGAACGTGTCTTCACCAACCGGCAGGGGAGCGAGGAACTCTTCCGATGCCGAACCGCCCATGGCGCCAGAGGTCGCGGCGACGATGACGAATGGGAGCTGCATCCGCTCGAACAGCTTGATGTATGCGTTGCGATGGGCTTGATAAGCGACGTCGAGGCCGGCCTGGTCGAGGTCGAAGCTGTACGAGTCCTTCATCGAGAATTCGCGAGTCCGTAACAGACCTGCTCGCGGGCGTGCTTCGTCGCGAAACTTTGTCTGGATCTGATAGATCACCAGCGGCAGATCGCGGTACGAGCTGTAGAGGTCTTTCACCGTCAGGGTGAACATCTCCTCGTGCGTCGGCGCCAGCAAGAACTCGGCGCCGTGCCGATCCGTGAGGCGAAACAGATTGTCGCCGTACTCGTGGTAGCGGTGAGTGGCCTCGTAAGGCTCCTTCGGGAGCAGTGCAGGGAAGTGGACTTCCTGGAACCCCGCGGCGTTCATCTCCTCGCGGACGATGCGCTCAACGTTGCGAAACACCTCCCAGCCCAGGGGGAGCCAGCTGAATCCCCCTGGCGCAGCGCGGCGGATGTAGCTCGCACGGACCAGGAGGCGATGGCTGGGAACCTCGGCGTCAGACGGGTCATCACGCAAGGTTCGAAGAAAGAGATTGGACATCCGGAGCACGTGACGAAGCTACCGGCTTGGGTCGACACAGTCAGCCTTCTGGTGCCAGAGTGCTTCGTGAGGTTCCAGTCAACGATTGCGCAGTGCTGTGCGACGTGTTTCCCGTGTGCGACATGTTTACCGTGGGCGGCTCGCACCCCGCCGGTCTGGCAACGACCCCGCTGATGCGGCAATGGGGATCGCCGAGTAGCAACTACCTTCGGGCCCGGCCCGAACAGTGCGGTCTTCTGCTATCATCGGATTTCGCAATTTGGTTCGTGACCAAGGCGTGGGGCTCTGCCTCACGCCTTGTTCTTTGAACGGGGTACAGAAAGGAGGCAGATCGACATGACCGAGAACAGTGAGATCGCACGCGTCCGTGAAATCGTCGAACCGATCGCCTCCGATCTCGACCTCGAGGTGTACGACATCGAACGCCGGGGCGTCACCGTGCGCGTCACGCTCGACACGCAACCCGGTTCCGACGGGGGCATCACGCTCGATAATTTGTCGCTGGCCACGCGTTTGATCTCTCGTGAAATCGATCACGAAGACCCGATCAACACGCGGTTCACGCTTGAAGTAACCAGCCCGGGCCTCGAGCGGCACCTTCGCACGCCCCGCCACTTTCAGCGCGAGGTCGGCAAAGACGTCACGGTGCGATTCCGTGACCCCAATGCCGACCCTCGCCGCATCGAGGGGCAGTTGACTGCAGTCGACGATACGAACGTCACGATGCTGCTCGACGACGGCACAGAGTGCACGTTCACGACCGACGAGGTCGACAAAGCGCGCACGGTGTTTGCGTGGGGGCCGGGTCCGAAGCCGGGCGCCCCGAAGCAACACCCAAAGAACGCCGGCACGACGCAAGACGGCAGGAAGCAGCCGGCCAAAAACCAGGCTGCGAACATGATCACGACCGCTACTCAGAAGGAGACGCAGACGTCATGACCAATATGGACATGAGTGAAGCAATTGGCATGTTGGCCCAGGAGAAGGGCCTGTCCGAAGAGGCGCTCCTGCACGTCCTCGTCGACGCACTGGTCTCGGCCTATAAGCGTCGCGACAATGCCGCCGACGAAGTCGTTGTCGAAGTGAACCCCGAAACGCTGGAGTTCTCCTTCACTGCGTATGACGTCGACGAAGACGGCAACTGGGTCAACGAGCGCGACGACACGCCGCGCAAGGAAGAGATGGGCCGCATCGCCGCCATGACCTTCCGTCAGGTGATGGGCCAACGCATTCGCGAAGTCGAATCGGACCGCAAGTTCGAGGAGTACGCGAACCGCGAGGGTGACATCGTTACCGGCATCATCCAGCGAACCGACGCCCGATACACCCTGCTCGACCTGGGCCGCGCCGAAGCGCTGCTGCCGCAGGCCGAGCAGGTGCCGTTCGAACGCCCCGCCCAGGGCGATCGCCAGAAGGCATACATCGTCGAAGTTCGGCGGACGCCCAAAGGCCCGCAGATCGTTGTCTCTCGTACCCACCCCGGCCTCATCAAGCGGCTCTTCGAACTCGAAGTTCCTGAGATCGCTGACGGCATCGTCGAGATCAAAGCCTGCGCCCGTGAACCCGGACACCGCACCAAGATTGCCGTCTGGTCGAACGACCACAACGTCGATCCTGTTGGTGCCTGCGTCGGGGCGCGTGGCGGCCGTGTTCGTATGGTCGTCAACGAAATGCGCGGCGAAAAGATCGACATCGTGCCGTTCAGTGAAGACCTCGCCGACTTTGTTGCCAAGGCGCTCTCGCCGGCCAAGGTCACGCAGGTGATCATCTCGGAAGATGGCACGGCGGCCGATGTGATCGTGCCCGACCATCAGCTCAGCCTTGCAATCGGTCGCGAAGGCCAGAATGCCCGTCTGTCTGCTCGCCTCACCGGCGTGAGAGTTGACATTCGTTCTGAGACGCAACTCGCCGAAGGAATCCCGGCCGGTCATGGTCGTGACTCCGACGTGGAGTACGCCGTCGGCGAGTGGCGCCCGAACCCAGAGACCGGTGAGAACGAGTGGCATGCAGCCGACGGTTCCGTTATCTCCGAGTCCGAGTGGAAAAAGAAGGCCGAAGAGGCGCAGGTCGAAGCTGAAGCTGCTGCTGCTGCTGACGCCGAGATCCCCGAAGTGCTCGAAGAGCTCAAGGCTGGCCCCTGGGCCGGCTCGGTGAGGCCGATGGCTGACCCCGATCAGGTGCCCCCGGGCTTCGAGATCAAGGGCAACGAGCAGTCAGAGATGTATCACGTCCCCGGCTCGCGTTACTACGACGCCACCAAGGCCGAGCTGTGGTTCCGTAGCGTTGACGCTGCCGAAGGTGCCGGCTACACATCGCCCGGCGGAAGCGACGACACGTCCGAGTCTGAAGTTGATGCATCTGCTGAAGTCGCAGAAGCGCTGGCCGACGACGCAGCAGCTCCGGCTGAAGCAACCGAGGCAGCAGATGACGAAGCGACGAGTGAGGAAGACGACTGAGATTCCTGGCCCCGTCCGTAGCTGCATCGGCTGCCGCTCCAAGCGACCACAATCCGAACTTGTTCGGATCACACGGTCGCCCAGTGGTATCACCGTCGATGGTTCGAGCAGCGGGCGAGGGGCATGGATTTGTCGAGATCAACGAAACGATGGTGTTGCGGGGGAGTGTCTCGACACCGCAATCACTCAGCGGGCGTTCGCTCGTGCCTGGCGCAGCGACGTCAGTGGTGGCGACATCACAAACATCAAAAAACAATCCAGCCGTCCATGACACCAGCCGTCGGAAATCCGACGGTCTGACGGGTGAAATGAACACCGCGCGATGTGCATTCATTGACACATCAGCGAGGGAATGACGACTGGGAAAGGTTGAATCGAAGCGTGGCAGCAAAGAAGATACGAATCCACGAGCTTGCCAAAGATCTCGGGATGACAAATGCGGAGGTCATTGGCCTCTGTGGAGTACTCGGTGTTGCCGCGAAAGGGCCTTCGTCGTCGCTCGCAGAGGCCTACGCCGACATGGTGATCCGTCGCGCACAGCGTGATGGGTTGACGCGTGACGAGCAACCCGGTGAGGTGAAGCCCGTCAAAAAGACGGCGGCCAAGAAGAAGGCTGCAGCCAAGAAGGTGCC
>FLOH01000404.1_pt1 | contig 98860 bp, 65 predicted proteins | sample 756751 | NCBI WGS metagenome assembly FLOH01 (sample SAMEA4026879, study PRJEB14308) | marine metagenome | biome: coastal water; material: water | depth 74 m
ATTTTCCAGGCTGAACCGACAAAATCATCTTCAACTTCTTTGATCTCGACAATAACCCCATCTCCAGGGCTCAAAATATGTTTTGGATCGATTCGAATTTCACGTTCCGGATCCCTAAAAAAATAGAGCGTGAATAAGAGCAGAACCGCGCTGACCATAGCTGGAATTTTCCAGTGTAGCGAGCCTCCTGAAAAAAACGAAATAGTGGTAAGAATAAGCGTCAGTCCTAACACAAAAACAATATTTGAATAACCTTCACGAGCCATAAATAATTTGAATTAAACCTTTCTGTTAAACCGCGCAAAGATAACTGGCAGCTATCCATAATAAAACACGCATTTGTGTGATCAGAGCAACCAATTTATTAATAGTTCAGCCGACGGCAGCCAAACATCTGAATAATTCAATAACCCTAGTTTGGGTACTTAATACTAACCTATAGTGCGCTGTTTCCAGCCGTAGTGTGCCAGGAAACTAGGGCGTGATCGATGGTGTCGTTTCACCTAAAATGATAGGCATCGCTTTACTTTGCCCTTGACGGAGGATATTCAAAATGAGCTGGTCCCCATTTTTTAAATCCTGAAGGTTAAAATAGGTAAAAATGTCATCATCCGTCTGAATACGCTGACCATCAAGACCTACGATCAAGTCCCCTACTTCAATCCCACCTCTTTCAGCCGGGGAACCATCTTTTACATCCACTACAACCACACCTGCATCAGCTCCCAGATTTAAAAGCTTGGCTGTGCGAGGATTGTTTGGCCGATAGCTGATCCCAGTGTAATAATTCCGATCAACGAAGCCCTTTTTTCGCAATTCATCAATGATAACCATAGCCCTGTTTATGGGTAGCGCAAATCCAATACCTATGGATCCGCTATTATTGCTGCCGGAATATATAAAGGTATTGATACCAATGACCTCGCCTTTCGAATTCACCAGGGGTCCGCCACTGTTACCGGAATTGATGGAGGCATCCGTCTGAATCATATCCTGATAAACCCTACCCGATTGCTGGAAGCCAAAATCCATGTGTAAACTGCTGACTATACCTGCAGTAGCAATGGGCATTCTGCTTTTACTAAAAAGACCGAAAGGGTTTCCAATGGCAATAGCCCACTCACCCATAATAATGTCATCAGAATTACCCAGGACTGCGGCCTTATAGTCCCCAGGATCCTTGATATTAATCAGAGCCAAATCTGTCTTTTCATCAATTCCGATCAGGTCTGCGCTGTGTTGGGACCCGTCTGCCAGAGTCACCGTAATATCTACTGCGTTTTCCACTACGTGGGCATTGGTGATAATAAATCCCTCCGCATCATATATAAATCCTGATCCAATCGAGGAGACTTTTTCCTGAAACCAGCGCGGTGTACCAGGCATCATAAAGCGCCAAAATGGATCTGACGTGAGTGTTGATTGGGAATAACGAATCTGGGTCACCGAGATTCCCACAACTGCCGGGGATACCTCTGCAATGCCTTTGGTTAGGGCAGTTTCTCTGGAATCATACAGATTTCTTTTGACTGGAATTTCAGCTTGATTCACAAACCCGGTTTGGGTTGTCAGTTCTGTCGAGTAAGTACGCTCATCCAGTGAAGCATTTGCGATCTGCCAATTTCGCATTTCTCTTAGGGATAGCGTTAACATTCCCAGGAATAAAGCCAGGGCAAAGATGAGTATTGTTAATTTCTTCATGTTGAAATTTTTGCACCAGTCATTTGATTCAAAGTTTAACCTCTTGTGGGCAGGGACGCAAGGCCGTCCTCATGTTCTGACCATCTGGGTTGAAATTCCTGTGGATAGGACACCCGCATCAAAGTCAAACCCAGTGCCGGTGCAGTCACCGAATGAGCTTTCCGATCAGGTTGATTTAACAATTCAACAAATCGCTGCAGCTCCCATTTGCCACGGGCCACTTCCACCATGCTTCCCACCAGCATCCTCACCATGTGATGGAGAAACCGATTTCCTTTGATAACAAAGGTAAACCCTGCTTCAATATCCGCAAGCCAAGCAGCAGATGTAATCGTACAGATCATATTTTCTGTCTCAGTTCCAGCGAAACAAAAACTGGAAAAATCATGTTTCCCCAGAATTAATTTTGTAGCGCTCTCCAACTTTTCTATATCCAGCGGGAAACGGACAAACCAGTGTTTATTGCGGTTTAGCACATTTGGACGACCGGTTATCTGGTATCTATATTCTCTATAATCAGGCAAAAATCGGCTATGAAAATCCGCTTTAACCTGCACTGAATCTATCACTCTGATATCCGCGGGAAGGTGCTGGTTTATGGCTCTCCACATATTGACAGGGGGTATACTCGTCTGGTCAATATCAAAATGCGCTACTTGACCCAGGGCGTGGACCCCGCTGTCAGTTCGTCCGGAACCAATGATTCCAATCGATCGGTTAAATACTTCAGCTAACGCTCTTTCCAGGGTTCCCTGAACAGTTTGCGGATCAGCTTGAACTTGCCAGCCATAATAAGCCGTCCCATCATATTGAATATGTAAGGCGACTCTCATTCCATGCTTTCCTGCTGACTTGCTCTTGAAACCAGGACTAGCCAGATTGTCATGCCGATCCATAGCATGAATATGCGTTGCTCTATCAACAGAAATAAGAGTCCCATGCACAACCAGAGGAGTGCTGCTGCTGTCCAATTTCCGGTTGCGGTCTGCTTGTGAATAATGGGCAAACCACTGATAGCCAAAATATCCCCAATATTTACTGCTCGCTGTATCGTATGGGAGACCATGGCTTTAAACACGCCCTGCCAGAAGCTCAATTTTTGACGAAGCGTTTTTGGGGGAAGCCGGGAAACAAAATAGGTTTGAAAATGGGTAAAACGGTTCCACTCTCGTCGTAAGGAAGGAATAAATTTGATTGCCAGCGTCACCAGAATCTGGAACCTGTCAATTTTTAGACCCAACCACTTAAGCGGGGTAAACAAAACCGTTAACTGCGCAATGACACGGGGGTTATTCAATTGTGCCTGAAAAGCGTTAACCATTACAAGGGGCCAGGCAAATCTTTCAACAGCCAACATGAGATATTGCCAGTCCGACCAGAAGAAACCCTCATGGTAGGCTTTCAAGAAAAGCGCTCGCATGAACTCAGAAAACAAGATTTGTAATATTGCAAGAAAGACTACCAGACCCAAGATGGTTGCTAACGTTTTGAGTGGTTTTGGAGCGCTGAGCCAGAGTGATAACAGGGTGATGACAGTCACAATCAGATGCCAATAAGGTGAACTTACCAGCCACAATGAAACAAAAATGAGTCCGGCAGACAGAAATGAAGTCCATAACAACCACTGATTGACTTCGGGTATGGTGACTTTGGAAACTGGTAACGGCTCAGACAAATCTAACCTGCTAAAAAGAGAGACTAAATTCTATGCTGGCGCTTTCGGAGTTGAATTGAGGGACAACTGTGAGGGCTGCGCTACTGCGCTTCAGATACAAAGCGTCCATGGTGCTCACCAGGTGATTCAAGGCAATGGCGCCAAATGAATAGGTCAAACGTTGCCTCCACAGATATCGTTGCGTTTTGATATCAAAATACTCCAAGCGTTTGTCCTCAGACTCCCAATTCCAATATTCGCCCTTATCAGCAGAATAGATCAGGTCGCGTTGCCGATTGCGTAACATTTGTTCGTTGTACTCATCCATATTGTCATATTTGGAGACTCGATCGAGAAAAATATCCGATTTTAATTGGGGATCTGATATGTGGCCAAATTCCTTGGCTGCAAAGAAAAGGTCATTTTCATTACTTTTTGAATTGCTGGCAGCTACACCTGCAAATATCCACAGAGCCGCCTCAATGCCGTTGAACAGATACCCTCGCTTTGGTGAATTAAAGCTGTGCTCGCCCCAACCGGGAATAAGCGTACTTTTTAAAACTGAGGGTTGTTGTGCATTGGGCAGTAGGTCGCCCCCAAATATCTGGATCACGAAGATGAGCACGAGTAAGACAATTTTAAAAGCTGAAGATGTCAATTTTCAAGTCCTCATAAAAAACAGGGCTGCTACCAATGAGAATACCCCTAATGTTGTTAATACCACTAACCTGAAAGCCGGTTGATCTTCTAAATAATTTCCCCTAATACGAACAGGGAAATCTTCATTCAGCAGCTGCTTCAAGCTACTTTTTGAAAGTTCGTCTGAAACGCTACCCCGCCATTGGTGCTCAGCTTGTTTCCAGAAGAAACGCACGTTGAGATCTAACTGTCTAAGATAAGCAGAGTTCCTTGTTGTTTCGGATAGCTTGCGGTTGATGACCAGGCTCATTGCAACAACTTCCACTTTTACACTATCAGGTCTGACAGATTCTTCAACATACTCCGCCTCCGAGCCACGTTGCACACTGGCATTTAAGTATTCGCACGCTGGAGAATCTCCAGTAAAATAAAGTTGAAATTTAGCTTGAGCCATCCGGGTGGAATCTGAAATCGCACGCTGCATATCCTTGATCAGCTCGCTAGCTAAATCCCTGTGACTGGATTGGGAAAAGCTGTGAAGCGGGATCAACAGGAGTGTCAGAAAGAGTGATTTCAATGGCAAAGCAGCCTGTTTACGACGGGTAAAATCATGGAGTAGTACAGACAATCAGTTTTTTCCCGCTGATTTAGCAAACATTACTGCCAGCAGTCCAAACGCTGAAAGTAACAAGATTGTCAGACCAAATGCATCTCCATTTTTGGAATAAAAAGTCCGAGGCAGACCGATGGGAGCATCGTATACAATTTCGCCCTTTTCTCCCAGGGGAATCGTGGCGGCAATCCTACCGCTGGGGAGAATCATGGCACTGATACCCGTTTGAGCAGCTCTCGCGATACTGACTCGGTGTTCAATAGCACGTAAACGTCCAGCAGCCAAATGCTGATAAGGACCAGGAGATTTCCCCAGCCAGGCGTCGTTGGTAACAATTGACATGAGGTCAGCACCGTTGGTCAAGAATTCTCTAAAAATATACGGGTCGGCAGACTCATAACAGATGACGGCTCCCAAATCGGTGACTTCCTCCCGGTCCCCCATAGGATAAATCAGAGCTTCTTCACCTGGCTGAAAATTAGCCTGACCAATATTCAAACTTTTTAAAACTGGAAATGTATCAACCAATGGGATACGTTCGGCGAAAGGCACCAGTCCCTGCTTGCTATATATGGCAACCGGCAAGCCTGGTGAGTAAAAGAAAGCAGAGTTATAATAAATATATTCGCCTGCTTCTTCTTCATGATGAAGAGCACCCGTGAGAATAGAAACGGCATTGGTTTCGACAAATTTTCTAATTTTTCTATCAAATTGAGGATAATAGCTCAAATGAGCCGGTATGGCACTTTCAGGCCAGATAAAAATCTTTACACTATCAGCCAGTAGCTTCTCAGATTGGGTTAAGATGGCTTGAACGTGTTTGGTCTTCTTTTCCCGAATCCATTTTTCATGGGGATCTAGGTTGGTTTGAATGATTCCGACTCTGATAGATGATTTTTTCAGCTCACCGACCACCTTCATACGTACAGCGCCAAAAATAAAGGTCCCAACGATGACGAATCCCAAAATCCCCCAGACCAATTGTTGAGTTCTTACAGTAAGTTTCCCGAACTCCAACTGATACAGAATCGTATTGATCATGACCACCCAAAAGCTCACAGCGTAGATTCCGCCATATTCTGCGAGCTGCAGAATGGGTAAAGCAAAATTTTGGGTCATTGCCAGGGAGAGCCATGGAAAAGCTAGGATATAGCCATGATAACTAAAAAGGAATTCTATGGAAACCCAGAATATTGGAGCTAACCATAGACCTTTTGTACCAAGATTACGTCCCGAACGGGAGATAATTAGCCCAAAGAGGCCAAACCATAGGGATATATAAGCAACTGTTCCCATCATCGAGGCAGAGGCAACCAGAAAGGAGGTACCAGAATTGTTGGCTATCCAATTGAGACTCGTGAGCGTAAAGACAAATCCCGTAATGTATCCGAGCTTGAATCCCCGTTGCCATCCGATTTGCTGCAAGGCTGCCCAAAGAGGTAGCCAGGCTACCCAGGCAACAAAGAACATATCAAATGGTGGAAAGCTCAGGGTCAGTAGAAGACCTGATAAAATAGCCAATGTTTCAGGTGAGAATCGTCTTTTCATAATTTTACTACTGTCAACTCCCTTGATTTTCCTGAAGATACTGCTTTAATATGAGCGCTGCAGCGATTCGATCCACAGCCCCCTTATCGTCACCAACCTTTTTACCCATCTGATGCAAGGAGGCTTCGGCTTCAACCGAGCTATAGCTTTCATCAATCGTGTGAACAGGCTGGGTTATTGATCCTTTAAGCAGCTCGATAAAGACTTCAACTCGCTTGGCTTGTTCGCTTTTTTCAGCACCAGGTCTGAGAGGCACACCCACGACAACCTCACTGACCTGCTCCTTCAAAATTACACCAACTATTTGCTCAACAGCATCCTCATTATTTTTTATGAGGAGGGTCTCGTACGGACTGGCAATTATTCTTAGAGGGTCTGACAAAGCCAGCCCAACACGACGCCCCCCAGGGTCAATCGCGAGAATTCGTCCAAGCAAGAGCTGGTTTCGCTTTATTTCTTCACAACTGGCTGCTTCAATATTTCTTTGAGTAATTTACCAGGTTTGAAGTGGGTCTTCCTTCTAGCCGGGACATAAATTTCCTCATTGGTACGAGGATTGCGAGCCCTTGGTTTGGCTTTCGTGGGTTTTACTTCAAAAACGCCAAAGTTTCTGACTTCAATGCGGATGGATGAATCATCTCCGCTCATCATTTCACGCAGCACTGTAAAAACGCCATCGACAATTTCTTCGGTCTGGAATATTTTTTGACCCAACTTCTCGGCGGTCTTTTTGGCTACATCTTTTTTGGTATACGTGATTGACATGGATTGTCCTTTCTTATTTATTGGCTTTATTCGCGTTCAACGCTTATGACGCCTTCGGAAGCCAATAGTTTTGATTGTAGTCTATCTAATTGTTTGACACCCTCAACTTCGATGGTGACCAGTCCGGTGACTACGTCGCCGTCTACCTTCATCGAAAGGGTATCAATGTTAATATCATATGAAGAGATGATCTCAGTCACATCGCGCATTAAATGTTTGCGCTCCTGGGCTAACACTTTTAAGCGAACCAGGAATTTCTGGTCTCTGGCGACAGCCCAGTCGACATCAATCATGCGCTCCTTCTCCAGGAGGTTTGTACCTACAGTTTCACAGGATTTTTGATGAACTGTGATCCCTCGGCCTCGTGTAATAAATCCCACGATGGGATCACCGGGGATGGGGTTACAGCATTTTCCAAAACTAATCATCATATTATCAATGCCATGAATGGAAACACCCCGGGTATGTCGCCTGGCCCGATTAAGAAACGATTCTGCCACTTGTTTCTCAGCAATATCTTTTTTGGCCTGGATGTATTCTTCGGGAAAGAATTTTGTAAGGATGGATGCCACAGTTCGATGACCACTCCCAATGGAAGCGATCAGTTTCTCTTCGGAATCAAATTTCAGGGTCTGGTAAGCTTCCTTATGCTGTTTCCATTCTTTTACCTTGTGAATCCTACGTAATTCTTTTTCTAGAATTTCTCTTCCCAATCGGACACTCTGGTCGAATTCCTGGCCTTTGATCCATTTTCGAATATTGGATTTGGCCTTTGAAGTTTTTACAATTTTCAGCCAGGAAGTATTGGGTTTTTGAGAATCGCTGGTAATAATTTCGACTTTATCACCACTCTGTAATTGACTATTCAGCGGTTTAATTCGACTATTCACCTTTGCACCAATGCAGTGCAGCCCCACTTGAGAATGGACATCAAAAGCGAAATCCAGCGGTGTTGCTCCCAGGGGTAAAATTCTGACTTCCCCCTTTGGGGTATAAACAAAGATTTCATCTTTATAAAGATCGATCTTCAGCAAATCCATAAATTGATGGGAAGTTGTTTTATCCTCAGTCTGCAGAATGTCGATCAGATCACGCAACCAGGTCATCTGCTGGTCTATATCATCACTGGGTGCCTTTGAGTCCCGCTCCTTGTACTGCCAATGAGCAGCAATGCCATCTTCAGCGGTATCATCCATCTCACGAGTGCGTACCTGGACTTCAACTGGCAACCCATCCGGTCCGACTACAGTCGTTTGAATACTCTGGTAACCGTTGGCTTTAGGTTGGGCAATAAAGTCCTTAAACCGCTCTTGAATGGGCGAATAGAAGGAGTGTATTATTCCAAGGACGCTATAGCAGGTCTCAACTTTATCCACTATTATCCTGACCGCGTAAATATCGTAAACGTCCTCAAAAGGGCGATTCTGGTCCTGCATTTTTCTGAAAATTGAATAGTGTGATTTGAACCTGCTCCTATAGGTAGCCTCAAACCCGGCACTTTCGATGCGTTCAATCACTGGTTCCAAAAATTTTTGAACATATTTTTCGAAGAATGCCTGTCGTTTTGGTATTAGCTTTTCCAGATCCTTGGAAGCTTTTGGTTCCAATACTTTGAAGATGAGATCTTCCATCTCAGACTTGATACGATACATACCCAGACGATGCGCCAGTGGTGCATATACATCCCTGGTTTCTCGAGCGATACGACGCTGCTTCACAGCTGGCAAATGCTCAAGGGTTCGCATATTGTGGAGACGATCGGCGAACTTGATAATGATTACTCTGATGTCATCGGCAACGGAGAGCAGCATTTTACGAAAATTGACCGCCTGCTTGTCCTCTTCACTCCTGAATTTGATATCAGAGAGCTTGGTTACGCCATCAACCAGGCTGGCGAGTTCCTCGGAAAATTCCAGCTCCACATCTTTGCGCGTGTAACCAGTATCTTCTACCACATCATGAAGCAGAGCTGCGGAAATGGTGACAGAATCCAAACGCATTTCAGCCAGAATGGTGGCAACTTCAACGCAATGGGTGAAGTAGGGTTCACCAGATTTCCGGAGTTGTCCCTGGTGCGCTTGCTTGCCAAATTGATATGCTTTCCAGATAAATTCTTCGCTAGATGGACCAAGAGACTTTGCGCCGCCCATGAGCGAGATAATATTTTGGAAATCTGAGGGATATTTGCCCCCCTCAGTATTTCTGATGCGGTCTAAGATGTTAGCAGCCATTAGAATGGTTCTTGATTAGCTCCTGATGATGGCGGAGCTGGAGTATAAGCCGCCAGATTCTCGAATGAGGCAAATTTATCTATAAATGAGAGTTTGACAGTGCCAGTTGGGCCGTTACGCTGTTTGGCAACAATGAGCTCAGCAATCCCTTCCTGGGTGTTACCGTTATCGTCCAGAACACCATATTTCTCGGGTCGATAAATAAACATGACCACATCGGCATCCTGTTCAATGGAACCTGATTCCCTAAGATCGGAAAGGATGGGTCGACGGTCTCCACCCCGGGTCTCAACTGCGCGAGAGAGCTGAGAAAGGGCAATAATGGGTAGATCCAATTCTTTTGCCAGCATTTTAAAGGAGCGTGAAATCTGACTAATTTCCTGCTGTCGAGATTCGACTCGACCTGTACCCTGGAGTAACTGCATATAGTCAACAATTATACAATCGATATCTTTATCTGCCTTTAATCGGCGGGCTTTGGCACGAAGTTCGGTGATATTCAGGGAGGCGGAATCGTCCAGGTAAATTTCGGCTTCAGCCAGGTTTCCAGCAGCTGTGCTTAATCGAGGCCATAAGTTTGAAGGTAATCTTCCACTTCGTACCAGGTGGGCATCCACCTTGGCTTCACTACAGAGCAAACGCATGGCCAGTTGATAATTAGACATTTCAAGGGAGAATATGCCGACTTTATGACCGTATTTTACTGCTGCGTTACGGGCAACTGAAAGCGCAAGGGCCGTTTTACCCATTGATGGACGTGCTGCGACAATAATAAGGTCTGACTTTTGAAACCCTGATGTGATTTCATCCAGGGCAGCAAACCCCGTGGCTACTCCTCTGATCCCACCTGGATTTTCATGGAATTTATCAGCCTGGGCGAAGGCTTCATCCAGCGCAGTACGAATCCGCACAAAGTCGGCAGTTTTAAAACGTTTCTCAGAAAGCTCAAAGATTTTGCTTTCCGCTTTCTCCAATAAATCATCGACCCGTTCCCGCGTCTCGTAGGCCTCTGTGGACAGCTCGGCAGATAATTGGATGAGGGCTCTGAGGGCGGAACTTTCCATGACTAATTTTGCATAGTAACGGGCATTTGCAGTGGATGGAATTTTTTCCGTCAATTCGGTGATATAATATGCACCGCCAGCTGCCTTAAGATCACCGTTACGTTTAAGTTCGTCCACAACTGTAATCTGATCCACCGGTTCACCCCGGGTATCCAGATTAATAATTGCATTAAATATTTTCTGATGAGCAGGGCGATAAAAGCTACCAGAGTCTAAAAATTCCATGGCTGCAGACAAGGCCATACGATCCAGCATCATGGAGCCAATGACGCTTTGTTCCGCCTCTTCGTTGTGTGGTGGTAACCTCAGGTTTTGACTGGTCTCACTCACAACTGTGCTCCTCTTCTTTGAAGATACATTTCCTTGATCTTTTTAAAGTCTTCCCAGGCGGGTCGCTTCCAATTTGGATTTCGCAGTAAGGCTGCCGGATGATACGTCACCACCAGATCGGTACCATGATAGTCAAACACTTGGCCCCGCATCTCCGTTAACGATGCTTTGCTGCGCAGGAGTGTGGTGGCTGATATTCTTCCCAGAGCCACGAGCAGTTTTGGTTTAATCAATTCGATTTGCTTTAGCAGGTAGGGCTCGCATTCCTCAATTTCTTCCCGTTTAGGATCGCGATTTTCCGGCGGTCTGCACTTGAGAACATTGGCGATATAGACATCCTCTCTATCCAAGTCGATTGCCTTGAGAATATCATCGAGGAGTTTTCCGGCTCTGCCAACGAAGGGAATGCCTTCTGCATCCTCTCGTTCACCGGGTGCTTCACCGACAAACATGAGGTCTGCATCAGGGTTCCCCACACCAAAGACGAATTGGTTCCTGGTGGCTCCCAGCGGGCAGTTCATACAGGTCATGATCTCGTGGTTGAATTCACTAAGCGAAACATTTTTTGAACTCAACTGCGTGCGCTCCATTTCAGGCTCGTGGATAATCTCTGGCATATATAAAGGTCCACCAAATATTTCCAGTTCTTCCTTAACAAATGTTTTAATCTGGTCGTGTTTGTATATCAAGGTGATGGAAATTTTAACTATTCGTTTCCAGCCTTGGTTTCGTCAACTTCAGAGTCTTCAAACATGGCCTGTTTTTCCCATTTGAGGTCACCGGCGAGAAACTCGGTTAAACTCATGGTGGTTGGTTTGACTACGGAATCAAATGCTTCCCTATCGATTTCTGTGTCGACTTCGTAGGTCGCTCCCTGATCATCATCGCCACCAATTTCTTCAAGGTTTTCTTCTTCCCGACGACGTTCTTCTTCAATCACGTATCGGTCACCAATGATCTGACGTGCACGTTTTGCGATCACGGTGACGGCTTCGAATATGTCTTCGGTGTGTTCTTCGATTTTCCTGAACGGTATTGTTTGTAAACCCATTTATTGCTCCTTTAATTGATGAATTTCATCTTTGTTTAATATTTCAGTAAATGCTTCAACGGCTTCATCCAGATCAGCATTAACGATGGTATAGTCAAATTGTTTTCCCAGACGCATTTCTTCAGGCATGCGCTCCAGCCGAATTCTGATTTGATCCGCACTATCTGTGTTTCTATGTATGAGTCGCTCACGCATAATTTCGAGAGAAGGCGGCTCAATAAAGATTGAGACACTGTTGTCCGGATAAGCCTTTTTCACATTGATGCCACCCTTGATGTCAATATCCAGCAACAGCTGCTTCCCCTTTGCCAAGGCTTCATCTATGTAAGATCGCAGAGTGCCGTATAAATGACCGTTTTTGGAATATACCTCCTGCCATTCGACCAGCTCATTTTGTTCTATCCGTTTCAGAAACTCTGCTTTGCTAATAAAAAAATAGTGCTTCCCTTCAATTTCATAAGCTCTTCGAGGTCTCGTCGTCACTGAAACCGAGAATTGTATTTCTGGAAATTTTTCCATAACCGCGTTTTCAACAGTTCCCTTGCCTGCACCGGAAGGACCAGCCACAATAATTAATTTTCCCTTGAGCGGCATCATTGAATATTTTGTACCTGTTCCCTAATTCGTTCAATTTCATTTTTTAATTCAACCACTGCGTGTCCAATAGGTGTTGAGTTTGCTTTGCTACCCACGGTGTTAGCTTCGCGATTCATTTCCTGCAGTAAAAAATTCAAGCGTTTGCCAGCATCCTCATTATTGTGCATGAGTTCTCGGAAATGTTGAACATGGGCCTCCAGTCGCGTTAATTCCTCAGTGATATCAAGCTTGTCACTCCAGAGGACAATTTCCTGCTCCAGACGCTTTTCGTCGATCTTTGGCTCACCGTCGTATGCTGCTTCTGCAATTTTTTTGCGTAGCTTCTCAGCCAAATTTTCAAGCCGTCCGCTGTCTTCGGTCTGAATCCGGCATGTAATTTCTGATAGCTTGTCCAGTTGTCCCAGTATCGCGTGCTCGAGGAGTTCGCCTTCTCGTAATCTCATTTCTTGAAGCTGTTTGCTGGCTTCCATAACGCCATCCATCAAAGCAGCGTCAATTTCTTCCTGATCTTTAGCATCGGTGCTGTAAGTGATCACATCAGGGAAACGCAGTAATTCGGAAATTGATAATGTCTCTGAATCACGGCCCATAATCTGAGCACTTTTGTTAGCTATTTGTTGATAATGAAGCAAGAGCGTTTCATTCATTTGAGGCTTACCAATGGCGGACTGATCGGTTCCCATGTTCATGGTTACAGTCACTCTGCCTCTGCCTAGAATTGATTGCAAGTGAGTCCTGGCAGCGTCTTCGACCTTTTCGTAACCACGAGGCAGTCGCAGAACGAACTCGAGAAAACGACTATTAACAGCCCTGAGTTCGATAACAACGTTCAAATCCCCAATTTTTTGTTCAGCCCGGCCATAGCCAGTCATACTTATAAGCATAGGTGCTCTCCTAAAGCCGCATAGTATAATTTTTAGTCCTAGCTATGTCAAAAGATATATTGAAGTTAGGTCAAGTATTTTTTGAATATCCAGGAACTGGTGTCTTTGACTCCCAGTCGATCCTTGTCCAGTACGAGATACACCCTGATCAATCGTCTGTGCAGGTGAATCGATGCATCCATTTTCGGAAGGGTGCCAAAGGGCTAGATGCTGCATATAATTGATGTTACAGCAATTCATCAGACCGAAGCATTAGTGTTCGGGGATAATAGGAGCTTTTCTCGTCCATGGGAGTGAGGATATCTGTACCGATTTAAGGTTTCAAACAATCGAAAGTCAAACAATTATTTATAAAAGTGTTAACGCTAGTTATTTAGGACCGAGGGTACATCAAAGATGAGGCTAAGCCCGGTCAAATGGACCTTTTGATATTCAAGTGTACTATACGGTAAATGCCCCCGATACCAGGTGAACAATAGTTTCAGTGGTGTCTGAGTTTGTCTGGCCAATTCCAGACCAAACCCCATGCGAATATTGGGCGAATAATCGACGTGTTCATAAACCTTAACATCAATAGCTGCCAGAATAGCAAGGCCAGGTCGTGACTTGAGCGGATAGCTCCAGTCTGCACCACTCTGTAGTAAAAGCCGTTTCCGCACTGTATTTGGTGAAACATTATATCCGCCACCGGCATGATAACCCCAGGCTGCGAATCGTTTTGAAAAGGTAAAATCAAGTTGCTCATAATTTTGAGTGTTTAAGGTAGGCGTGACTATGAAATTCCGAATGATATAGTCGTCACCAAGGTGGGAGGATTGATGAAAGAGGCTGATGCGATAGAAGGAGCTACGCCCTTTTTGAAAGTGGAGCATCGTTGAAATGCGATAATCTGCATTCTGTAATCCACCAAGGTAAGCCTCACCGACATCAACAATTGAAAATTGGGTAAAAATGGAAAACTCCGTCCCCCATTCCCAGCGGTTTTGCGGATTCTGTTCAAAGCGCAGAAATTGTTGGCGCATGCTGAGAGAGATCGGGACATATAATAACTGCTCAGTCTCGCCTTCCACTGAGTAGGACAACAAACTAATGGATTGCTGACAGGCAGCAGGATCTAAATAGCTGGTTGGATAGATCGAGCCTCCTGGTAGCCATTGAATACCAGCCGCAATAGTGCTGGTCACGGAGAGGGCGATTAGGATGATGACTGGGAGTGTACTCCGTATATTATGCTTCATGATTTCAGATCATTTCCCCGATAAATCAATTAAAAATAATGGCACGTCGAGCTTGCTTACTTCATCAATATTGTCCCTGACTCTCTGCGACACAATAGTTTTTTCACCCAGTCCTTCAGGCATGGGTGAATTTGTAAATATTTTGAACTAACCTTTTTTTTTTTACGATAAGACTTATCTTCCCCACACAAATTAAATCGTGGTGTGTTAAAAAATTCACAGTGCAGGGTTTTGATCAGACGCTTTTCTGGAGACGTAAATTTATTTCTGTCAGATTGTAACTGCGGTCTGAATAATCAGAGAGGATTGGGTTTGACGCTTGTAAATAGGCTAATAAAAAGATTTTACGCTTTCTTTACTGCCTCAATTCATGATGAGGAAATGGTCCGCCGCGTCAATCTTCTGGTGAATCTCTCCCTCGTAGGTAGTTCAGTGACATTATTCTTCGGATGCGTGGCCATAGTTGCAGGTGATCTAAAACTTGCGACTATTGATTTTCTTGGTGCTGGTGGTCTGATAGTAAATATGATGCTACTTAGAAAAAGCCATATCAAGTCCTTTAGTATTTATATCGGCCTTGGGATCATTTCCGTGTTGTTTGCGGCTATTTATTTGGATGGTGGAATTAACAACAGCACTTTTGTATGGTATTATATTTACCCCAGCGTAGCAACGTTTCTGATCGGGGCTAAGAAAGGTGTTATTGCTACGCTTATGATGACAATACCAATTGGCCTCGGCGTGTATTTCGGCGATAAAAACGGAATGATTGCAGACTATCCTGCAGAATTTGAGTTAAGATTCTCAGTTGCGTTTTTGGTCGTTGCTTATTTATCCTACATATTTGGAAAAAATGCTGAGGCGAATCGAGCGGCTATTATGAACTTTAATCATTCGCTTGAGAATATTGTGAAAATTAGAACTGCTGAAATCCACGATAAGCATGAAATGCTCTTGACTGAAGTACGTGAACGAGTTCAAGCCGAGGAGAAAATAGCCCTCGCCCTCCGCGAGAAAGAAATTCTTTTCAGGGAGGTTCACCACCGCACAAAAAACAATATGAATGTCATCATCTCACTGCTCAATCTCCAAAAAAGAGAACTGAGTCCAAAAAATGTTGAAGGTGTGTTCAAGTTAATCGCCGACCGGATTCATTCAATGGCGCTGGTCCATGAACATCTCTATCAAAGTGAGGACATTTCAACCATCAATCTTGGAAATTACTTAAAGGATTTGATCGTCCACATTAGAGCTTCTCAGATCAGGGAGGACAAGGACGTAGAAATATCAATCTCTACCGATGAGGTGCTCTTGAGTCTTCAGGAAGCCGTCCCCCTGGGTCTGGCACTTAATGAGATTATTACAAATATTTTTAAGCATGCCAATCCAAAGCATGGCCCACTCAAACTTACCATTCATGTACAGCAATCTAAAAGTTATGGAATCAAAATCATTGTGGCGGATAATGGACAGGGGCTACCAAAAGGGTTTAATCTAGAAACTGCATCTACACTTGGACTCCAGCTCATTCGACTGCTCATAGAGGAGCAACTTGACGGGAAAGTTAGAGTGAGTTCTGAACGAGGGACGGTCATGGATTTGAGTTTTGTGCCAGAAGAGCATCGCCCTCAGAGAAATTAGCGATCCACCCCTCTGCACGTTTGGCTTAAAATATATTCCATTTTAACAGTAAGAATCCTGGGTCATATTCTTAAGGTCGCAGGAATCGTGAAAACATTTATGCATATTAAAATGATGTTTGTCACAATAGACTATCTGGGTTTAATTATATTTGCGAAAGTCAGGTATTAAGTACAATGGGGAATCGGCAAAATTGAAATATTTCGGCAAATAAAATGCGTATCAGAACCCACAATTGGATCATTTTATTACTTACACTGCTACTTTTGGGCAGTGTAGCATGGTATTCAATTATTTCCCTTCCTTATCTGAATACTCCTATAGTGGAACGACATCTGGATCAGGCTAATGATGGCCTTTATGGACCATCCGGTCTATATGGGCATGGGATTGGTTTCCTGGCTGCGCTATTTATGTTTCTGCTCTGGTTATATATCATTCGAAAACGCTGGAATCGACTACGGGGACTGGGTCGCCTGAGTCAGTGGCTCAAATATCACATTTGGTTTGGACTCGCTGCGCCACTCCTGGCCGGGTATCATGCCGCTTTTCGATTTGAAGGTCTGATTGGTGTCATGTACTGGGCTATGATTGCCGTGATGTTGAGTGGAATTATTGGTCGCTATCTCTATGGCCATATACCTCGCAGCCTGGACGGCCATGAAATGACGATGAAACAGATAAATACCGACAAAGCTTCCAAGCTGAGATCACTGCAAATGGAATTTGGAATTTCATCAGCGGATATCAACAGATTGCAGAATATGACACCTGACACCAGCAAGAGCGGCACGTTGGTTTCACTTTATCACCTATTGGTATTTGATTTTAAGCGACGTTTTCAGGTCAAACGCATTTTAGCTGATTTTCAGAAGCAGTATGGCACCAGTCGCAAAGATCTTGAATTTTTTAAGTCTACCATTGAAAAACAACTCATTATGAACCAACGGGTGGTTGTACTGGCGGCAGTCAGCAAAGTTTTTCACTGGTGGCACGTGATTCACAAACCATTCGCATACGCCATTTTTCTTGTATTGGCCCTACATATCATTCTCACACTTAGTTTTGGATTTACATGGATATTTTGATGAACGAATCAGTCCTTTCGTGGCTTCTTGGGGCACTGCTTATATTTGCCTTCACAATTCCCTACCTCAGACGCTGGAATCGCAAGCAGCATCAAACTCAGGAAAAACTGGATGAGGCGATTCGGCTCGGAACCAATAAAGCATTAATGCAGCATCCTATTATCGATTTAACGCGATGTATTGGTTGTGGTATATGCACGAAGGTCTGTCCTGAAGGTGAAGTCCTGGGAATTGTTGGCGGAAAAGCGGTACTCATCAATGGCAGCAAGTGTGTGGGTCACGAAGTCTGCATGGAGAGCTGTCCGGTGGGTGGCATTGAGGTGGGACTGGGAGATATTTCAAGCCGCGAAGATATTCCTCAAATAAATGCTGACCTCGAGAGCAATTTGAAAAACGTGTACATTATTGGCGAACTTGGAGGTTTAGCCTTAATCAGAAATGCTGTCAATCAAGGTACACGTGTGGCAAAATCCATTCAAGAACGTATTGGAGGCAGAGTTCTGGCCAACCCCGTCCTTGTCATTGGAGCTGGACCTGCAGGCTTATCCTGTACCATCTCCTTAATTGAGTTGGGAATTCCTACAATTCTTTTAGATCAGAGCGAACCTGGGGGTACTATTTTACAATATCCACGGCGCAAATTGGCAATGGTACAGCCCATAGATATGCCAGGTTATGGTCAGATGGCGAATAGCGAATATTCAAAAGAAGAATTATTAGAAATTTGGAGTGGGATATTCAAGGCCCATAAGCCAGATTTTCGCAGCGGCCACCAGCTACAATCAATCAATCAGACAGCTGACGGGTACACAATTCAGACGAGCTCGGGGTCTTTCAATGCAGAGTTTGTAGTCCTGGCTCTTGGACGACGGGGAACGCCGCGCAAGCTGGAAGTTCCAGGTGAAGATTTAAGCAAGGTGGCCTACAAACTCATGGATACAGAAACCTATCAAAATCAGCATATCCTGGTTGTGGGCGGTGGTGATTCTGCAGTTGAAGCAGCTGTTGGGCTCGGTCAGCAACCGGGAAATGTGGTCCATCTTTCCTATCGAAAACCTAACCTCACACGCATTAAAACACGGAATGAAGAGCAAATAGCCCGGGCGATTAAAAATGGATGGGTCAAGGTCCTCTTTGAATCCACGATTGAATCAATTCATGAAGCACACGTCCTGCTGAATCATGAGGGAAAGCAAACGCAATTAAAGAACGATTTTGTCTTTATTTTCGCTGGTGGTGTCGCTCCCTTCAAACTCATGGAATCCATCGGGGTTCAATTTGGAACTGCCACGATTACATGAGAAACAGACTCCTAATTTTTGTCATTGTCGGAGGACTTGTTTTTGGGACTTCTTTGAAGGCGCAATTAAGTCCCGGACCATTGGCTCTACCCCACACCCAGCTTTCCGGTTTTACTAACTGTTTGAATTGCCACACCTGGGGGAGCAAAGATTTAAGTCCGAAATGTCTGGACTGCCACACACCCATTGCGAATCGGATCAGCACCAAAACAGGATTTCACGGACAGTTGCAAGATACCAATTGCCTGCAGTGCCACTCGGACCATGTGGGTCTGGAGTTTGAAATGATATCCTGGGATCCCTCCAAAACTGAATTTGATCACACACTCACTGGATTTGAGCTCAAGGGCAAACACCTGGGCCTGGCGTGTGAAAAATGCCATACAAAAGATTTTGTCCTCGATGAGGATGTCCTGAAATACGCTAAGCAGAAGCAGGCCAAGAATGTTCTTAACACAACTTTTCTGGGTTTGGGAAGTGAGTGCTCTGATTGTCATGCCGACGTTCACCGCCAGGAATTTGCAGCACAAAAATGTCAGGAATGTCACAATGAGCAAGACTGGTTGGAAATTCGTAAAACCTTCGAGCATGATACGCGAACAAAATATCCATTGAAAGGCGCACACAAAAAACTTGACTGTGAAAAATGCCACAAGGAAAATCAGGAGGCAGTAGGAAAATTTACTGTTCATCGTTTCAGTGGTTTAAAATTCGACCTGTGTACAAACTGCCACAAAGATGAGCACGCTGGCGCCTTTGGCAGCAACTGCGTTAAATGTCACACACTCAACAGTTTTAAAATTCAGGATAAGGCTGGAGCATTCAACCACAATAAGACCCGTTTCCCTTTAATTGGCAAGCACTTCAAGGTCGACTGTAAAACCTGTCATACTACCAAGGAGCGCTTCGCTGTGGAAACCGCTTATGATCAGTGTATGGATTGTCATAAGGATTATCATAGCGGTGCGTTTCAAAAACCAAATCGTGATAATTCATGTGATCGATGCCATAGCGTTCGCGGTTTTTTACCCGCATTATTTGGCAGTATGGAACATGCCAAGACCCAATTTGCCCTGGACGGTGCGCATTTAGCCCAACCCTGTATTTTTTGTCATCAAAAAAATGAGAAAATGATTTACACATGGGATCCTTTGAGTTGCGAAGCCTGTCATCTCAGTACGCATGGCAAGCAATTCACAAAATATCGCCTGGATGGTCAGTTCTGTGAAGGTTGTCATCTGACCAGTGCCTGGGACCAGCTAAGTTTCGATCACAAAACCACCCGGTTCTCACTTTCCGGGAAGCATGCGGATTTGAAATGTGAACGCTGCCACAAAGCACAAAACGAAGTTATTCAATATGAAAATACTGAACTTAGTTGCGCTGGATGTCATACAGACGTCCATGCTAAGCAATTCGTAGAGCGGCTCTGCAAGGATTGTCACAGCACATCCAATTGGAAAATTCCAGCCTTTAACCACGCTGTTTTGACACAATTCCCCCTCGATGGCCAGCATAAGGATTTGACCTGTGGCCAGTGTCATAAACAGGATTCAAAGCTGAACACAATCAAATTCAAACCCATCCTGCACAAGTGCCAGGATTGTCATAGTTTTTCGGATTTTAGACGATGAGAAAACTGATTTCACTGCTTGTTTTTCTCCTCGCCCTGAATGGCTTTGGCCAGGAAAACCCAGAAATAAAAATTGATCTGGCCTGTGAAACATGTCATATCGGAAACGATTGGGAATCTGATATCGGCAAAAATTTTAATCACATCACAACCGGTTTTGATTTAAAAGGCACCCATGCTGATCTCAATTGCAGCAGCTGTCATACTGGGTCAAATCTCACAGAAAAGCACAACTTTGAAAGCGTTTCGGCAGACTGCATTGGCTGTCATGTAGACATTCACAATGATCAATGGGGTCAGGATTGTGAACGCTGCCATAACCCAGATTCCTGGGCACTATCGACCCAGCAGCAAAATCATGATCTGACAAGTTTCCCACTGCGTGGACCCCATAAGAGTCTCAATTGTGAAAGTTGTCACGTAGTCAATCCTGGGGGCGCTGGAAGCTTGCCTCTGGACTGTTGGGGCTGTCATAATAGCGCATACAATGAGAGTACAAATCCAGCTCATCGAATTCTTGCATTGGATAAAAATTGTGAAAGCTGCCATGCTGCTCAGTCAAGCAATTGGACCCAATCTTTTTTCAACCACGCGACGACCCATTTTGCATTGCTGGGAATGCATGCTCAGGTTGAATGCAGCAGTTGTCATACCCAAGCGGCAAACAATACTCCAACTTCATGTGAAAGCTGTCACCAGGCTGATTACAACAATAGTATTGATCCTGCCCATCTGGTTGAGGGCTATCCATTTGACTGTAGAGAATGCCATGACAGTTTTACCTGGAATTCAAGCTTTGTTCACGATGAAACGGACTTCCAATTGCAAGGGGCGCATACTGAATCCAATTGTAGTCAATGTCATGTGAATCAGCAATTCGCGGGAACACCTGATCAATGCTCAGTCTGTCACCTTACAACCTGGCAGGCGAGCGAAAATCCGCCTCATAAGGATGCAGGATTTGATCAAGCTTGTGAAGCGTGCCATACTGAAGTCGACTGGACTCCCAGCTCCTGGAATCATGATATAGATTCTGAATATCCTTTAACTGGAGCACATATTGAAAAGAGTTGCATCCTTTGTCACCAGACTATTCCCTACTCTGAGCAATCCACTGAGTGCTATATCTGCCATCAAAGCGACTATGAAGAAACAGATGAACCAAATCATTTAACTGGCAACATACCAACGGCTTGCGAGATTTGCCACACAACGGTAGATTGGGAATCTCAGGAAATTGACCATAGTCTGACTCAATTTCCACTGGTCGGAATTCATGCAGAAGCAGACTGTGAAACCTGCCATGCTGTTGGTTATGATTTGCCTTTGACCTGTGATGGCTGCCACCTGGTTGAGTATCAATCAACAGCAGCAAGTTCGGCTCCCGATCATGCACAGTATGGGTTCAGCGTAGATTGCCTGGTCTGCCACGGTCAGGTGAGTTGGAAACCTTCAAATTTTGATCACGATCCAGACATTACTCATTTTGAAATACAAGGTGCCCACCTAAACCTGCTTCCCAGTGATTGTTCGACTTGCCATGTGGGAGAGCAATGGTCCGGGCTCTCTCAAGATTGTGGTACTTGCCATGGGAGCAACTTTAACACGACCACCGATCCAGATCACGCAGCCCAGGGTTTTCCAGAGAATCTTTGTGAATTATGCCACTCCCAATCGGTTTGGGATCCATCAATATTCACCCATGAATCCACTGCTATTGCTTGCCAGACCTGCCATCTGATTCAGTACTCGGGAGCCACTAACCCCAATCATGCAACTGAGGGATATTCGGAAAATCTTTGTGAATCCTGCCATTCTTTTTCAGCTTGGAGGCCTTCGATATTTGCTCATGAAACGACGAGTATCGATTGCCAGACTTGTCATATGGTTCAATACAATGGCACGACAGACCCCAATCATACGACCGAAGGATATTCGGAAACTCTCTGTGAATCTTGCCATTCTCCTTCAACATGGGAGCCTTCGATTTTTGCTCACGAAACCACCGGTATCGATTGCCAGACCTGTCATATGGTTCAGTACAATGAAACCTCTGATCCAGATCATGGGGAACTGGCCTTTCCAACTAATTGTGCCAGCTGCCATACGCCAACAGAATGGAAACCGAGTACCTATGTTCATGATATGGCCAGCACAGGATTTGAAAAAGATGGCGCCCACGACATATTAAGTTGTTCATCCTGCCATGAGAACTGGGATCCCCCAGGTGAGGTAAGAACCTGTGCCTCTGCGTCCTGTCATATTGATAATTATCAGGCGACCAGCAATCCACCCCATGAGGAATTTTCCATACCCACTGATTGTGCTGCCTGCCATACGACTTCGGAATGGATCCCCAGCAGTTTTAGCCACGATCTAGAGACAACCGGCTTTCAGATTGATGGTTCCCACGATGGTATATCCTGCACGAGCTGCCATGATAATTGGGACCCACCGTCAGAAATTCGAAGTTGTGCCTCTACATCCTGTCATATTGATAATTATCAGGCTACAACCAATCCACCTCATGAGGAATTTTCCATACCCACTGATTGTGCTGCCTGCCATTCAACTTCGGAATGGGTCCCCAGCAGTTTTAACCACGATACTGAATCGACTGGATTTGAAAAGGATGGTGCCCACGATGCCATATCCTGTACGAGCTGTCATGATAATTGGGACCCACCGTCAGAAATTCGAAGTTGTGCGTCTGCATCGTGCCATATTGATAATTACCAGGCTACAACCAATCCACCTCATGAAACCATGTCCTTTACTCAAACCTGTACGGATTGTCACTCAACAACCGCCTGGCTTCCCTCGCAGTTTATTCATGATGTGCTATCTACTGGATTTTTTCTGGAAGGCGCCCACACCAGCGTGGACTGCCAGCAATGTCATAGTCCCTGGCAAATTGTACCGGCACCGAGAACTTGTGCCGCCAGCAGCTGCCACTTGGCTGATTATCAAGGGGCACCAGATCACGAGAGCGCTTCCTTCCCCCTGAATTGTGAGAGTTGCCATTCAATGGAGGCCTGGGAACCAGCCACCTTTGATCACGATGGTCAATTCTTCCCGATTTACAGCGGTCAACATCGTGGCGAATGGAATGATTGTTCCGAATGTCATATTAATGCCAACGATTATGAAGAATTCACGTGCTACGGAAGTAATTGTCACGGTGGTATTGCGAGTTTGAACAGCCATCATTTTGACGACGGTCAATATGTAAGTTGCAACGGTAATACTTATAATCCTGCTACAGTAACACCGACGGACTGCCTGACCTGTCATCCCAGTGGTGATGAGGATGACTGTGACAGCCGCTTCCTCAATTTCTTCGAGCTTAAAATCCTGCCAAAACCAACGACAGCCAAGCCGCATGAAGTTGATTAAGCTGATTCTAAGTCTGGTCTCCCTCACTGTCATGGCGCAACCAATCCCTGACGGTGAAACTGCATGTCTGGATTGTCATGAGTCTGGCTCCTGGTTTCCGTTGTCAAAGCAACCGGCATTCGAACACAATGAGGACACCGAATTTGTGTTAGAAGAAAGTCATTTGGATTTGAATTGCACCCAATGCCATGCCGGGGAATCAATTGACGAATTTCATCAATTCTCTGTCAAAGGTAGTGATTGTGTAAACTGTCACCAGGATGTCCACCAGAACTACTGGGGCACTCAATGCGAAACTTGCCATACTCCTGAGAATTGGGATCCTGGTCAAGCTTTTCGACGGCATGAACTAACCCTGTTCCCGCTTCAAGCCAGTCATCATTCCCTGGACTGTTATTTATGTCACACGACCCCGGGGCGGATACCTTCATTGGATTGTCAAGCATGTCATCAAGCAGATTTTCTGCCTGAACTGGCTTCCCATGATGGTCTGACCGAGCGTACAGACTGTTCGACCTGCCACGGTCCTACGCGTTGGAACCAGATTTTGGCCATTAACCATGATGCCTTTTTCCCCATCAACAGTGGTCATCATCGCTGGGTATGGAATAGTTGTTCCACCTGCCATACCAGCGCCGGGGATTATCTGACTTTTACCTGCCTCAGTTCAGGATGCCACTCGGTCTCGCGCATGAATTCCAAGCATTGTGAAGGAAGTGGTTGTGAGCGTTGCGCCGGTTTAACCTATCCCAGCTCCGGAGTGGATTCTGAGGATTGTTACTTTTGTCACCCGCAAGGGAATACAGCGAAATGTGGTGATTGATGCAAAAATTCATTCAAATCTGCCTAATCGGTTTTCTCGCCCTCGGATTCACTGCGGGTCAAAATCGGGTGACTGGGATTATCACGTATGTAAGTATGGAAAATGCGTACATGGATCTTGGGAAAAAAGCAGGCGTTCAGATTGGAGATAGTGTCCAGGTTGAAAGTGCCAATGCCCTTCTGGGAATCGGTATTGTTACTCAGGCCAGCGGTTCATCATCTGCAATCAAGGCGATCAATCCTGAAGAAATAAACTGGCAAATTGGAGATCGGGTCAGTGTCCTTTTAATGACAGCAAAAGGCAGTGCAGAAGTCACCCCTGCAAAAGCCGACAGCACTACTCAAATTCAGACTCCGGCGCAAGTGTTTCTCGATAGCAGTGCTTTTGAGAAGCGGGCACCCAGTAATATGAATCTTGATCCAGATAGATTCGCTCCAACGTTTAGCGGCTATCTCTCAGCGCGATATTCAGATCGTGGCGGTGATACGAGTGGATTTCATAGCAGCAGTAGTTCAATTTACGGCCAATTCAATGTTTTGGATTTGGGAATCCAGCATCTTGATGCCAGCGTTTATCTGCGTGGGAATCAATCGGCAGCTGATAAAAGTTTCCAAACTCAGCTTTATTCAATTATGCTTAGCTATCATAGACCTGGCAGTCCCCTCAGTTATCTCCTGGGACGTATGTATCACCCGCAATTCTCAGTTCTGGGGACCCTAGATGGGTTAGGTGTTACCTGGCGTTCAGATCGGCGTATTTTGGCTATAACCGGCGGATTAGAGACACCGATTAGTGGCATTGAGACCACAACTCAGCGGACAAAGTTTGGAATCTTGGACGAGGAACAGTTCAAGTGGGGAAATATTCAGCTGGGTAATGTCACTGAGATTCAAGCGGGTGAATTGGCACGGAATTATCTTATTCTCGGATCTACAGCGAAGTTGGCTGGAAATGTTCGACTGAGGGCTGACGGCGAGTTCGATTTGGATATGCTGGATCAATCTTCGACGCAAAACACCGTCTCTCTGACGCGCTTTAGAACTTCTGTCAGCTGGCGCCCGTGGCGCTCGCTTATTACTAATTTCCGCTATAGTTACCGGGAAAACGTCATCGATCTTCTGGACACGGCAGTGACTGAATTTGATCAGGCTGCCAGACATTCCCTGAATGGGAATTTGAGTTGGATGACACATGCAGGATTCACCCTTTCCGGTCAGGCCAGCTATCGAACGGACGGTAGCGACAAACAAATTCAAACCTATGGGTTAACCTTTCATCAACGGAAAATAAGCGCGTATAATCTAAACCTGACTGCTGGTGCCATGGCCATGCTATCCTATCTCAGTGAAGGTGGCAGAATACACGCTTCTGTTGGAAAACAAGTACTACCGTGGCTTGATATAGATTTGTATGACGAAGTCTTTTTCTACAAAATATTAGGTGATTCAAGTTATAGAACGCGACATTTACCAGAGATCTCCCTCGCCGCTAAAGTTCCCGGTTTGCAGCGGCTGAGGCTTCGAACCCGATTTGAGCAAGAAGATGGAGTGACACTCTACCGCTTCAGCTTAAGTGCCAGTCGTCAGTTTTGAGGCCAATTAGGTGGCTGGCCAATGCCTGATGTCGGTAAATCTGACTCTGAATTCTGAATAACAAACCAAACAAGTACTGCCGTAGACACAGCAGCCAGTGCGCTTCGTTTCGGAGATGAGGTGAACCAGGAAAACAAACTTTTCTGAGTATCTATTTTTGAAGGGAATAGTCCTGGAGGCGGTGTTTGCTCAAAAATCTGCCATACACCTTCTCGGATACGTTGTTGATTGAATTCCCGATCCACGCCCAGGCTGATGGTTGCATGTTTAGTCACTGTATAATTGCCACTGTTCAGCAACTCTAATTCACAATTCAAATCCGACTTAGTTCCAGATAACTCCCAGACCAGGAGCTGATCGATTCCAAGGCTATCCACGTAATTGGCGAAGGTCGTATCAGCTTTGACAACCTCAATGGGCTGGGTTTCAAAGGGAGAATGCAAATCCAACTTTGCCAACTGGTAGCGATTTATTTCACCACAGATCAGAGAATCGACGTTCAGGTCAAAGGTCGCGGCTGCCAAAGATGGATATTTTGAAACAACGGCAATCAGGGAAATGGGTTTTGTAGTCAAGGGTGGTTCGGTCAGCTGCGATTCCAGGTGATGCACTTCTGAAACATCCAACTGCCTACTTGTCCCGCCAAGTGAGTCGAGAAGCACCCTGGACTCTGTGACCACAGTCTGTAAATTTCCAGACGCTACTTCCGGTGTTTGAGCAAAGCCCCACTGGCTTACAATGAGAATAAGCAGAAAATGGTTTACTTTCATCGCACCATAACCATTTTTTTTGTTTTCTGGTAAGGGTTGCTGCCATTGACTGGTATCAGGATGAGGCGATAAAAATAGATCCCTGAGGCAACCTGCTTTTGATGTTTGTCCAACCCATTCCATTCCAAATTATAATGGCCCGGTTCCATGGTTTGATTGACCACCACTTTGATCTGTCGACCGCGAATATCAAAAACTTCAATGCGAACCTGCCCCGGAGTCTGCAAACTAAATGGAATCCTGGTGGAAGCATTAAAGGGGTTGGGATAGTTTTCGGCCAGTAGATTTCTCTCTGGTAGCTGGCTCAAGCGCGCTTCCAGTGCCTGATAAACATCCCCGGCAGGTCCGCTAAGGATTTCATATCGGGTGTGGTATCCGGGATAAATTGTCAGATTTGGAAGACTCGTTGCCTCATCCAGTGTCGCCCAGGATCGCCTCTGTATATCTAAAATAGTGATCACGTGGTCGGGCTCCAGCGCACCGCTTAGATGAAAATCAAGCTCCACCGATTCGGTTTGCTGATCGGCTGAGACCTGTATTTTCCAAAGTTCTACTGTATTTCCAGATGGACGTATATCCTGAGAAAATTCATGGTGGTTGTGAATCGCTATTACGACTGCTAAAACCGAAGCTGCTAAAAAGATAAAGAGGCTGACATCCACGCGATAAGCGAAGTTTGCCAGCCATTCCTGCATTGCATAATATGATATGGGCACAGCTATCAGTATGGAAATCACCACCATCTTTAACGTATCCCTGGAAAGCATGACCAGGATATTTGCCACTGAAGCGCCAAGAACCTTCCGGATACCGATTTCTTTGGTCCGTCTTTCAGCTGTATAAGCCGCCAGACCCAACAATCCAAGACAAGCGATAAAGATTGCCAACGCCGCAAACATCATGATGATGTTCGCTGCTGCCTGTTCAGAACGAAACAGCCCCTGGTACATCTCATCGAAATGATCATACTCAAGCGCTTGATCACCGGCATACTGTTTCCAGGTTTTTTCTATATGGGCCAGCGTCGCATTCATTTGATCATGATCAACCTTCACAGTCACAAACTTGCCCCATTGGGGACGATCCTGCATTGGAACATCTGGGAGCAGAAACATAGCCATTGGACGAATTTCCAATTGGGGTGCCTCAAAATGGTAATCTTTAACGACACCAATTATTTTTATCGGGACTCGATCTGAATCCCTTTGAAAAGATAATATATTTTTACCCACAGGGTCTTTAACACCGTACGCTTTTACGGCGGCTTGATTGATCACCACGGCCATGGTGTCTGTGCCCCAATCGCGAGAGAAAAATCGACCTTCAGCCATTTCCAATTCAAATACAGCAGCATAATCATAATCAACAGCGAATTGTGCCAGCAGTCTGACCACTTCTTCGTCATTAACGACCATAATTGTGGCGTTGCCATTCAAGCCGTCTTGATTACCTGGGATCGCCGTACTGTTGCTTACCAGAATCGAACCCGGATCATCGCGTAGTGCCGCTTTAAACCCTTGAATGGAACGTCCGATATCATCGGTTTTATTTACTACCAGCAAATTGTTTGGATTCAGTCCCAAATCCTTAGTTTGCATATAGTCCAGCTGATCTTTGACTACCAGGGTTCCGATCAATAGCGTGATTGATACGGTGAATTGGAAAATCACCAATCCATTTCTCAACCAGTTTCCACCTTTTCCAGCGGATGGCTTTCCTTTTAAAACCCGGAGCGGATTGAATGAGGATAAGAGAAATGCTGGATAGCTACCTGCCAGTAAACCAACAGGAATAACCCACAGATATATCCAGGGGATGTCCGCAGCATCCAGTGAGAGAGGTGTGTCAATCAGACCAGAAAACCAGGGCAGGATAAATTTGACCAATATGAGTGCCAGGCTGAATGCTAAAAAGGTAACAAAAATCGATTCCGCCAGAAATTGGACAATAATCTGACTTCTATTGGAGCCCAGGGTCTTTCGAATACCAATTTCTCTGGCGCGACTCATGGACCGGGCTGTTGATAGATTCATATAATTAATCGAAGCCAGAAGCAGGATAAATATGGCAATAAATCCAAAGATTTTTACTGTTCGGCCATCTCCATTCACCTCTATTTCACCCTGGAGATTGGAATACAGATGAATATCAAGCAGGGGCGTCAATAAAAACTCATAAGCATCACCGCGATCAAGAAATTCGTCGATGGTGATTCCCATATATTGCTGAAGTTCAGGTCCCACATTACGCTTAATCAAATCAGGGAATTTGGCCCGGAGTTCTTCAGGATCGGCTCCCTCCTGCAGTAATAAATAAGTCTGAAAATTGTTGCTGAGCCACATTGGATTCCGGGAGTCGCCATAGCTGCCCATGGCACCCAGAAAATCAAAATGCCAATGCGAGTTCCGGGGCATTTCTGCGACCACTGCTGTAACAGTCCAATCCGATTGATTGTCTGAGTTGAATACTTTGCCAATGGGATTTTCATCCCCAAAATATTTTCGAGCCATTTTGTCAGTGATCACGACGGTGAAGGGTTGGGTCAATGCTGTAGCAGGGTCACCAGCGATCACCGGGATATTAAAAACTTCAAAAATCGACGAATCAGCTTGCCACCATTGTTCTTCTGAAAACACCTTATCCTCATAACGCAAAACGGGGAAACCGGTGTTCCTAATTCTTGCGTAATTGATGACCTCTGGATACTCTTCCAGCATAGCCTGTCCAGCTGGAGCCGTAGAGTTGGTCATACGAAAGGCGTTATCACCCAATTTTCCGGCCAGACCCAGCCTATGAATTTGACTGGCCTGTGGGTTCAAAGTATCATAGCTCTGTTCATAACGCACATACATGAGGATCAGTATGCAGGTGGTGACACCGATTGCCAAGCCTGATATATTTATAAATGCATAGAGTCGCTGTTTGATTAATGATCTAAAGGCAACTTTTATATAGCTTAACCACATGATTGAATCTCCAATTTTGATTTCAGGAATTAATCGGACTTAATGCTAAACGTGGAAATTTCCATTCAACGTCTCATCAGCGATTTTGCCATCGAATAAGTTGACTGTCCGGTTGCCGTAGGCAGCATAAGCGGGTGAATGTGTCACCATGACGATAGTTGTGCCTTGTTTGTTAAGGTCTTTTAAAAGGTTCATCACTTCATCCCCATGATGGGAGTCAAGGTTTCCGGTTGGTTCATCAGCCAACACAATCTTTGGGTTTGTCACCAATGCTCGAGAGACGGCAACCCGCTGTTGTTGTCCACCGGAAAGTTGTTGTGGAAAATGACTGTGGCGATGACCGACACCCATTTTTTCCAACATGGAGCTCACACGTTCTTTACGCTCCGAAGCTGGGACGCCCAGATAAAGGAGGGGCAATTCAACATTTTCATAGACAGATAACTCATCGATGAGATTAAAGCTCTGAAACACGAAGCCAATATTCGCCTTGCGAAAGTCAGCGCGTTGGCGCTCGTTGAAGCTGCTTACTTCATCCCCAAGAAAGTGATATTTGCCAGAACTGGGGTTATCTAAAAGCCCGAGAACATTCATCAGGGTTGACTTTCCACATCCAGAGGGTCCCATTATGGACACAAATTCTCCGGCTTGAATGTCCAGATCTATATCATTCAGAGCAGTGGTTTCCACCTCTTCGGATCTGAATACCTTGTTGAGCTTTTCTGTTTTTATCATCATAATCTCCTTGGGTTTTTTCTTTATTAATTATACATCTTCAGAAAATTGTAGCTTCTCATAGTCACCAAACTGGCTGTAATCGCTGGTGACCACGCGATCACCTGGTTTAAGCCCCTCAAGAACCTCATAGAAGTCCTGGTTTTGACGACCAAGTTTAATATTGCGTTTGACTGCAGTCTGTTCACCCTCAATGAGTACATAAACCCATTGACCACCGGTTTCCTGATAAAAACCACCCCTGCGCAGGAGGATGGATTCGTTAGAATTCCCCAATTCAAGACGCAGATGCAAAGTCTGTCCTCTCCGAATCTCAGCGGGTTCATTGTCGGCAAATTCAAGCTCAACCTGAAATTGTCCATTGAGGACTTCAGGATAAATTTTAGTAAGGTTTACTATAAATTCTTTATTGTTCAATTTGAAACGGGCATGCTGGCCCAAATTGACGCGTGTAATAAAATGTTCATCCACAGGAGTTGCTATTTTGAATCCATCCAGAATATCAATTTGCCCCAACCGCTCACCACGATTCTTGGACTCACCGATCTCGGCATTAATGGATGTCAACTGGCCAGACACTGGGGCTTTGATGACAAGATTATCCAGATTTTGTTTTACGATTTCCATATTGTCCTGCATGCGTTGGAGACCGCTTTCCAGTTGTTCGATTTGGACTTCTCTGTAGATAGAATCCTGCTCAAAAGACTGTAGCGTAAGCAGTTTCTTCTTGGATAAAAATTGATAATCATCATCAGCAGCTGCGTATTCTTCATCTGATATCATACTTTTGGCAGCCAATTTTTCGTTCCGTTCGTACAAGCGCTTGGATAACCGAATTTGATAGTCCAGATCAAGCAACTGCGATTGGAGGGTCAGTCGATTTTGACCCATGGCCAGTTTCGTATTTCTCAAATTGTTACTCTGCTGAAAAAGTTCTGCCTCGCGATACATGATATCCAGAAGCAGATTGGTGTTGGCCAGGCTCAGGATGGGGTCACCTTTTTGGACAAAGGTACCAGCTTCAATAAACCGCTTTTCGACACGACCACCCTCGATGGCATCCAGAAAATAAGTCTTGATAGGCACCACGCTGCCGCTCAGGGCAATAAACTCTTGAAACTCTCCCCATTCCACAGTAGATATTTGAATGCGTTGATCATTAACTTTGAGCAAGTCTCCTTGCCCTGTACTCATGGCAAAGGCGAATATGATGAGCGCAGCAAAAACGATGAAAAAAACTATCGATTTGTATTTCTGCCATTTACTTTTTTCAATTTTTCGATCCATTTGAACCCCAATGCATGCATATCCGTAGGTGAACTAATCCGAAACTGTTTACGGTGATCCCCTGGATATGCTGTTTGATTGTCGATGTCATGGGGACTCTCTATCACAAGGCGTGTGCCAAGCATGGCTTCACAGGACTTATATCGCTATATATACTTGCTTTAGATCGATTTGGTAACAGTTCCGAACTCTAAATCAAAACCATTTTCTATTCAGATAGATATGAATTCTATATCAATATTATATGAAATGGATTCGAATATTAACCTGGAAGGGGCGAGTTTCATCCACCTGCGAAGAGATGATTGGCTCCATATTCTGCATTTCAGGGATGATGAAACCATTTTTCTGATCGAAGTCTCTAGAATTTTATCAAGACTTACTATTCTTTATCATATTTGTATTAAACTGAATTTGGACATTATGTAGCCACAGGTGGAACTAATTATGGACTGATCATGTGCGATAATGGTGGTAAGGACTGTAAGGAACTCTCTTCCTTATTAAGTTTTCGCCCTCCTTGCCTGCAGAAGTCTCAGTTTATCCTGGGACTTCTGTGTTAATGAAGGTAAAGCTTAAAAAATGATAATCAGATTAGGTGAAATGACTTATATATCTATCATTCAGCAGTTTAGAGAGAATTTGGGATCAAATATTTAGGATCCAACTGCAAACGCAACATATACAAATGCAGCATTCCAATTTATTGCAACCTCATTCGTCCCATAGCTACACAGCATATCCAGATAAGCTTTTGCCGGATAAGCTGATAGGTACAAATCTTCACCACAATCATATTTATTCCCTGGATTTGGTCCACCTGCAACCCAACCCGGGATCGGTTCAACAACCCCATCTCCTTCTGATGGTCGATGGTGAATATGCAGGGGGGTTTTATCCCCATAACCAGTTACAAATGAGTAGCCGTTAGGATTTTTACCCAATACCCAATCAAAACTCGACTGGGCTGCATTCATATAAACCCGATTTCCACTTAGCTTATACGCAAAGCTGAGCACCATGGCCTGATTGAGGAAATCACTGGTGCTTCCCCATCTGAATGCATCGTTGGAAACATCGTAAGCACTATTCAGTTGCGCATTAAGGAGTGAGTCAGCCAGGACGAAGAAAGCAAGTCGAACGACTTTATTGACCTCATGATGCAATTGGTCCATGGCAGCTAAGGCGGCCCCATTCCGCCATTCGGGAACAATGAAAGGCTTAGGTATTTGGGCTTCATAGACGATTCCGGTGCTAAGACTCAATTCCGTGGCTGCCCAAAACTTTTCATCCTCAAAGTCCTTCGTTTGTTGATCATAGGCACCAGTCACCACATCTTCTGGTTGCGCGTAATGAACCGTCGGATGTGCTGAGCTCCAATCCCATGCTCTTTTGGCAGCATTCAGACACGCGTTTGAAAATTCAAGATCGAAAGGTCGATATACGCGACTTGCCTGAGCCATGATGGCAGCAAAATCCAATGCTGCAGGAGTGGTTTTCATGACGACCAGACGGGGTGCAAGATCAAGATGAGGTAACTCCATAGCCCCAAATTTATTTGAGCTGAGTTTGTGGTAGACACCACCATCTTCAGGGTCCTGCATGGTGAGCATCCAATCAAGGTTATAGCGAATCTCATCCAGGAGGTCTGGCGTCTCATTCGAGCTTTCAGGGATGTTGGTCTCAACCTGGTTCACAAGATGTGGATAATGTTCATACAGACTCATCATGGTGCCAACCGTAATCGCTGAGTTCACGATGTATTTGTTATAGTCACCGGCATCGTACCAGCCTTTGGGAGAGGAGATGACGCTGCCTGCTGGTCTCAATGCTGTTGCAGCGCTGGCGTGAACAGTAATCGCAGTATCAGGATGTCCAGCTGGACGCGCATAAACACCAGCATATTCTTCCTCCAGCGCCATACCCACGCGATGAAAATAGAAAGCTTTCAGGCTTGCCGTGGCGACATCCGCATAGACAGTGCCCGATATTTCGAATGGGTAGGATGATTGTCCAGCAACCTGGATGTGATATACGCCTGAGGTTTCAAAATCGCTAAACTCAGCGATACGAACCGTTTCACCTGAAGCGTCCCAATAGGCAGGTTCAGATAGTTGCCCTTTGTATACAGCTTGCTGAGTCGTCTCATTCACTATTACAAAACGGTCGCCAGAACCGATTACAATAGCAGACTTATATCCACTGCTCAGATAACCAATTTGGTTTACATGAATTGTTATAAGCTCCTGATCTACAGCGACATTAGCTGTATTACATGAGGTCAGTATTAGGACGAGAACTGAAACTGCAAGTACAGCATTTAAGCATTTCTTCATTTTTCTAATTCCCTTTGCTCAGTGTCACAATCACTTGACAAGTGCTCCCTGACTTTTTGATGGGTATCATATTTCCAGCGATTACTTTACCATCAACATTCAGACTGACCACCCCTTTCTCCAGGTGATCTGGGTTCTCAATTTTGATCGTGTAGCTGGAACCGCGAAATTGACGGACAATAGAATATTCAGACCAAGCTCCAGGGATACAGGGATCGATGATCAAACCATCATAATCAGGTTGAATACCCAGGATATAGCGACTGATGGCATAGTAATTCCATGAAGCAGTACCCGTAAGCCAGGAATTTTTGGCTTCCCCCGGTCTGGCAGCATCCCTCCCGGCTATCATCTGGGAATAGACATAAGGTTCAGTCCGATGCAGGTCAGAAACCTCCTCTTTATAAGCTGGTGCAATTTTGCGGTAGGTTTCGAAAGCACGCTCACCCCGCCCGAGTTTGGTCTCTGCAATAGTAATCCAGGGATTATTATGACAAAAGATTCCTGCATTTTCCTTGTAGCCTGGCGGATAGGTGGAGATTTCACCGAGATTCAACTTGTAACCGGAATAGGGTGGCTGATTTAGGACAATGCCATGTTCACACTCCAGGCGTTCTTTTACAGAATCCAGTGCCTGTTTTGCACGACCCGATTCCAAGCCAATGCCGGCCATGACACACATACCCTGGGGTTCAATGAAGATTTGCCCTTCCTGATTTTCGTGACTGCCGAGCTTTTCACTGAAATGATCGTAAGCGCGCAGGAACCAGTCGCCATCCCAACCATGCTCCATAACAACCTGGGTCATCGTTTCAATGTGGGTTGCCGTTCGTTGTGCTTCCAAGGTATTTCCAATTCGTTTGCAGAGTTTGCTGTACTCTTTTCCATAAGCCACAAACATTCCAGCGATAAAGACAGATTCTGCTTTACCCCCTTCCCGGTTTTCTGTGGTTTGGAAAGATTCACCAGGAGTCTCAGAGAAACAATTCAGGTTGAGACAATCATTCCAGTCAGCCCGCCCGATCAGAGGAAGCCCATGAGGTCCAAGATTATTAATAACATGGTCAAAAGATCGTTTTAAATGCTCTGTGAGAGATGCCGCCAGGGACGAATCGTTTTCAAAATCCACAGATTCATCCAGAATTGAAAAATCACCGGTTTCCTTAATATACTCAGTGACAGAAAGAATCAACCAGAGTGGGTCATCGTTAAAGCCACTCCCCACTTCATTATTGCCGCGCTTGGTCAGGGGCTGGTACTGGTGATAGGCTCCGCCGTCTCTGAGCTGGGTGGCGGCCAAATCCAGGATACGTTCCCGTGCCCGTTCTGGAATCTGATGCACAAAGCCGATCAAGTCCTGATTTGAATCTCGAAAACCCATACCACGGCCAATTCCGCTCTCGAAATAAGAGGCACTCCGAGAAAGATTGAAAGTGATCATACACTGGTATGGATTCCAGATATTGACCATGCGTTGCAAACGTTCATCCAGTCCTGAGACCTCATAGTTACCCAGGAGTTTATCCCAATATTTTCGCAACGCTTCCAGCGCCTGGTCCACCTGAGCAGCTGAAGCAAATTGGGATATCATTTTATGGGCAGGTTTTTTATTGATAACCCCCGGCTCCGCCCATTTGTCCCCAGGTTCTAGCTCAGCATAGCCAAGCAGAAAAATAATGTCCCGGGTTTCACCTGGGTCAATCTCAAGCTTTACATGATGGGAGGCAATGGGAGACCAGCCATGGGCGATTGAGTTCTTAGACTTCCCTGCAATGACCACTTCAGGTTGACCAAGACCGTTATACAGACCCACAAAACTTTCACGGTCTGTATCATAACCGTCCAAGGCGGCACTGCAGGAATAGAAGGCATAGTGATTTCGGCGTTCCCGATATTCGGTTTTATGAAAAAGTGTGCTGCCTTCCACTTCAACTTCTCCTGTGGAGAAATTGCGCTGAAAGTTGGTGGCATCATCCTGGGCATCCCAGAGCGCCCATTCAACATAGCTGAACAGGTCAAATGACTTTTTTGACGCGCCCAAATTGGTCAGTTTTAAGCGTTGAACTTCACCAGTAAAGCCGAGGGGAACAAAATGTGTAACTTCTGCTCTGATACTGCCCCGTTCCCCTGAAAGGATGGTGTAACCCATTCCATGGCGACAATGATACTCATTCAATTTGGCTTGAGTCGGCTGCCAGCCCGGATTCCAGACATCCCCACCAGCTTTGATGTAGAAATAGCTGCCACTTTGATCCAGAGGCACGCTATTGTAGCGGTAGCGGGTGATACGACGCAATTTGGCATCCTGATAAAAGGCGTACCCCCCACCTGTATTTGAAATGAGCCTGAAAAAATCCTGAGTCCCCAGATAGTTGATCCAGGGCCAGGGAGTTTTTGGATCGGTAATTACATATTCACGCTTGGGATCGTCAAAATAACCGTATTTCATTGGTTCAACCTGCTAATCATTGGGAAGTTTATCATACCAGAATTTTTTCAGCCAATAGCTGGTGAGAGAAGCTATTACTACAGCCACTGCCATAGCGTACCATTCCCGGATGATGAAATAAACAGGTGCCACCACAAGCGCAGTTTGCCAGACAATACCAACGGCAACATTGCTCAGATCCCGGAGTGCTGATGCGCCAGTCTTGAATGCAGGATCTTCTTTTAACACGGCTTCAGCAACGGGAGCCCAGAAACCCCATGGGCGAACATTGCGATAAAAGGATTTCAAATCTTCCAGCTCATCTGCCTCGGTTAAAAGACTCCCCAGAATGGATCCAAGTGCTCCAACTCCCATTGTTACCGGGAAATAGTAAAGATATTCGGAACTTGGTACAATTTGAGCTAAGATCATAGCCGTTAAGATTCCAGAGGCCATTCCCCAGAAGTATCCATAGCCATTAAAGCGCCACCAGTGCCATTTCAGGACGTTTGGCGCAGTAAAGCCACCCCATAACCCAGTTACGATCCAGCCCATGGCAGAATGGATGCTCTCAGCCTGGGTTCCCATGATGACGCCGACAACCACGATAAGGATGCTGGCTGCATAACTCATCCAGATAATTTTTTTGTCATCGGCTTCAGGATTGATGTAGCGTTTGTAGATGTCATTCACCAGATAAGCAGCACCGGCATTCACGGTGGAATCGAAGGTGCTCATATAGGCAGCCAGTAAACCGGCGATCACCAGTCCGGTCACACCAACCGGGAAAAATTCTCGAATGACAAAGGGCATGAGCATTTCAAAATCTGCACCACCAGCCATATTGCGCAGTTCCCCACTAAAAAATACCAGACCGAGGATGGCAATTCCACCTATCGTTAGCCAACGTGGGATAAGTGCTATTGAAACCATGCTGCTCATAAGCGCGGATTCTCTCGGGCTTTTCGTTGCCAGAACTCTTTGCATATCATAATTGGGGGCGGTTCCTGCCATGCTGGTGAGGATGCCTTTGAATAACATCATCATCCAGACAATGGTAAACATGCTGTAGCCATCGGTCGTGATTTTGTCGGTGACCGAAGGAATCAGGTTTGACCAATCAAGATCAAGCCGATAGCCAAAGAATAATTGTTTCCAACCCTCAGGGATGACTGCATTGAGTGCATCCGGGGCAATATTGCTCATTGCTATGAATGCAATAAAAATTGAAGCAATCGTAAGCATGATGAATTGGAACACATCGGTGATAACCACGCTGAACATGCCACCCAGAATCACATAAAAAGTGGTGATTGCCATAAGAATAATGGCATAGGTGTCAGGGGTCCAATCCCAGGGTAGGAAAGCCGCTGCGAATCTCCCAACACCCTGGTATGCATAGATTAAAAAGCTGACCACGGATATGAGGGCAAACACAACAATGGCAATCCTAGACAGCTCAGCACCACGCCCTTTGCCAAACCTGGTTCCGATCCACTCTGCTCCAGTCACCACACCGCTTCGCCTGATCCATACGGCCAAATACACCATGAGAAAGATCTGGTTAAATGTTGGCCATAACCAGGGTAGCCAGGTACCTTTCAACCCATATATGAACAACATGGAAACCAGCCACATGGTACCGGCGATATCAAACATGCTCGACGCATTGGAGATACCTAAAACATACCAGGGGATGCTTCTGCCACCGAGAAAATAGGCATCCATCCCTGTTCCTGCCCGACTTCTGAGCCAGAGACCCACAAGCACCACTGAAACGAGATAGATGACGATTATTGAAACATCAACAATATGAAGGGTCATAGCTGTCTGCTCCTGGATTCATTTGAATCGATTATTTAAATTCTTTTGCGATTACGAGATAAAAGTTTTGCAATATAAAAAAAGCTTTTTTCTTCTCACCGGTGTCACCTATCAGCCCTTTGCGGTTCCAGCCATCCTGGATTCCAGGGAGAACGCGACGCGGGGAATGGAAATCAGCCAGAATCCATGGTGTTGCGCCACGGAGTTGAGGAATACGCCGAAGCATTTCAATCGATTCCTCATAGAGATATTCTTGAAATTCTTCAGTCCAGATTGTGAGACTATCGCCGTGGAGTCCTTGAAGCGCGCCACCACCAAATTCAGATATGATCACAGGTTTATTCTGCTCAATCGCCCAGTTTATCTGATCACATTTGTCTGGCAATCCATCATACCAACCGACATACTGGTTGAAACTCAATACGTCGACATATTCAGCAAAGGGATCTGAGATCTTCCGGGTCAAACCACCCTCACCCTCACCATGGACTTCCAAAGCCGCGCTGATAAGCCGGGTATCATCCATACTGAGAGCGTGGGTTCGAAGATTGACCAAAAATTCCATCCGAGCTTGACTCACTGGTGTCTCGTTGGCCATGGACCAGATGATAACCGATGCTCGATTCTTGTCACGTGATATAAGTTCGCTAAGTTGCTGCTGTGCAGTGGCATAGGTCATTATATTTTCCCAGGATATGGTCCAATAAACCGGATTCTCCTCCCAAACCAGTATGCCCATTTCATCGGCCAGACGAACCATATTTTCATTGTGTGGATAGTGAGCCAAACGGACATAGTTGCAGCCCAGTTCTTTGGCCCACCCGAGCAGCAAGCGTGAATCGTCCATGCTATAGGCTCGCCCCCCTCGAATGGGATTTTCTTCATGAATGGAGATGCCCCGAAGGAAAATGGATTCACCATTCAGCAAAATATTTTGTCCCTCCGTTGCAATCGTTCTAAACCCGATCTGGTCATGCACTATCTCCTCATCTGTGGAGATGGAAACAGCATACAGAAACGGATGATCCGGCGACCAAAGCTTTAATTTTTTAATAGAGACATCAACCACTGCCCTGCCACTGTTATCGGTCTTAAGTTTTTGTTTCAGACGCGTTCCACTAATTTCCAGAGTGACTGCCTGGCCCGCTTTGTTTGAACCATTTAACTGGATATATCCCTTAATCCTGTTTTTGGAACCTTTTTCGAGCTGGATGAAATAATCTGAAATAAAAGTTGAGGGCATTTCCACAAGGGTCACATCGCGAGTTAGTCCACCAAAGTTCCACCAGTCGGTGTTTACAGTGGGAACTTCATCTTGATGACGCTTGTTGTCAACTTTGACAACGACAAAATTATCCTTTTCCTTGAGAACATCAGTGATCTCATAGTGAAATGGTGTGAAGCCGCCCTTATGAGCGCCTAATTTTTGAGCATTTACGTAAACATCGGTCTGATAATTTGCTGCGCCAAAGGTCACGAAAACTCGATGATCCGGCTGACTTTTTTGATAATCGAAGGATTTCTTGTACCATACAGATCCTTCATAGTAATAAAGTTTTTCTTTCTGATAATTCCAATCACCTGGCACGTTGATGCGATCCGATTTATCAAAATCATATTCGATCCGTTCAGATTTATGAGTTGGCTTTTGATTGACAAAATATCCCTGACTCGTCGTTGGATTCGACGTGCTATCAAATGGTATGTATCGATAATTGTAGAAACCGTTCTCATAAGGATCGACGATATAATTCCAGCTACCATTTAAGGTCATACCTCCACGCCCAGGTATATTCTGGATCAGGAGATCATTTCCATATGTACAAGCACTGAGGATCAGCATAACGGCTACTCTGAGCATGACTTATTCCTAAAAGTTCTCATTTTGACCCCATTTGAAATGATCCAGTTTGGTATAGATCAACCCAAGTAATAAACAGACAGAATAGCGGTCTGGCAATTATTGGGTTAGTGATTCATCCGAGTACAGATTAATATTTTCAACATCATTGATACTTGCCAAAGCCTTAACAAATTCATTTGCCTTATTTGCATCCCTCAAAGTCACATAATATGAGATCTCATACTGCTTACTGCTCCCCAGGGAACGGACATTGATCATTGAGTATGTTCTGCAATAGGACTTAACAAGTTCAAGATAAGGGGGTTCTCCCCCATTATGGTCACCTGCATAAGCGAACTGGAGTAAATTTTCCTGGGATCGGGTAGATCCATATCCCAGCTTGCTCATCACCAGCAGTACTCCACTGATGCTTAGCGTTCCAATAATTGCAATTTGGGCTAATCCTACACCAGCAGCCAGTCCAATGGAGAGTGAGAAGAAAATGAACACGATATCCATGGGGTCTTTAACAGCAGTTCGAAAACGAATGATGGACATGGCTCCAACCAGACCAAAAGCGCGGGCCAGGTTATTCCCGATAACAGTGATAACCACAGCTGTGATCATGGAAAGTACGACCAAAGCATTGGCAATACTTTTTGAATACGAGGCTCCACCGAAAGTAATCTTATAGGTTTGGGCGATAAACCAGCCACACAGAAAAGCGACGAGCAGGCTGAATAAAACATCCCCGGTAGCGATGTTCATGTCCATGAGTGATTGTAAATCTTGTAATTGCATTTGTATTCTTTCTAAAAATGACTCATGGAAATAATTTCATGTTTGCTGCAATCACCCATATGGCGATAGTGGGCATCAATCCCTCTTACATATTTTGAGTAAGCCTGTTTACTCAAATTGAATTTTCTGATGATATTTTTGAACCATTCAGGGACAGCGTTTTCAGATTTGTATTCCAGAACAAATTCCCGATCCAGAAAAGTCTTCAGCCTGTTTTCTTCATAAAGATCATCCAGGCCGGGGTACATCATGGATCGGATGTTTGAGTCAAAAGTTATTCTGTCCTGATGATTGAATTTCCCGATAAATGCTTCTCTGGTATAGGTCACCAGATTCATGGGGACCCTTGCGCTGCGCTTCAAATAAAACAGAAATTTGCTGGCTTTTTCCCGAGAATTTGGAAAATCTTTCCGATATGGAAAATAGACATCCAGATCGCCTCCAAACAAAACCGTGGCAACATCCTTAAATTTGACCGGTGTCCGATCCTTGGAGATAAACATGTTGTTCTTCCATTTTATCTCCAGAAAGACGTCAGCATCACCCTGCAACTCATTATACCCGCGCATCCGCAGCTTTTTGCGCATTTGCAGACCGGCATGTTTTTCATAGTAGTCCTTAAGATCAAAAGAATCAAAATAGATCGATCTTATCTCATATACGTTTGAGTGTAACAAGGCTCTGTGATTATCAGCGATGACATAAGGAGCGATTGCTTCACGAATAGCATCCATGGAATACATGGGGATAAGGTATTTATCTTCGCGCCGGCCTGCCATGTTGCTGACCTAGAATAAATCCATCAAAATTTGAAAAACGCTGCTGGATTCATAACTCATGGTGGCTTCAAGCAACTGACCTGGGCGTAATTTCTGATCTGAATTATCAACCAATATTCTTGCCAGTATAAGCTGATTCTTACCCGATCTCAGAATCTGATTATCCAGTGATATCTGATGAGGCTGTATGTCGATTTGGAAATCATAGCCTTTCAAAATGAGGTTTGAACCCCAATCTACCCTGCCCTGGGATACTTTTTGAATGGGAAGCATAACCACCATGGAATCTGTGTTACCAACCATGAGCAATGAATCTGTATCCAGCGGGAAAAAGAGCTGTCCTGAAATGGGACTTGTTAGGGTCATTTCTGCCAAAACTTGTTTGGTGATATTTAACTTCCGAACCTCATCAGCGATCTGGGATCGAAAGATCTCAAGCCTACTGGATTGGGCTCCGGTTAGCGCTGAACCTAGATCGGCCTCGGCGATGGAAACACGGATGGCATCCAGCCGCTCACGACGTTCATCAATTTCATATTCCGCCAGGGTTATGACGTTTCTTTCCAGCAGAATTTTTGATCTTTCCAGGACCTTCAGCTGTTCTGCATGTCTGGTTTTGGCATATTCCAATCCCAGGCGAGCCGCTTCAATCTCAGTATCTCTGGCACCGGAACGTTCATAGTCAAGAGAAGCTCTTAGCGTAGTGATATTTCCTTCGAGCGTAGCAATTTTGTCCATGACAATAGAAGAATATAAGGTGGCCAGGGTATCCCCGACGGTGACCAATCCTCCGCCTCGCAGACGTCTGGCTTCATACTGAATAAGTCCGCCTCTATCCGGGACGAAACTCCGAGTTGTCAACGTTTGATTGCTCCAGTTGTCTGTAAGCACCGTAGCGTAGGTGCCGCTTCCCATTGAGAGAATTTGGAACTCCACGGCAGGTAGGACGACAGCTTTGAGTGTATCGTGTTGGGGAAATGGAATAAACAACAGGATTAGCAAGAGCACTGCAGCCATACCCATATATGCTGTCGTTTTGTTGTGGATTACATTCATCTCGTTATCATAAACCTTTTTCTCATATAGACGTCATCAACATAACCCTTTGACGTTAGAATTGATTTATCCTTTCACAATTTATTTGAGTACTCAACAACGTGGAGATAAATCCTCTTGCACTATCTCTATTCAGGGTAGATACATCATTTTCCCGACTTCTTGCACATTGCCATGCAGGGCTCGATATAAATATACACCTGCAGGGACAAAATTTCCTTCAACATCCATGCCACGCCAATCTACATACGTATCCCCGCTCTGCTTGTCAATTGTGAATGTGTTCACAAGCGCACCGCGGATATCAAGAATTTCAAGGTTCAAAGGATCATCGGTTAGGTTAGTCACCGGAATTCTTGTCCCGCCATTAAAAGGGTTCGGGTAGTTCTGCCACAAGCTAAATGAACCTGGAGTTTGTGGAGATATATAAGCAGAATCTAGCGTAAACACCATGGCTCGCATATTGAAACCAGCTTCCAGTATTTGCAATTTCAATTCATGCTCACCCACAGAGATATCCAAACCTTCAACCAGGGCTTCTGAAAAAATATGCCATTCTCCAGTGATGGGAGTTTCAGATATGTTGGTCAGTAGCTGACCGTCCAGGAATAGTCGCACTTGACCTGAATAGGAGGTACTGGCAAACTCCATACTCAAATTATAGATTCCGCCATGCTCAGCAATAACAGTATACTTTAACCATTCACCCTGGGTTGTCCAGCCCACATGGGGTATCCCTGAAGTACCGATCTGGATATCCACCCCATCATTGCGATACTGATGACCATTGTTCCAGGCTGTATAATTATCCCAGTGCACAGTTTCATAGACGTCATCCTGATAGGCTATGCCTTGAGCACCAATATCATAATCTGCAGTCAAAATGGTTCCCGGGATGTTATGCTCTTTGAAGGGCATGTTCAGGGTTGCAAAAACGGGGCTAAACCAGGAGGCAACCGCTCCAGGACTAAAACGACAATTTTCACTACGCAGATTATCAGCTAATTCCATGAGCACAGCATAGGAAAATGCTGCGCTGGGTTTGGGAGCTGTCCCCTCCCAGTAATTGAGGAGTTGATCATATCCAGCGGGACGAGCAGCCGAATATGGACTGGTGATCGTGTCTACTTTCTTAGTTGTCCACCAACACCATCCAATGTTATTTGCCTCATGTAATTGGACAGCATCATAAAACCATGTATTTGAGTTTTCCCCTGATTCACCCATCCAGAGGGGTGCATTGGTTGAGTTACGCAGATTGATATAACTCTGAATGGACCCCTGATCATTGGTGGACCAGTATTTGTGGAAGCTATAGGACATATTTACATCAAAAATGGGCGAAAGTCCGGTAAAATCCGTGGCATACCAGTTGCCTTCGATAAACAGGACATGGTTATTGTCTACGTTCCTGATCACATTTCTTATGTTCACGTATAGAGATCTCAGATCGTAGGAAGAGACGCCGTCAGGAAGCACTGGCTCATTTAAAAGATCGTAGCCACCGACCCAGGGCTCATCAACATAACGCTGTGCAATCCGTTCCCAGATTTCAATGGTATGGGCTTTGTTGGAATCTGCCATCCATAATCTTGCAGTTCCATCACTATCACTAATAGGACCCCCATTCTGGCCACCAGGTGCACAGTGCATATCTAACACCACATGCATGCCCACATCCGCGCACCAGGCAATCAAAGAGTCAGTTACCTCAAAGCCCCAGTCACTCCACACGCCACGGGCGGGCGAAAACATATTGTAATGAAATGGCATTCTAACGTGGTCAAAGCCCCATTCTGCAAGCTCGGCAATATCCGCTCGTGTGACATAATTATTATGATAAGCGGCATAGAATTCAGCAGCGCCTGATTCCCCCAATACATCAACGATTTGACCACGAATACTTGTTGGAGAGCCCATCCCTGGTGTATGGAGCATGTAACCTTCTGGAACCAACCAACCCCCTAAGCCCATGCCCCTCATGAGAGCGGGGTTGCCATCAGCATCCACAATATTCCGACCTGACGCATGGACAAACGCATTTACAGGCAGGCTCATCATGAGCAGTAGTAGTATATAGCTAATCTGTTTCATCTTTTTCGTAAAACCTTACAAAGTCAATATCGTGATATTGTGGAAAAATCGTTGTTTGATCAGGCGAACCCGGCCAGCCCCCACCAACTGCAGTATTCATTATTAAATACATCGGTTCATGCGGAATACCAACTTGGCTAACAAATTGGACTTCATCGTCTACCAGCCATCTGAGGCTGTCAGGATACCATTCCAGGCTGAAAAGGTGGAAATCAACTGTAAAATCTGGTCCTGAGTAATGCTGTGTTGCAGTTTGCCCCAGTTCCCAGGGTGGTTTTCCATCGCTTAGAGGTCCCCAGTGGGTGGACATATGAATGGTTCTGGGGTCATGCCCGATGAGTTCAAGGATATCGATTTCCGGCGGCCAGGCTCCTGAAACTGGTAGTAGCCACAACGCAGGCCACATGCCCCTGGTTCCAGGCAGGCGAGCACTGATATCTATACGGCCATAGCGTTGGAAATAGTATGATTTTACATGTCCTGATGTATAATTCTGACTTTCGTATTGCCGATATCTTGACCTTAGGCGCAAACTACCTTCATGGAGATAAACTTCATCTGGGGCGTAGTATTGCTCCTCGCCGTTGTGAGACCAATGCCCATGGGCTACAATCCAGGCAGATTGATCCAGGCTGTCAGCATCAAATTCGTCCTGCCAGGTCAGGGTCCATCCCGCTCTCTCAAAGGGATTTATTTTTACATCGGGCGCTTCTGGACTTTCCTCGCATTGGGTGAAGAGCAGAAAGCTCAGCAACATCAGAAAAGCGGATAATTTTTGGGCGCGTGGATGAGTCATTTCAATAGCAGAACCTTTTGACTGCTTTGACCCTCGCCATCGCTGACCCGCAAAATATAGGAACCACTGGGTACCGCTGCGCCCTGATTATTGTTACCGTCCCAGTTCATTTGTGTATAAGCGCTGCCAGAAGTTTGCAGCACACGGCTTGCAACAATCTGACCTTGAGTATTTATGATATCCAATTGAACTGGACCAGGATGGAAGTTTTCATAAGTGAATCTGGTTATCCCGTTAAAGGGGTTTGGGTAGGCAGGTGAAAGTTGGGGCTCACCTGGAAGGGCTGCCTGGTCTCCCTCAACCGATAGGGCTGGTCCATGATAACCCGTTTGGGAAGGGGTTGTTAAGCATAATACCATGTATCCCCCGGTTAACACCACATTTGCTGGAATAAAGTCGCAATTGTTACCATCCCAGGTGTGATTCGCTTTCTGCCATCTGTTGGTGTCCCAATAATCAAAATGATCTTCCCATAGCGGTGTAAAATTATTATTGGTGCCAACCGAACCGCCTCCAGGAGTATAGTCTGCATAACTGACCCAGTCATACAGCACATAAACTGGTAAGATACCTGGATCAAAGGTTCCCACCCAGCCTGTATTTGTTGGTTGCCAGATATTCATCATGAGTTTTTGAGCATGGTACACAGAATCTGCCCGCTGGCCTGATATTGTGCGTAAGAGTCGATCACCTTCATAAAAACGGATGGCCTCCGGAGTCCATTCGATAGCATAGGTATTAAAGTCCAGATGAGGATTGACAGTTAGAAATACTTCTGACGCATCTCCCCATTCATTTTGAATAATTACGTTTGTCGAAACTTTATTGGTGAGATTCCCAAGCCACTCCAGATCGATTTCGTTCCAATGCTCTGAGCTGGTCAATCCTTCTTCATAATAATCCCTAAAGGTGAAAAATGAGCTTACCACACCACTTCCCGCAGCGGATTTCATACGAACTTCGTAACGTCCGTTCAGAAAACTCTGAATGGTTCTATACTCCGCTCCACGGTATTCTTTCGCCAATACAAGGTTCATCAGAGCCATTAATAATATTGTTTTGGTGATTCTTGAGTTCATAACATCCCTACTTCAGATATAGAATTTTCCGACTTTGCGCCAAGGTTTCAGAGTGCAGATTTACAAAATAGACTCCGCTGGATAAGCCATCTGCATTGAGGGTAAGCCGATGTTCACCGGCAGTTAGGGATTGGTGCATCAGATTCTTAATATTGTCGCCTCGGATTCCATAAAGAGATAGGTCTACAGCCTCAGTTTGAGATAATCTGAATGTCACCTGTGCAGCTTCATTAAAAGGATTGGGGAAGATGGCGTGCAGGCCAAATTCCAGAGGCATCTTGGGATCACTCACACCAAGCCAATATTCCCCACTGATTTCGATGGCATTCAAAACTGGACCGGCATATGCATAACCATGGCCATATTCCAGCGCTGCTCCAATGATGTCAAGGGATCCGTCGCTAATCGTCAAGTTCGGAAGGGTTAGTGTATATAGCCTTGAATTCCCAGCTTCAGCGAAAACATCTAACTCAGGGACCACTAATTGGTTTTCAACGAATAATTCAAAGGTTCGCTGACCGACAGCATGATATTCATGCTCTGCAAAGTGAAGCTGAATGGTAAACACACCTGGTTGCAGCCGAACATGGTAACGAGAATAGCGATTTAGTGAGGTGGCCATCACACTGTCAAGTTCAGTATTAGCCAGGTCTGGAAAATTTCCTGCCTGCTGGTAGTTACCGCCTTCATGACCGTATTCAGTGGCAGAATTCCATACCTGATCTGGGAGGAAACCCTGTCGGCCTGGACCGGCGCAATCAATTCGTATGGGCAAGGTCAGGGGATTTGGCAAATCTATGACAACCAGCGCACCGAGCTGGATGTTGGCTGGTTCAGCAATATCCTTGAGACCCAGGGCATAGACGTTCGCCGGACCCGTCAAAGGGCTGCTCAACTCAAGTGTGACAGTCATATTATCTGGGTGTAAAGTGGCTGATTCCACTGTTGTGCCTGGAATCACAAAGGTTGAGGTGCTAGCTGCTGTGATCGGGTCGAGCAATTCACTGTATCGAACCAGGATAGAATCCAGGGTCAAAGCTCGCGCCCAAAGAGCGCTAGGGGGGTCAATATCTTGAATGCCCTCCTCGCCTGGCATTGTGAGACATAGAATCATAGCTCCATCTTCATAGACAATATTGTCAGCTACCAGGATTGAATTGTTGCCATTCCACGAGTGTCCATCGCTTTTCTCCCAACGGGTTGAGTCAAATACATCAAAAGAATCGGCCCATACAGGTGTAAAATTTGAATTCGTTCCAACCGTTCCGTCACCTGGGGTATAGCTGGCATATTTCACCCAATCGTAATGAGCATAACGCGGGAGAATCCTGGGATCCATAACACCCACCCAGTCGGCGAATGAAGGTGCCCACATATTCATCATCAATTTTCCTGGTTGAGAAAGCGTTTCAATATGAGCTCCGCTCTGGCGGTAGAATTCCTGATCATCAAAAAACCAGGCGACATACTCAGGAGTCCATTCAAAAGCATACTGATGGTAATCCAGGTGCAGATTGACATCTACGGGATGCTGCCTCAGATGGGAGCCATTTTCATCAATTACATTCACATCGATGTTATCTGGCCAGCGCCCCAGAATTTCAAAATCAATTTCGGACCAGTCCGAGCTCGGATATTCATCATTATAAATAAAGAAACTGGAGAGATAGCCTGGACCCTGCGAAGCCATTAAAGAAGTTTCAAAACGACCATAAAGCAGGCTGTCCAGGGTACGCAGTTCCGCGCCTCGGTATGCCTGTCCCAACGCACTAATCGAAATGAGCATCAGGGCTAGCGGCAGCAGACAGGATGGGCACAATATCCTAATTCTCATATCTCCTCCCATAATTCAACTTATTGTCAGTGGTTAATCTTGGGAAAGCCGGAACTGCCAATGTAAATGGGACATTTCGACTACTCACCAGCATAGGTATTGTGCTCAATTTTAAGGTTTCAAACAAATCAGTATTAATTTGAATCTGATCCCCGTATTTCGACTGCAACGCGTCAATGTATGGATTCATGTACATTTCCAACACGGCATTCTCACTTCGCTGGACGCTGTCTTGAGTTGCTTCCATTTGGGCGCGTACATAGTCATTGCGTGTCTGGCGGCTTATGTAGTGATCCTTCCACACGTTGGTATGCTGACGGATATTGGGAATATTGGCATAGCCTGCTTCATAGGCTTTTTGTGTGAGAAAACGATCACGTACAAGGTCAGCGATTGCGTATTTCAATTGTTCTGGAAATTCTGAATTGCTCATTTTTCGTTTTCTGAAAACCAAGGGGTGAGCCTTTAGTTCAGATTCAAAACGATCAACGCTCCACGGATCACCGTCAACACTGAAAAGGGTTGCTGCTCCCGGAATTTCAGGACCACCTGCCAGCGATTCGGTGTAAACCTGTTCTTCAGAATTCCAAATGGCATTATTTAACAGATTTTCTTTCTCTTCCTGAGTTCGCAGATAGATGTTGGCAGCCTGTTTTGAATAAGCCATAAATATGGGTTTATTGAGTTTAAGCTCACGACCTGCCATAATTTCAGCGACATAGCTCGCATATAGAGCGTCAGCTTGTTTTTGAAATACACGGTTTTCTATATCCTTGCGGTGTTGTGTGTATTCCCCACCTGCAATAATTGGCCGATCGACCCAGCCAGCGATTTTTACAATTAAGTAGCTACCATCTTCGAGGGCTATGGGATCTAAGATGTCACCCTTCAGATGGCTATTGTCAAACACCTGGGAATGGATGACTTCATCTCCTCGCTCAAACCAGTTCAGTTCATGGCTGGGAATAGTGTCAGAGTCCATGAGCGCTCTGGCCACCACATCAAAGTCATAGCCATCAGCCTGGGCATTCTGCCATCCCTGCAGTGCCTGACTGTCGGGTAAATTCAAAAATTGAAGGTCATAAGTTCTGATGGAATTTCTTAAAGCAGCTCTGAGTTCAGTGGTGTCTATCTGCACCTGATCCCTGGCCTTATTTTTATACAACCACTGGCGCATGGCCTGTTCCTGGCGGCCTTTTATATAGGTCAAAAAATCAGGATTATTCAGGAGGGGTGACTCTGGTGATTCCAGTGCCAACAATTTCTCAGCAATCAGGGAATTCAGGACAATTTTACGATGGATATAATTGTCTCCAGCACAAAAATCTGGCCGAATCGTGTATTCGGCCCGCCGCATAAAGTCTTCGCTGGTAATTACTCTATCCCCAACAAGTGCCAGTATGTCCCCAGCAACTTGCTGCTTTTTTTCACAACTCCCCAGAAGCAACAAAGCCGCCCCAATCAATAGACCGGAGGCGGCTCTTGAGGAAGCAAATCTCATTGCTTAGAAGGTTAGACCCAATGTATATGCATGAGTTCGGCCTAACAGACCAGCTTCTTTAAAGGCATAGTCAATGATAACCGTTTTATTACCCATCATAAAAAGTTCGACACCGCCGCCTCCGGTCAACCCAAACTGCGACTCTTTCAGAAAGAGAGTCTTATAGCCTCCCCGAAGGTAGAATTTGCCTTTGTTGGCAACACGCAAAGCGTATTCACCACCAATGTTTATGGATTCAGCATTGTTGTTGGGATGGAGAGCATCAACTGCAAGAGTGAGGGTCTGCCAGTTTGATTGAATCGGACTATATGCCAGACCAATTCTAAACATTAAGGGCAATTCCCAGGCCTGGGTGCGGAACTGACCGATTACATCGCCATAGTTTCCAGTCTCATCCAGTGATATGTCAATAGGCTGGACCAGATCGATACCATCATATTGCATTTGCGTGCCATAATTGGATATGCTCATTCCAATATCCAAACCCTTACCCTTTTGCCCCTGGGGAGCAAAGAACTGGGTCTTAACGATGACACCAAGATCCATGGCAAATGCGGAGGCGCTCTCATGCCAGATTTTCGAATTGATCATTTTAGCCGTAGCACCGAAGGAGAACCAATTGGCTATTTTCCTGGCATACGAGAGACCTACAGCAAAATCGCTTGCAGTGAAAAATTCCCCTGTACCATCCTGATTTTCCAGGTTGGTAACCAGCATCTCACCATAATCTACCTGGGTAATTGAGACAGCCATGGTTCCGATTGTAGGTAATACGAGTGCACTGCTGGCAAACACTGTACTTATATCCACCATCCAGGGTTGATACATCATGGAGAATGCACTTTTTTCCAGATAGGCCACCCCGGCGGGGTTCCAATAGATTGAGGATAGATTTCCGGACATGGCCACGTAAGCTTCTCCCATTGCGGAAGGCGCGCTACCCATCCCGATTTCCAGAAAACTGGCCGTGGTGGAGCCAACACGATTTATTTCCTCGGCGGAGACCCATGAGATCATCAGGAGGATGGAGCAGAGCACTAAGTGTATTCGTTTCATCTCACACCTCCCTATTTGATCACGGCAAATTTGCCGGTTTTGGTTTCACCCGTCTGGGTAGATTCAATATGATAAATGTACATACCTGCAGCAATCTCCAGTCCTTCTCGAGTCAGCATATCCCAGTGGGCAATACCATTTTGGGGATTCGCATTTTCCACATCGATTTTATCGACCAGGGTGCCACTCACCGTAAAAATGTGAATCGTGCACTCTGCTGGAATATGGGTAAACATGATTTTTCTTCTCTGATTCAAGAAGGGATTGGCCACGGCAGTTTCCATCATATTGGTAACCACATAGGGATTAGGAACGACTTGAATGCTATCCATCTTGGTTTTGAGAGATTCCAGATCCAGTGTTTCAGTTGTGCTTACTGTAAATCGAATCGAGTCAGTCTTAAAGAAGGGACGATTGAAAACGACTTCATAGACATCATCTGGCTCTGGAAAAGTTGCCTCGGTTACAAATCTAAAATCAATGGTAAACACAGTACCCTTCCAACGAGCACCAGATGTTGGGTCAGCTGGACCGACCAGGATCCTGTCCTCGAAGAGATCAAACTCACCATTTTGATTAAGATCTGACACCACCATATCAAATTTTTCATAGAGACCCGATGTGTCAGTGAATGACGTGTTTTGGACATAAAAACTAAATGGCTGTTGCCAAAGTAGATTGGTAGCCGTCGTACCATCATAGTTCTTAGGTGAGCCCCGTCGGTTTTTGCCCACATAGGCAGAATCATTATCAGTAAAGATGATTTCATAATCCCAGGCCATGAGGCGTGATTCTAAAACTGAGGGTGTAACATTGATCAAGCCAGCTCCCACCCTCCAGCCAGAGCGTGGGTAGCTGTAGCTGGCATAGGGACTGGTAACATCAATGCTAACTTGCAACCCATCAAAAACATCTGTACTAACACCATTGGGATTCAACAGATAGAAATCGTTGTATCCCTGGGCTAATGCGAGAGAATCGCCTTCAATAAAATCAATATTCTCACCGGAGAAATCATCTTTATCTTCAGAATATACCAGACGCATGGTATCCGTCACGTCATGGATAGCAAATGAGCTTGTCGTATAGAAGAGTCCATGCTCATAACCGCTTAGCTGCTTTATCGTATCAATATCAAAGGTCACCATATACTCGTGATTACTCTTGAGAGCACCTATGGAAAGTATCTCTGGTGTCACGGACCCATTTCCAATCAAATCTTCATTCTCTTCCTGGACGATCTCTGGCGGAATGTATCCTGCTGCTGTTTGACGTGGGACAATAATGGCAACATTCTTGCCATATGAGCGGACATTTTCGGCTTCATCCAGTTCAATGACTGCGTTGTTCTCTGAGGGTGATATTCCAGGGCCAATATGTTCAGCTCCAAAATCATAGGCTACCAGCGCGTAATAATAGGTGCGACCGTTCTGAACATTATTATCGATATAACGATGGGTAATGCCCGATTCCGTACCCAAATAATACGCTGTACCATTCAGCAGCCCAAAATTTGTAAAACCCTGAATGCCATCTTTCAAATCACATTGAAAAATTGAGGTTTTAAACGTGGGTTGACCAAAGCCATCGGTAATGATTTCAGGATCCGCTAAAAATTTATCGCTTGACCGATAGATCTTGTAGCCTTCGAAATCATTGATATTACCGACAAAGGGGTCTCTGGTACGCGTATCAGCAATATCATCCCAGGTGAGAATGACGCGACCGTCATCAGGCGTTGCTGTCAGTGTGGGCATTTTCGGTGGTTGTGCAAAACGGTAATCCTTTTCATAAATAACCTGAACGATCTTTTTCAATTCGTACAGTGCAGGAGCATTGTGGCCGGCTGCGTTCAAACCGTCCAAGTCATCATACGAATGGAGTTCACTCATGGAAATGCGTTCAGTCAGCCCCTGATTTAAGGCGAACGGACCTGAAGCGAAGACCTCAACCAGATTTGAGACATTCGACGTGTATTCTTCCAGCGTGTCAGCTGAAATCAGCTCATACATGGCCTTATCGTTTTTGAACCACAACGTGGTATTGGATTGTGAATGTGACGGTATTGGAAACATCTGGAATGCAGTCAATCCAACCATATCGGACTCAGAAACATCGGTAAGGTTAAAATTGGGTTCGCAACCTTCACCTTCCCGGAAGGATGGCCTGTGATCGCCCTCCCCCTCATCGGGTCCAAAATAATTCAGTTCACCAGGACCAACTCCATCGAGTCCAACATCATCCCCATAGTATTCAGAGACTTGGTAAATGCCATCACCGTTGGCATCATCTCCATCTTCCCAGTCCTGATCTTCATCAGCATCCCAGTGATCCCGAAGATCCGCCTCAGTGAGCTGGTAGAAATCAAGGAATTTTGGCAGATCAGAAATTGTTCCCAGGGGTCCTACAATTGAGCCAGGCTCATTGTCCCGTTTTTCATCGGTGAGTCCATCACCGTCGTTATCAGCAAAATCATTTGATATTCCAGGACTCTCCAGATAGGCAAAGCCCAGAGTTCCAGTTTTCAGGGAGCCTACGCCACGACCGCTCACATCCCAGGAATAGGACATATCGAGCTCAGCATCAAAAAAACCTTTTTCATCATCACCATCAGAACCACCCGTAGCGCTATGGCCAATGGCATTATCAACCCAATATCCGAAGGCTACTTGCAGCAGATCATAATCAGAAGTATTGGCGATATTATATTCCCAGAAAATGGCGTCTCGTGCTTGTGGATTATTCCACTGAAAGCCACGTGTTGCAACACGAATACCTATACCTCCCCAAGGGGCGCCAGGTTGCTGCGTTGCATCAGTCTGTATTTGAGAGCTTGGTTTTGGTGCATATTTCACAGCATCTTCAATACCGAGATACTCTTGATCCTGGGCATCGTTGACTACAAAGTAACTTTCCATGTCAGCATAGACGACACCTCTACCAAAACGGCCATTCCACTCGCCGGGCCACTTCAAAGCACCATAGGCGGCTGGCCAGCCCGTTGTTGGCCAGGATTCCTCAAGGTGACTCATTGCAGGGTATTCACTGAGTAGATTTGAGTATCCTTCTACTGGGAACAGTCCCCACTCTACATCGCCTGTAGGATTGTGATCCATTTCTTCACGATAACTGGTTTGCAGATAATAGAGTATATGGTGATCATTTTGGACTATTTGAGCCCAATCAGTCATGGGGATAGAATCCACAGCTGCACCATTGTCTTCGATATAAACTTTGGCGCCAACCAACAGACCAATACCATCTGTCATCTTTGTTCCCGTGGCGTTGTTTGGCCAACGTGAAACATTTGGTTTCTGCCAGGCTGAAAGTTCAGTTGTATTTTTAAAATACAACAACACACGGTTGCCCGTCATATAGCCTTCGCGAATAAAGGCAGGGTCGCCAGCAGGGTCTAAGGGTCCCTGGTAGGGACGGCCCTGGGCATTGAGTTGGCTAAATCCCAGCATCACGAGGAGGCTGAGAAACAAATGATGTTTTTTATTTATTTTCATCTCATCCTCCTAGAAATTAAATCCAACGCCGAGTTTGACCTGGCGAGGAGCACTGTAGGCGCTTGGATCTTGATATAATTCATAATATTCACTAAAATCACTCTTAAAGTTTGAGAGTTCAGCCTCTGAAACAATGGCCGTATAAGCTCTACCAGTTTCGCTGCTTACATTATACTCATTTAGACGATCGAACAGATTGTAGATTGATAAATCAAAGTGCAGGCTGGTACCACCAATTAGTTTCAGATGGTAGAAGGCCGTCAAGTCAGCATGATACCGGATCGGTTTATAATCATTATTTGGATAAAGGTTAACGCGAGCGAGAATGGTCTCCCCTTGTGGAGAAAATGTATAAGGTGCCCCCGAATTAAAATAACCAGTGATCGATACACCATAATTGGGTCCCATATAACCGAGGGTCCCATTTAAGGTGTGTCGCTGATCCCAGCTCATGGGAATGAATTTGTTTACTGGATCCTGGCTTGCCCCAGCTCGGTTAAACGCCTGAGTTGGAGAGTCTGCATTCCCACGAGTATACTGAAGTGTATAATTAAGCCAAAAATTTATGGGTTTCTGATTGACATCAAATTTGACTTCCAGGCCACGTACATTGCCATAATCCTTATTGGTATACATACCATATTCAATCTGATTATAGGTACTGATCACCTTGGTGCTCAAGAGATTGTAAATGTCCTTATAAAACAGGGATACTTCCAGGCCCATTCCCGGTCCAACTTCCTGCCAGAGACCCACCTCATACGCAACGGTCTTCTCAGATTTTAAATTTGAATTTCCATTGGTGGTTGCATAATCGCTGGGAGCAATCAAGAATGAATGATTCTGATACATGGCATACATGGGTGGCAACTGAAAAAAGTGACCATAACTGAAGTGGAGAATTGCTGCGTTTCCGAGTTGATAAGCCAAGCCAATCCGTGGACTTATTTGGGAAGTTGTAGGAGTTGCAGGGTACAAAGATGTCCGAGTGCTATCATCTTCAAATTGGAGTTGGTTCGCAGGATTTCTCAGATCAGAAGGATATGCTGTGGCAGGATCAAACCAATCATAGCGAAGTCCAAAATTGATGACCATTTCATCATACTCCATCTTATCCTGGATATACACTGAAAAGTCCTCAGGTTGAACGGTATACACATCGGCATATATAGAGCTATCACCATAAACTATGGGCTCGTAAAAAAACGATTCAAACGGAGTCCCTTCATAGCTATTTCTGATTTGATAATACTCATTGACTAAATCATGATGTACATAGTTTGCACCGGTTTTAATATTATGGTGTGAATTGATCTGCCAGGTCAAATCTAATTTGATTGCCTGATCCGTCATCCAGCGCTCGCTATGCCCTTTGTCCTGGCCGCCGGTAAAGAAACCAGGTCCATAATTATTTGCATACACATCATTTACATAGCCTGAATCTGCTTTATCAACAAACAGATAATTGCCATTATAATTTTCCATATTAGATAGCTTGGCTTCATAAAAGAGGCTATTAGTAATCAGATGATTCAGCTGGATAACAGTGAAATCAGTCTCCCGATAGGAGCTGCTAACGCCGTCTGGGTTATATTTATATGAATGATTATAACCATCCCATCTGTCTCGATTGATGGAGTGCAGGAAGGACAATTTTCCCCCAGAAAAAGCATTTATTGAAATCTTGCCGAGTAAGGATTTATTCTCGGAACCATTCATGGCAACATATTTTCCATCCCCAGTATTATTGGTAATCCACTCAGCAGGGGTTTCAGCAGTATAATCACTGTAATCATCAACATTATATCTACGCACAGCATTCAGGTGGTTGCGGTTAATTTGGTAGCGGGTATTTATAAAAAAGGTAATCTTCTCACCAACAATGGGTCCACTGAGTTGAAATTTATAATCTTCATTGCGGTTGACAGCGGATTCATTGATTCCGGGAAAAATTGTATCGTTTGAAGTAAAATAATCGGCCAATCCTGTTGAGAATGAGCCTTCAAAATCTTTGCCACCATCTTTTGTTACTGCGTTGACAACACCACTCATGGCTCGGCCATATTCAGCATTAAATGTACCGGTGATCACTTCCAAATCTTTGATACTTTCTGGCTCAATTTCGACAGCAGCGAATTGACCTCCAAAGGTCTCATCTACAGCCACACCATCAATCATGTATGAGACCTCTGTAGAACGACCCCCTCTAAAGTGACCTTCCACTACACCGGCCTGCATGTTCACGACTGCACCTAAACTTTCAATGGGTAACATTTCCAATTGCTCAGATGAAATGTTCTTGATTGTACCGGTCTGATCTTTCTTCATTGCCATTCGTGCAACTTCAACAATAACAACCTCGCCACTAATTGTGGCAGGCGTCATTTTTACATCAACTGGAACTGTACGATTAATCGACACAGGAATATTTTCAACGATAAGGGGAGCATATCCAATCATATCAACCCGCAAATTGTAATGACCTGGTTTTATATTCAGGATATAGTAACGTCCTTCAATATCAGCAGCTGCACCCATGTGCGTATCTATCAAAATGATATTGGCACCTGGTAATACATCTCCAGATCCTGCATCCGTAATGGTTCCAGCAATTTTGCCAGTTGTTTGCCCGAGTAAACCACTACTCAAAACTAAAAGCAGACACGTGACCTGGATGCTATGACGGAAATTTCTTAAATGACTTTTCATATTCATGTATCAATTACCTACTTAAAAAAAAGGGGGAGGATGCAAGTTTCTCCCCCCCCTTTTGATATTTAGTTAACTAAAAGTCAACAACCCTATTTCATCAGGATCATTTTGTGTGTACTGGTAAAGCTGCCAGCTTCAAGTCTATACATGTAGATACCTGAAGCAAGTGTTCCAGCCTGGAACTGTACAGTATGTGCGCCAGCTGTCTGGACGTCATTTACCAAAACCATTACTTCTTGACCAAGAACATTGTAGATGCTCAGGCGAACCTGTTCAGCTGTTGGAATCTCAAAAGAGATCGTCGTGCTTGGGTTGAAGGGGTTGGGGTAATTATTGCTCAAACTATAGCTCGCTGGAGTTTCAACATGATCAATTGAGACCGTGTTGTCGCCAACAAAGGTATAATTCCAAACACCAGGTGTCTGCCAGGCATTATCATTGTTCAATGGTGAAGTCTGGACGTTTCCTTCCCAAGTTCCATCATTATCGTGCATGATGGGTTCAATGAGAATTCTGTCATGATTGCTTGGTGAGTAAACAACATCATTAAAACCACCTGCTGTTGCCAGCGAATCCAAGGATATTTTGGCTTCGATTACATAATCTGGATTAAATCCTTCAAAGTAATACGTACCATCATCATGATTACCCAGGGTATACATACCATCATTGTCACGACGGACAAAGTCGTTTGTAAAGATCAGACCATAATCAGGTTCAGCACCACGGAACAAAGCACCGTGACGAGGACCACTCTGGTCGTAAAGACCGATAAAGAGCTGGAAGGCATCCATATCCCACCAGTTTCCCTCACCGACATAACCATTGTAGACATTATCCAGAGCATCTACACCGACATATAGAAAATCATCATCAATGGCCAGGTAGAGTTTCGCTGATGCATCAGCGTCATTATCTACAGCGCCCCAGATACTTGAGATTCCCCATGAGTTTGGTGTAACACCCATTTCGAAATAGGCAACATCCCCCCAATCTTCAAAGAAACCATCAGCAACAAATGCTGTTGGTGCATCTAAGGAGATTGTTGGGATACCCAGAGCGGTATTTGTGGCAGGAGAAGTTGTTGTTCCTGCAGGACCTACATTCTGAGCAGCATCAGTACAGACAACGGCATAGTAGTAAGATACCTGTACATCTTCTAGAGGTGCATAGAGATAGTGAACGATGCTCGGAGCACCCTCAAGATGACCCTTTGCAATTACATCAACTCCGTCAGCTGTAACATCAGTTATCATTTCCGTGCTGGCATAAATGGCATAGGTTTCACCCTCTTCGCCAGCATTTTCTGTCCAGGTTACCAGGTTATAATTGGTTCCAGGAATAGTGGTAATACCTTCAACTGCGAGTGGATCCTCAGAATCCAGCGATCCCAGATTCCTTAAATAGATGTCATCAAAGGCATAGTTCACATTGGTTCCGTCCCAGCGCGTGACGACCAACACAGCAGAAGCCTGAGTGGTTCCAACTGGCATGACAAATTGAGTACTATAAAACGCATAGTCAGTTGTAATATCAAACAGGACATCGCCGGTAGCTCCAACTATATTACCGCCATCATCCTTGCCCTCAATCTTGAAGCCACCAAAAGCGCCACCGGTTGGAGTTGCAGAGATATCTTTGATATAACCGCCGATTTCCCAGGTTTCACCCCCAGTAGCTGGAATAACGGCACCCTGGGTATAGAATACGCCCCAGGCAGCACCATTTTCAACGCCCAATTCAGCATAATTGTCACCAGTACGGGCGACAGCTGCGTCAGTGACGATATTGGTATGAGCCTGTCCGTCTCCGGCGTGGGCCCAACCCCAACCAAAGCCATCATCATTGGCGTCAGGTGATTCAAAACCTCCATTAGTTAATTCGTTCAACGATCCGGTCAATTTGAAGTCATCAAATATGACAGATCCTGTGACCACATCGCCAACGCCACTTCCACTGACGGAGAATTCAAATGCGATACATTTGATACGATCTTTGTCCAATTCAAGGTTTCCAGCAGCGCCAGACCAGCCTGTCATATTAAAACCGTTACCATCCCAGCTGTAGTTATTCTCCAGGGGTAAGGTGATCGTATTCCAACCAGGTGCATTATCCAGGATATAATGGAATGAATAGTGCCACTCACCAAGATCATGGTAGGCAGAATCTTCAATATCACCATAATCGCCAAGATTCAGTCTCAGATGTACACGACCGGCAGAATCCTGAGGGGTCAGATTGTAATAGGCGAAAGAAATACTGTCGTAGAGCGTCCAGTCATAGGTACCTGTACTCAGTGAATCGGGATAATAATGATGCAGTTTGGAATAGCCACCCCATCCTTCTGAATTATGGACACTATAATCAACTTTCATCGCTCCAGCACCCTCGTGAACGATATCGCTCACAAAGCTGGTATGGATCCAACCGAGAGCCGGATCCGCATTTGTGCTAATTGCATAATGTGCAGAAGGATTCGTTTCCAAACCTCCTTCGGTAACTGGTGCATAATATTCCCAATAGTTGGTGTCAGCAGGGGCAGCATCAAAATTATTGAGTACCTGTGCATGACCGACAACCATTAGGAGCATAAGAACCATGCTAAAACGTAACATTGTCTTCATTGTGTAGCCTCCTTGGTTATTGATATCTATCATTTATAACAAATATTATGAAAATTTTATCCATAGTGCCAGTATCGTTATAACCAGCACAATCGATGCAATAATGTTGATCTGATTCCATTTTGAATCTTGAACATCCATCCTTCTACTTAAATCTGTCTGCAGCTCTGATGCTGTGGCCAGGGTGAGTCCAGCAATTTGTCTACGATCGGGCACTGAAGTTGCCAGACTGACGACCACCACGACCCCAACTGAAATGATGAATAAAAACACTGCAAAATGGAGAAAATTCATGGTGGCAAACCATTCAAAGCTACCCAGCGATGTGCCGCTCTTGACCACTATCTCCAGAATAAACCTTAATGCACCCAGGACTGCCCCGGCACCCAATGCTGAAATGGCGCCCTGAGAATTGGCCCTGTCCCAGAATATTCCCAAGATGAATACTGCTGCAATGGGAGGACTAATGTAGGCTTGGACACTTTGGAGATAGACAAACAGCTGACTGCTGAGCATGGTGATCAGCGGAACAGAAAGCACACCCAATACCACCATGACTGTGGTTGCAAGGCGGCCAACCAGGACCAGTTCAACTTCAGTCGAATCTGGTCGGAAATTTTTATAAAAATCTATAGTAAATAATGTTGAAGTACTGTTGAACACACTGGCTAATGATGACATGAGCGCAGCTAATAAGCTGGCAATCACAATGCCTTTAATGCCTGAAGGAAGCAAATAACTGGTAACCAGGGTTGGGTAGGCCTCATCCCCCGTTGTTCCAAACAATGCGGCGGCAATCAAACCGGGCAATACCAGTAAGAATACGGGTAATATCTTCAGGAAACCTGCAAGGATGGCACCTGAGCGCGCATGATTAATATTTTTTGCACTCAACACACGTTGAACGATAAACTGATCCGTACACCAGTACCAGACACCCAATATGGGCGCTCCAAATAGGATTCCAGTCCAAGGGAAATCCGGATGATCCATGGCTTTGAACATATCAAAGAATTCTGGTGGCAGTTTGGCCTGTAAACCTGAAAAGCCACCAACTTCATTCAAACCAAGGAGGGTCAATGCCACTGCACCTCCGATAAGGATAACGGTCTGCACCAATTCTGTGTAGATGACTGCACTTAGACCACCGGCAATAGTGTAAATACCGGTAACGATAATGAGCACAACGGCAGAAGTCATCATATCCCAGCCCAAAATCTTGTTCAGGAGCAGTCCACCTGCAAATAAAGTGACCGAAATTTTTGTAATGACATAGGCGATGATTGATACTGAGGTCAAATACATGCGGCTGGCGCGACCATAACGCCGTTCTAAAAATTCTGGCATGGTGAAAACGCCAGATTTCAAATAGAAAGGTACAAAAATCCAGCCCAGAAATAACACCATGAAAGCGGCAAGCCATTCAAAATGTCCTACCGCCAAGCCACTGCTGGAGCCTGTTCCCGCCAGACCGATGAAGTGTTCGCTGGAAATGTTGGAAGCAAACAATGAAGCACCAATCGCTATCCAACCAACATTGCGGCCAGCCAGGAAATACTCAGTACTATCTGACGTGCGCCGGGAAAAATAGATTCCGATCCCCAGCACAATGAGGAAATATATTACGATAACCGAGTAATCCAGACCGCTCACGCAGCTGCCTTCAGAATCGTCAGATTTTGGAGAATCTTTTTCATTAGTTAACCTATGTAGGTCAAATACTAGACCATAAGTGCCACTCTTGAAAAATGTAAATCAAGACGCTTACACAAGCGCGTGACCAGCACATCTTCACGCCAGTGGAAATCAGTTATATAACAGGAGTTTACAGATGTTGAATGAACCCAATATAGGGTTAAAATATATTTGATTTATTTTGAAAAAAGTAGTTTGTTCTATATTCGATATTATCTGATTGACTTATTATAGGAATAATATTCTTATTATTATAATAATACCGGAAATAACGTCATCCTGCTATTTCAGACCCAATTCTTTGCACATGCGGTGGAAATTTGGTGGTGCCAAACCGAGTTTCCCAGCCGCTTCAGTATCCGTATGGCTATGCAGCCGGACGAACTCAAAATACTGCCTTCTGAAACTTTGCTCGACATCTCTCAGTGGCAATATATTTTCGCTGGAAAAGACGGGATTGGTCAGGGCCGCACCAGAGCCTTGACTTTGAACATCCAGTGCCAATTCCACTGTGGCTTTACTAATCGTATCATTACTGAGAATGACCAGTCTCTGAGTGACATTTTTCAATTGACGTACATTTCCTGGCCATTCAAAATGTTGCAGGATCGACCAGGCCTCATCGCTAATGGATGGTAGGGTAATGCTGAGATCCCGGCAATGGTGCCCAACAAAATAATCAATTAATATGCGGATGTCCTCAGCCCGCTCTTTGAGGGGAGGTGCTTGTATATTCAAGATATTAAGCCGGTAGTAAAGATCTTCCCTGAAACGATTCTGTTTCATCAATTCTTTCAGGTCTTTATTGGTGGCTGAAATAACTCTGACATCTACATTATAACTCTTTTTGCGTCCAATTTTATCCAGCTCTCCTGTTTCCAAAACGCGGAGCAGTTTTGCCTGAGCCTGATAGGGTAACTCCGAAATTTCATCGAGAAAAATGGTGCCATGATGGGCCTGTTCGAAAAGTCCTAATTTGTCCTCACTGGCACCCGTGAAAGCCCCCTTGACAAATCCAAATAGCTCGCTTTCAATGAGTTCATCTGGAATTGCAGCGCAGTTTACGGTGACGAAATTGTCATAACGGCGGGAACTCTGATAATGGATGTTTCGAGCGATAAGCTCCTTCCCAGAGCCAGATTCACCTGTGATGAGCACATTCGCATGGGTGGCGGCATATTTCGAGATGTGTTCCCGAACCTTGAGGATGCTGGGGGAAATTCCCAACATGGGTCGCTCCTGGACGATCCGAGCAATTTTTTTATCAAGACGGTTTTGGGATTTCATTTTTTCAAGCTCCAGGCGTTTCTTCTCTGCAGCATTTAGAATGGTTAAAATGAAATCTGTGGGCTGATAAATAAAATCTTCAATATCGGATGGATATTTGGTCCCAAACCAATAAGCTCCGCTCTCGATCATCTGATTTGCAAAGTGAAGATCGGTTTGATTCACTGTCATCTTGGTGATGACAATAACTTGAATACTGGGGTCAATTATTTTGATGCGTTTGATCAGTCTTTCACCGTAAAGGCCACCTGATATTTGATAGTCAAGAATGGCTACATCAAAGGATCCGTTCTTCTCCAATACTTGGAGGGCATCTTCCCCAGTTGAGACGATTTCCTCAATATGAATGCGCTCTCGGTAAGGATAGATGGTATTTTTAATCCGACGAACATCATACTCTTCGTCCTCGATAAGGAGCACTTTAATTTGATCTTGTTCCATTTTTTATCCTATAGTCGCCTGAATAACAAAACAAGCGCCTCCTTCAGCTTTATTGTAGGCTTCCAGCTGCCAGCCACAGCGACGACTTATTTCGCGGGCTAAATAACAACCGTATCCTGAATTCTGGCCACTTTCTTTGGTACTGATTGACTCCTTAAACAAAGCCTTAACCCCATGCTCATCACTCATCAAAAGTTCTTCAGGAAAGCCTTTGCCATCATCACCGATTTCGATTTGAAGCCTCATGGATTCAGGATCATATTCGGTTTTTAATTCAATGATGAGATCTTTATCTACATTGTGTTCAATGGCATTTTGGATTAGAGGTTCGATAATTTCCCAGATCACATATTCATTCACATGCAATACAGGGATATCTTCAGCTAAATCCAACTTCACAGTGACTGCTTTAGATTTGCTCACACTGTAGACCCGCTGAAAAATATTTGTCACCAGGAATTGAATAACCCCATTTATATCTGTTCTAAATATCGGGTTGCGAATGACATGGAGTGGTGGATCATAGGACTTCATATCATAAATGACCCGGGAGACAAAGTTTGCATACTTGGTTACCCGGTCTCTGGTTTCATCCAGATTGACATCATTCAGACCTCTCAAATCTTCTTTAATGAAGCCCATAACCTTTTCAGCCTTGTGGTGGGTATGGTAAATACGTTTTGTAAAGAGTGACTCCTTCTGGTGCTCAACCTGCTCACGGAGCTGTTTTGAACTCTGTTCAAACAATTGCCGTTGAACCACATCCCTTTCCTGTGCCGTATAGGAATAGATGAAAAACATGGCCATAAATCCAATCAGGATGAGACCAGTAAAAAGAATACCAGACTGATTATATGCTGAAGCAATCAGGGACAAAAATCCAGCAACATCGGGTGTGATACGCATATAGGTGGCACCGGCTATTTCACCAGAATCATAATATGGCACCAATACATGGAAGGTATTGTTCCCTTCCAGCGAACTCACAATTTGTTCATCGTCCAAAAGACTTGATTTGTTGTCATTGTAATAGGCAATGGCATTTTTCGCAGTTGCTTTTTCACTGACGCTGCTACCCGTATAAAAACCAAAATATAGATCATAAATAGCTTCCCCTTCTTGAAGGGCTAATACACTATCTCCCCTTAAAACCAAGAGGTAGACTTCATCAATATTTCTTTGTAGCGTTTGCTGACTCAGGAGTTTGTTAAGGGACAGAACTGCAGCGTCTTTGTGGCTTTCTTGACCAGAAATATCCATCCGGCCTTGCTCAATCAATAATTCAAGCGCAGTGGTTGTCAGATCGGCGACGCGCTCAGCGGAATCACGACGATAATAATCCATCGCCTGATTAAATATTTTGTGGGTTGATTGATTGTTGATAAATGAGAGTGCTGACTGGAAAACGACAACCACAATGAAGAGGACCAGAACATGCTGAATCTCGAAATGATAACTCTCAAATTTGCTCGGTTTTTTCAAGAATTATGCTCTCGATTCAAGATAGCATCAATTTCCTGCTTCGCCTGTTTCAGCCCTGCTTCAACTTCGACTTCTCCAGCAATAATCTGGTGCAGTCTGGCAGAAAGGATATCTGAAATCAAAGTGTATTGATGAAGCATGGGACGATGGAGTCCATTTGCCATCATCTTCTCAATCACCTGCAAGCGTGCATGGCGAGGATCCTCAGCTGACCCGCGATAAAATTGTTGCTGGATGGGAAGCAATCCGTCGTATTCGAAAAAGATTTTCTGGCCCTCATAGGAAGCGGCAAATTGGATAAATTCAATTGCGGCATCCTTAACGGGTGAGTGTTTGGAAAGCATCATATTCCAGCCTCCAAATACTGGCGTTGAACGCTCACCTTCAAAATGAGGCAGGGGTGCAATTGCCAACTTTTTAAATAGTATAGAATCAAAACGAGCGTCGGTATCATTATTGACAGTAGGCCAGCCCCTAACGAAGGGTATACCATTGCTTAGGGCATAGCGAATACACTCATCTTCTGCCATTCTTAAACTGGCAATTGGCGCAATTTTCTTTTCAATCAAATCACGCATAAAACTGACCCTTTCAACAACCTTGGGGTCAAGCAAGTCTAGCAGCTCACCCGTTTCCTCGTCCTGGAGCGATTGACCTAGAATTTCATTGAAATTACAGATTAAACCCTCATAAGCTACAGCCTGAGGTATGTAGAGTGCCCGGTCAGGGAAATATTTTTCACCGATCCTGAGCAGTTCTTCCCAGCTGATGGACTGTTTGATCCGTTCATTTATTTCTGCCCCCCCCGGCAATGCCGATATCATGTCTTCCCGATAATACAGCGCCCCAATATCTGTGTATAACGGTATGGCATATAGTGCTCCATCCACATAACAGGTTTCCAGTGGCTTCTCTACAATATTTTTCAGGAATTGGGGTGAAAAGTAAGGGGCCAGAGGTTCTGCCCATTTGGTAAAACGGGGTACCCAGATTAAGTCAACAGAAAATACGTCAATCCTACTGCTACGACTTCTCAAATTACGGGTAATCAACTCCTTACGCTGATTCGTATTGAATTTTGAAAAGGGTAGATCGATAGCGATTACTTCGATCTTTCCTTTATGGTGCTCATTGAATTGGCTTATTATTTTTGCATGGCCAGGTCCAATATTATCAGCAAAATAGACCCTCTGAATTCCATCGGTATTCAAGGGGTTGCGACCCAATGGAAAAGAGGAGATCAGGAAAGAAATAAAGAAGATGAATGCACCAATTGTAAACAGGAAAGGAAGACTCGTGGAAATCGAGCGACCCTGCTTGAGAGTCTTTCCGAATTCGTATTCCTGATAGTCATTCATATTATTGAAATGATAATAATTGGCATATCAAAACAATACAAGGTCTATCTATAAGATTGAATAAAAAGTGTTCCCTGTCCCTTTTCATAGCAGTGAATTAGCTGCCAAATAATCATTCAGAACCATGGATTCCCAGCAGGGAATCTTTGGCACTGCTCTATTCTCACCAATTGTGCATAATATTAACAGTACGTTAAGACGCTTAACTGTATAATTATATTGGAGGACTGTAAAATCCTTGCTCCCTCCTGCCACACCAATTCAATTGAAATTGCTGTGGTAACCTGGTTGGCGTAAAATTGATGGCATTCTTCTTGCGCAAGCCAATTCATAATTATTAAATCCAATTAGGGAATTCCGAGACCGCAACGAGGAGCGTAAATTTTGACCAAAGCTAAACTATTAAAAGCCTGCCTGCTTCCTTTAACAGGATTGCTGCTTGGTAGCTGTAACACAACTGAGCCAATTGTCCGCCACGAGTCTATAGCTGGTAAAAGTGCTGACAGTATTGTCCAGATGATGAGTCTTGCTGAAAAAGTCGGGCAGATGACCCAGGTAGGTCGCGATTTTCTCATTCATCAAGATGACATTAAAAATTATTTTTTGGGTTCCATCCTCAGTGGTGGGGGTTCATCTCCCGCCGTAAATGAACCAGGGGCCTGGGCAAATATGGTTGACGAATTTCAAGCTCAGGCGGCCCATACTCGTCTCGGAATTCCCCTCCTCTATGGCATTGATGCTGTCCACGGCCATAACAATGTTATCGGAGCAACTATTCTACCACACAATATTGGTCTGGGAGCAACTGGGAACCCTGATCTGGTTCGCCAATTGGGCAGACTCACCGCTGAAGAGGTTCGTGGAACAGGCATAAATTGGACCTTTGCCCCCTGTGTTGCAAATTCACGGGATGAGCGTTGGGGTCGGGCTTATGAATCTTTTGGAGAGGATCCGGTCTTGATTGCACAGCTGGGAGCTGCACTGGTGGAAGGATTTCAAGGAAGTTCGCTTGACGCCAATGATGCGATTCTGGCGTGCACCAAACACTATATCGGTGATGGCGCCCCGATCTGGTCCAGCGGTGAAAATGGTATGATTGATCGTGGAGATGCACTGATTTCAGAAGCAGAATTGCGGGCTCTCCATCTCCCCCAATACATAGCCGCCATTGCCTCTGGAACTGGGACTATCATGGCATCCTACAACAGTTGGAACGGTGTCAAATTGCACGGCCATCACTATTTACTCACCGATCTTTTGAAGGGTGAGTTGGGTTTTGATGGTTTCATCGTTAGCGATTGGCAAGGGATTGACGAAATTCCCGGAAATTTTAAAAACGATATTATCACCAGCATTAATGCCGGAATTGACATGGTCATGGTTCCCGGCGATACCCGTAAGGCTGGCCGAGGCTATCGTGAATTTATTGAGACCCTGACTGAATCCGTGAACGAAGGCTCAATTGAAATGTCCCGCATTGATGATGCTGTAACACGCATCCTCACTATTAAGCAGAAAATGGGACTGCTTGAGCTTCCCTACCACAATGACCGAGCCTTGACGCCAACAGTGGGATCAGCAGCTCATCGGACGCTTGCCCGTCAGGCTGTCCGCGAATCACTGGTCATGCTAAAAAATAATAACGCGGCACTCCCCCTTTCCAAAAATGCAGCCAAAATTGTGCTCGCCGGTCGCGGTGCAGATAATGTCGGCATGCAATGCGGTGGTTGGAGCATTTCATGGCAGGGCGGTCACGGGGATATCACTCCGGGGACATCTATTTATGAGGGTGTTCAAGGGTTGGTTTCTGAAAATACCGAGCTCGTAATATCTGCAGATGGTAGCGCCAGCACCGGAGCCGATGCCGTTATCGTTGTTGTCGGTGAAGACCCATACGCAGAAATGCATGGTGATCGTGAGAATCTGGAGCTGTCTGTAGCTGATCTTGGAGTGATCAATACGGTAACATCCTCAGGTGCGCCTATGATCGTTGTGCTTTTATCCGGTCGTCCCTTGATTATTAATGAGGTGCTTGAACAATCAGATGCATTCCTGGCTGCCTGGCTACCCGGCACCGAGGGCAATGGCATTGCAGATATCATCTTTGGGGATTACGCGCCATCGGGCAAATTATCAGTCTCATGGCCAGCATCCATGGACCAAATCCCCATCAATTCAGGCGATTCCGATTATAATCCGCTGTTCCCGGTGGGCTACGGTTTAAGCTACTAGAATCTTTGGTTAATGACTTAAGGGGACCCTTATGATTCAAAAACTTCAACCGTTCGGTAGGAGCATTTCTGTTAAGGTCCTGGTGTTAGTTTCCTGTATTGCGATTATTAGTTGTACCAGGCACCCTAAATCAGCGATGGTGAAAGTGATTTCAAATCATGAGGGTCAAAAGCTCCAGGTGGCTGGCGAAGATTTCATGATTTTTGGGATGAATTGGGACTATTTCCCCATCGGTACAAATTACGCCTACAATTTTTGGGCTCAACCAGATGAGTTAATTATAGCAGCCCTGGATCGAGAGCTGGGTCTACTCAAGGAAATGGGCGCCAACACAATCCGTCAGTACAACAGCATTCCTCCCCGCTGGGTGAAATATATTTATGACCGTTTCGGAATATTCACCACACTTAACCATCCTTTTGCCCGCTATGGAATTCTGGTAGACAGTAATTGGGTTGCCAGTGTTGACTACGGAGACCCGCAGACGCGAAAGGCTATTATTGCAGATGTGGAAACAATGGTTGATCAATACAAGGATGTTCCTGGAGTCCTGATATGGCTCCTCGGAAACGAAAATAATTATGGTCTGCACTGGAATTCTGCTGAATCCCAGAACCTGCCTGACCAGGCTAAACCCCAGGTCGTTCAAGCGCATCATCTGTATTCACTATTAAATGAAGCAATCAATGCCATTCATGCACTGGACGATCAACATCCGGTGGCCATTGCTAATGGTGATCTTCAATATATTGACATCATTGCAGAAGAGATCGAAAATCTCGATATTTTTGGCTGTAATGTCTATCGCGGAGTCTCCTTCGGCGATCTATTTGAACAGGTTGAACAAAAATTGGGAATCCCGGTCTTGTTTACTGAATTCGGAGCTGACGCTTTTAATTCAAGGACCCTGGTTGAGGACCAAAAAGCACAAGCTAAATACCTGTTGGGAAACTGGAGAGAGATTTATGAGCAATCCAGTGGAAAAGGCAACACAGGTAATGCTATTGGTGGCTATACCTTTCAATTTTCCGATGGCTGGTGGAAATTCGGTCTGGACTCACAGCTTGATACCCATGATCGCCACGCCTCCTGGGCTAATGGCGGATATTCAGAAGATTTTAACCCCGGTGAAAATAATATGAATGAAGAATGGTTTGGAATTTGCGCAAAAGGGGCATCTGATGATCAGGGTCTCTACCAATTATCACCGCGGATGGCCTATTTTACCCTCAAGCAAATCCACGCTTTAAACCCTTATAAACCAGGTGTTAAACGCAGTCATATTGATAAGCATTTTTCAGAAATCCAACTATGATGTCCCTCTGTTATGCTCATATGCAGCCTTAGTTAAATTTATCCAATTGAAGGAGTCAAGTTCATGAGTGAATCACAACACTACAAAACCGCCCCGGAAGATCGCATTTCCCTGAAGCAAAAATCGGCTTACGCTGTGGGAATGCTGGTGAACAACCTCCAGGCGGCTGCGCTTCCTGCCATGGTTGTGATCCTCAATCTTGGACTGGGTATGGATGTACTCTGGGTTGGATTAATTGGAGCAATCCCCCGGATCTTTGACGCCATCTCAGACCCGATGTTGGGCTATATCTCTGATAATACCCGCACCCGTTGGGGCCGCCGCAGACCCTTCATCTTCGCCGGCGCAATCCTGGCTGGTATAATTTTCGCTCTCATGTGGCAGTTGCCCTCTGGATATATTGATTTTCTGGCCAAAACCCCTATCACCCAGCACCAGACCCTCTCTTCCAGTCTGACGGAGACCCGTTTCAATGACGCCGGTGGCGCCGTTCTGATTTATGATTCAAACCAGGAAATTGGTGCTGATTTCGTCTTCTTTGGACCAGAATTATTAGCGCTGGAAAAAACCGTATCGCTGGCCACAAACCTGGATGATTTCCCTCAGGTTGAACTAAATGTTGCCCTGCCAGAGCTGGTTGGTTTCCAGGTGTTTTTCAATGAGGCTGAAGCCTCGGAAGCAGGCTCAGACGGCGAGTCTTATTATATTGATCTAACAGTGGATCAATCGGTAGATGGCAAAGGCAAATTATATAAATTTAACTTAGCAGATCTGGTGCAAAGTCCATGGTCCGGCAATCAAAACGGGAATAAACACCTGGATATGCAGGCCATGCAGAGTATTTCTTTGCAACTCACAGGTTTTGAAGGGACTGGAGTCGCAACCATTCATTCGCTTAAACTGAGAAAGAGCGAACGCTTCTTCATTTTCTATTTCCGCTATTTCATGGCCATGTCAATTCTCTTTTTTCTGGCCTATACTGTTTTTGCAACACCCTTTGTGGCTTTTGGCTATGAGATGACACCGGATTACCATGAGCGGACCCGACTCCATGCCTTTGCCAACACCGTGGGTCAGCTCGCCTGGCTGGGTGTCCCCTGGTTCTATGCCATCATGGCAAGCAGCCTGTTTCGAGATACTGTCCATGGTGCTCGCAGCCTGGCCATTGTCGTTGGAGTCATTGTCGCTGTATTTGGAATCATTCCAGCAATCTTTCTCAAGGAGCGACCGATTCTGACTCCGGCAGATAGTGCTGGAAAAAGTTTCTGGGAAAATATGGGCGGGTTTTTCAAGGGCATCGCCATCACTTTTAGAAATAAGCCCTTCGTAAAGCTCTGCGCATCCACGTTCCTGGTATTCAACGGTTTCCAGCTGGGGATGTCTTTCTCCATATACATCATGATCTATTATTTATTTAACGGAAATGATGGTGACGCCGGCAAACTCATGGGCTGGTTCGGAATGCTCACATCAATTGCTACTCTGGCTGTCATCCCCTTTACGGGATGGATAGCAACCAAATTGGGCAAGCGAAAAACCTTTATGTTGACAATTTCCCTCTCCATCATCGGCTATGGCATCAAGTGGATCGGTTACAATCCTGAATACCCCTATTGGCTGCTTTTCGCGGCCCCCTTTGTGGCATTTGGAACGGGCTCTCTGTTTACCCTCATGGGATCCATGATCTCCGATGTATGTGATTATGACGAACTGGAAACTCATCAGCGCCGCGAAGGCGTTTTTGGAGCCATTTACTGGTGGATGGTCAAAGTAGGGATGGCACTGGCGGGATTGCTGACTGGAATATTGCTTAAAGTCTCTGGTTTTGATGTGGCTCTGGGAGCTGGACAATCTGAGTCAACCTTGCTCTGGATCCGGGTATTCGATGTTGGGATTCCTATCGTAACCTCAGCCATTGCACTCTGGATCATTGCGACCTATACAATTACTGAGAAAAAAGCCAATGAAATCCGGGCCGAGCTTGAAAACAGACGGGGCAAAGTTTCTGCCGCCGACAGTGGGCAAGCCTAAGCCAGAGGATGGGGAATTACATGAAACCAACCCATATTATCAGCCGCTCTGGTCTTTTGCTCATGACCCTCTCCATGCTGGGATGTGGCACCCAGGCTATTTTGAAAACCGATGCCAAATTGACATCTGAAATTATTCTCACATCTGCTGCAGGAGCCAAACAGGAAAGCCAGGCTAACGTGGCCTTTAAACCTGGAACTGCTGACGGTGTGGTGATCTCTGTTTTTCCAGACCAGGTAAAACAAACCATTGATGGAATTGGCAGCTCTTTTACAGAATCATCTGCCTTTGTTCTGGCTCACTTGGATTCAGCGAAACGACATGAGGTCATGAAACGCATATACAGTGATTCCGGTGCTAATTTCTCATTGACCCGCACGCATATTGGTGCCTGCGATTTTTGCGTAGAAGGTAAATATTCCTATGCTGATATAGCAGGTGACACTGCGCTTGAATCGTTCAGCATCGCACCAGACAAGACCGGCTTTGACGCGGAAAAATACCCGGGAATAAAAGACACCGCCTACGATCTGCTCCCCATGATCCAAGAGGCTCTTCGTATCAAAAGTAAGCAAGCCGATCAGGAATTACGCATCATTGGATCTGCATGGACGGCTCCAGCCTGGATGAAGGATATTGAGGATTGGTATCAGAGTATGGCGGCCGAAAACAACTGGCAGGGTACAGGTGGTTCCCTGAAGCCAGAGTATGTTTCGACCTATTCTGATTACATTTTAAAATATTTAACTGCCTATAAAGCCGAAGGTGTCACGATCTGGGGACTTACTCCTGTCAATGAACCTCATGGCAATAACGGTCAGTGGGAAAGCATGAATTTTTCTCCCGAATCCCAGAGTGACTTTATCAAACAGCACTTGGGTCCTGGTCTCACTCACAGCGCCTTTGCAAATACAAAATTGCTCATTTATGACCAAAATCGGGACGGAATCGAGCACTGGACAGATGTGATTCTTGGAGACGAAGCAGCGGCAAAATATGTATACGGAACTGCTGTACACTGGTATGAAAGTACAAACAAGGTCTATGAAGACGTATTTGATTCAGTCCATGCCAAATTCCCTGAGTACGCCTTCGTTCACACGGAGGGGTGTATTGACGATCTGGGCAGGCCAGCACCGGCTGATTGTACAGATCCAGAAAGACGTACCGAAAAAGGCTGGTTCAAGAATGACACTTTTTGGTGGAACCCCACAGCCACGGATTGGGCTTACGCCGTGCCCTGGGCCGGACCCTTGGCAATTGATCACCCTATGTACACACCCGTCCACCGCTATGCCCGTAATATCATCGTTAGTCTGGATCATTGGGTGACTGGCTGGATCGATTGGAATATTGTGCTGGATCAACAGGGAGGTCCAAACCATGCGGATAACTTCTGTGGGGCACCAATTATGATTGATACCCAATCCCAGGATGTTTACTACACCCCAATTTTCGATGTGTTATCGCAGTTTAGCAGAAGCATCCGCCCCGGCGATAAAGCCCTTCAAACCAGCAAAAATATTTTAGCTTTGGATCCAGATGCTTTGCATAGCTGCGCCACAATTAATAGCCATGGGTATGTGAGCGTTCAGGTTCTCAACACCAGCAACGCAGCCATCAGCTACAAACTCCAGATCGCCACCGAATTTGCTGAGATCGTAATCCCGGCAAACGCCGTCCAAACCGTTCGCGTTCAGCTTTAACCGAATTTTGGCTTAAGATTAAGCAGCATAGATGAGAGGTGAAACCTTTGAATAGCAGATCCAAAACCCGTTTTGAATTGAATAATTCAGGTGAGTTCATCATTGAGAATTATAATGCGGCAAAGCCCTTTTCCAGCTTTTTCCCAGGAATTGCCGGCAAGACGGGTATCCCCATGTGGGTATTTTTTGTAAACCGTGGCCAGGGTATCTGCAGTATGGGAATCCAGGACAAAGACAATCCAATCATGGAATTCCTACCGGCAAATTGGGCTTACCAGCTCGTTTCCAGCCAGGGATTCCGGACCTTTATCAAATTTCCTGACGATTCTAAAATCAAGTACTATGAACCTTTTCAGGATCATTACCAGGATGAGGCCATGCAAAAAACTCAGCGCATGTTCGTATCCTCCTCCCACCTCACACTTGAAGAAGTGAATGAAACCCTGGGGCTTAAGTTCAAGGTTGAATATCATACGGTCCCAGAAGATCAGTATGCAGGGCTGATCAGAACGCTTCACATTGAGAACATCGGTGTTCAGGAAATCAATTTTGAAGGTCTGGATGGTCTCCCACTTATCATTCCCCACGGACTTAACAATTTTGCATTGAAACATCTTCGTCGCCTGACAGAGGCTTTTGTAGAAGTCACAAACTATGATCACTCCGCTCCGCTTTTCAAGGGCAAAGTTGAACCTGCAGACCGACCTGAAGTTGTGCGTATTATCAAGGGCAATTTCTATATCGGTCTCGAGGCTACCCCTGAAGGAACCCGCCTGCTTCAACCTATTGTCGACCCGCAGCGGATCTTTGGTCCCCACAACGATTACAGTCACCCTGCCAATTTTTTAGAGTCGGATTTTGACACCCTGCTGGAAGGGCAAGTGTTTGAAAATAGACTGCCCTCTGCCATGAGTCTTTTTAAAACCAAGCTAGCTGCTGGGGAATCTTATATCCTGACCTCAATAATCGGTCATATTGATTCAAAAGAAACATTGAATCAGCTCTTGCCGACCCTGAGCAAAGCAGAATACCTGAAAAATAAAAAGCAGGTGAGTCAGACAATGATCGATGAGCTGACTGCCAAAAATCTCATCGTCAGCAGCGAACCAGTTCTGGATCTCTATGTTCGTCAAAACTTTCTGGATAATGTGTTGCGCGGTGGGTTTCCCTACACACTCAAGGGCAAAAAATTCGATTCCGTTTTACATTTATTCTCACGTAGACACGGTGATCTCGAAAGAGATTATAATGACTACCGGATCACGCCCACCAATTTTTCCCAGGGAAACGGTGCCTACCGGGACGTCAATCAAAATCGTCGCTCTGATCTGCTTTTTAACCCTGATGTAAAATCTGCTAATCTGGAACATTTCTACAATTTGATCCAGCTCGATGGATTCAACCCCCTGGTTATCAAAGACCTGCGCTATATAGTCAAGGATTCCGCGGCCGTCTCTCAGGTGTTAAAAGACCATGTACCCCAGGATCACGTTGACTCCCTGCTAGTTTTCTTGAAGGAATCCAGGACTCCTGGAGAACTCCTTGTCTACCTGCATCAGAATGGTGTTGAACTTTCAAATAGTGCTGAAGCATTCTTAGGTGATCTGCTGGCAATCTGTCACAAAATCCATGACACTGATCACGGTGAAGGCTACTGGTCTGATCATTGGACCTATAATTTGGATCTGCTGGAGAATTATCTGGCCATCTATCCCGAGAAAATTGGATACATCCTTTTTGAGAAGCAGAACTTCACATTTCACGACAGTCCCTATCTGGTGCACTCACGGGATGAGAAGTATGTCATCTGGGATGGTAAAACCATGCAATTGGAGGCCGTTTATCTTGACCAGCAAAAAGAAGCGCTGATTCACACTCGCCCACAGGATCGTAATTTAGTCCGGACTCAGTATGGTAGCGGAGCCGTCTATCATACCTTCCTGATAACCAAAATGCTCAGTCTTATCACCAACAAAATGGCTTCCCTGGACCCCTCTGGTATCGGTGTGGAGATGGAATCGGATAAACCCAACTGGTATGACGCTCTCAATGGGTTACCGGCTATTATGGGTTCCAGCCTTAGTGAAACCCTGGAAATCAAACGAAATGTACTTTTTCTCCTGGAGGCTATCAATGAACATGACCACCTGGCTAGTTTGGATATTTTTGAAGAGTTAGCCGAGTTCATTTCAACGTTGGCTGAAATTCTTAAGAATAACCCTGAACCCTTCAGCTTCTGGGATCAGTCTAATTCAGCCAAGGAAAAATTTCGGAGTCAGATCGTTCTGGGTATTGCTGGTGTGGAAACCCGTGTGAGTATTTCAGCACTTAAGACTTATTTGGAAGCCTGTTTGTCTAAACTTGAAACTGGGATCAACATGGCCTGGGATATGGCAGGCAAGATTCCATCAACCTATTTCAACCATGAGGTTGTGGAGCATGAACTCATTCAGGTCACTGAGGCTGATGGATCTCTCTCCACCAAGACCAATTCCAAGGGTTTGAGCTGTTTTCGGGTAAAATCGTTCAGGATTCATCATCTCCCCCATTTTCTGGAAGGTCCAGTTCATTTTCTGCGTTGCCTGCCAGAGACGTCTATTGCCCGAAAGTTGGTAGAAGACATTCGGAAGAGCGATCTCTATGACTCAAAGCTTGGCATGTACAAGGTCAATGCCGTTCTGGATGACGAGCCCATGGAGATCGGTCGAGCAAGGGTGTTTTCACCAGGTTGGTTTGAGAACGAATCCATCTGGCTCCATATGGAATACAAATACATGTACGAGATTCTGAGAAATGGTCTGAACGACATCTTCTTTGATGAATTTAAAAAGGTATTTATTCCGTTCCAAAAACCAGAAATTTACGGCCGCAGTATTCTGGAGAACTCCTCCTTTATTGTAAGTAGTGCCAATCCCGATAAAAATTTGCACGGAACTGGCTTTGTGGCGCGCCTAAGTGGTGCCACAGCAGAATTCATTCAAATTTTGATGCATATGGCCATGGGTCCGAAACCCTTTGTGCTAAGTAATCAGGGTGAACTGGAGTTCCAATTGCAGCCTGTGCTCCCAGGCTGGCTATTCACCACACAGACACAACGTGTTGAAGAGGCAGGCATAAAGGATTCTTTACCCTTATTCATCCCTGCCAGTACGTTTAGCTTCATGTTCCTCGGTGAGATTATGATCACCTACCACAATCCTGCCATGAAAAACACTTATGGTTCTGAAAAGGTGATTCCAAAACATTGGAAAATAGTGGATCATGATGGGAACACACATCAGTTCGAGGGAAATTCCATAATCGGTATGCTGGCCCATGAGATTCGCCAACGACGTGTACGCAGAATTGATGTCACGCTTGCATGATAATTATTTAATACTGAGAACTTCAGTCAAATCAAGGGGAATTGTGCATGCATAGAGTGAGCTTTAATGTCGGGGTTTTGGTCATGCTGGCAAGTTGCCTGCTCTCCTGTCAAACGAGACCAGTGACGCTGGCAGAAATATCGCCCCTGGCGGTTCAGAATGCTGAATATTTTCTGACCATCCTCGAATCGGATTCCAGTGCATATTCAATAGAAATCCCCTGGATTGAACGAAAATTTACGCCCTACCTGGATCAGCAATGGATTGGTAACGGAATCTCCTACGGGTGCTACCGCGAGGGTCAAGCTCCTGGTGTCAAGGGTCCCAGCGAGACGGAAATACTGGAAGATCTCAATATCCTTTCCCCGCACTGGAATCTCATCAGGGTATATGGCTCGGATGAAGACAGCGAAAGGGTTCTGAAGGTTATTCATGAGAATCAGCTACCCATCCGCGTTATGTTGGGAATCTGGTTAGAGAACGAAACCAAGAATCCTGAACGAAAGGTGGAAAACCTGAAACAGGTGACCATGGGCATTGAATTGGCCAATCGTTTTCCAGATGAGGTGGTGGCTATCAATGTGGGCAATGAATCTCAGGTGGATTGGTCCTGGCACCGCATGGAAATGAAGCATCTGATACACTACATCCGGGCCGTGAGAAATTACACCAAACAGCCTGTGACCACCGCCGATGACTATAATTTCTGGAATAAGGAACACAGTAAATTAGTTGTGGCAGAAATTGATTTTATTGTTCTCCATACCTATCCCCTCTGGAATGGAAAGACACTGGATGTTGCAATGACCTGGACAGATAGCGTCTTCAGGGCAGCCCTGGCTTTCCATCCCGATAAAATAATCGCCCTGGGTGAGACTGGCTGGGCTACTGATTATAGGGCTGAAAAAAAAGGTCCTGGAGAACAGGGAACTTTGATAAAAGCAGAGGTCAGTCTAAAAGCGCAGAAAGAATTCGTGTCTCAGCTTAATGTCTGGACGAATACGAATCAAGTAAGCACCTTTTTATTTGAAGCCTTTGATGAGCCCTGGAAAGGTGGTGGAGAAATTTCCGGACCCAGGGAAATTGAGAAGAATTGGGGTCTTTATTATAAAGATCGTACACCCAAATGATTTTATCAGCTCAATCGGAAGCTAATTAATTCGGCTTAGTGGCCAGACAACAGCCTGATTCGCTCGGATCACTAGTGCGGGAGGCATTTGGAGCAGTCTGACCTGGGAAAGAATCACCGATTCACCTTGCTAATTCAACGAATGCTATATTGGAGCAAATATGTTTTTAAACCCTTCAAAAATAATAATCATGCTAAGCACTCTATTCGCTATGGCAAGCATGAGCGTTGCCCAAATCACACCTATTGATTTTGAGACGGAAGGAAATGGTGCCACGTGGACCTGGACACCTTTCGAGAATGATAGCAACCTACCCGTCGGCATAGTTGCCAACCCGGACCCATCAGGGATAAACACTTCAGCTACAGTGGCCTCCTATACAGCACTGGTCACGGGACAACCCTGGGCTGGCTTCGAATCTCAGCATGGTGCAGACATAGGTTCCTTCAGTTTTAATGTGACCAATAGTACTGTCAAGGTCATGGTCTACAAGTCCGTCATCAGTGACGTTGGTGTCAAATTTGCCGAAGCCGGTGGCGATGCCCAGCCAGAGGTCAAGGTTGCCAATACACTGATCAACCAATGGGAAGAATTGACCTTCGACCTTGCTAACAGTATTGGTGCCGGGGCAACTGGTGTCATCGATCAGATCATCCTTTTTCCTGACTTCGATCTGGGGGGTCGCAGTTCGGACAATACGGTCTACATTGACAATGTCAGCTTTAGTGGAGAAGCGTTAGCTCCAGGACCCGCCGCCCACGCACCAATACCTACGGCAGCCGCAGCTGATGTGAATTCAATTTTCAGCGATGCCTATATCAATATGGCTGGCAGCAATTTCAATCCCAGCTGGAGTCAAGCGACAGTTGTTTCGGAAGTATTTGTTGAAGGTGATAACACCCTCCTCTATGCTGGTTTGGATTATCAGGGTATCGAGTTGGGATCTGCCCAGGACCTGACTGCTATGGAAAGTCTCCACATCGATTTCTGGAGCGCAAATTCCACTTCCCTGGAAGTTTTTCTCATTAGTCCAGGTCCAGTGGAGGCAGCCTATACATTACCCATCACACTTGAGAGCTGGGTGAGTGTAGATATTCCAATGAGTTCGTTTTACCCGGTCAATCTTGCTGAAGTTTTCCAACTCAAATTTGTGGGAGCTGGTGATGTCTATCTGGATAACCTGTATTTTTATGGTGAAGGGGGCGGTCCTGTGGTTGGACCCTACTCCCCAATCGACTTTGAGACAGAGGGTTACGGAGCGGACTGGACCTGGACCAGCTTTGAGAATGGTTCGAATGACCCACTGGCTATCGTCGCGAATCCAAGTGTTGGTGGCATCAATACATCTGCCACCGTGGCCTCATTCACAGCGTTGATAACAGGAGCCCCCTGGGCAGGATTCGAATCGCTTCACGGGGCTGATATTGGCTCCTTCAGTTTTGACAACTCAAATAGTATCGTCAAAATGATGGTTTACAAACCTGTGATCAGTGATGTAGGCATCAAATTCGCCGAAGCAAATGGCGATGCTCAACTTGAAGTAAAAGTAGCCAACACACTCATCAATGAATGGGAAGAATTGACCTTCAATTTGGCCTCCAGCATTGGTGCAGGTGCAACCGGTATTGTTGACCAGATCATCGTTTTCCCAGATTTCAATTTGGCGGGAAGAACAACTGACAATACTGGATATTTTGATAATATTAGTTTTTCAGCTCAGGAGATATCCACGGGACCCGCAGCCCATGCTCCAATACCCACACTAAGCGCCGAAGCTGTCAACTCAATTTTCAGTGACACATATAGCAATGTTGCTGCTGCTAATTTCAATCCTAATTGGGGTCAGGCTACCGTTGTTTCTGAAGTTTCAATAGCAGGCAACAACACACTGCTCTATTCAGGTCTAAATTACCAGGGTACAGAATTTGCAGCCCAGGATGTATCGGGAATGACTTATATGCACGTTGACTATTGGACTGGAAATTCCACCGAGCTGACATTCTATATTATCAGTCAGACCCCAACGGTTGACAGTGATTTTCATACCTTCGCTTTGCAAACTGAACAGTGGGTGAGTGTAGATATACCCTTGACCACCTATCCAAATGTGGATCTCACAGATGTTTTCCAGTTTAAAGTCGTAGGAAATGGAACCATTTATTGGGACAATCTTTACTTTCACTCAACTACTGTTGGGATTGATACGCAGGCAGAGCTCCTTCCCCGGGGATTTGCACTCGAGCAGAATTATCCCAACCCCTTTAATCCTTTAACAACTATTAGATTCAGTCTGGTGGTATCTGGTCTTGTGGTTCTGAATGTCTATAACATCAATGGACAAATCGTAGCAAATATTGTCAATGATCACATGGCTTCTGGTCAACACAGCTTATCTTTTGAGGCTTTTCATTTGCCCTCTGGCAGTTATTTCTATTCGTTGACATCAGGTGGTGATTTGGCAGTAAAGAAAATGTTGCTCATTAAATAGCTCACAAGCGTTTGGATGGAATGATAGACATACTAAAAATCATCGTTAAAGGGACCGGCATACTGTCTGTCCTCTGTCCCGTAATTGTTCTCGGACAAACCCTCGTGATTAATGAAGTGGTCTCATCAAACCACTCAAGTGCTTTTGATGAGGACGGGGATACACCTGATTGGATAGAACTCTATAATCCGGGTTCCACCACGGTTGACCTCAATGGCTTTGGTATTTCTGATGATTCCTCTGATCCATTTCAATTCACGTTTCGGGATGGTAGCCTACCCCCAGCCGGGCATTTGTTAATTTTTGCCTCTGAGAAGGATAGACAGGGAGCCGCCATAAACTGGAATCCGGCAATCACTGCCGGTGACGACTGGAACTACTTCCCTGGCAGCAGCGAGCCTCAAAGCAGCTGGAACAGTCTTGCTTTTGCCGATGGATCCTGGCAAACAGGTCCAACGGGTATTGGCTATGGCGATAACGATGATGCCACAGTGATCGGTCCTACCCTTTCACTGTATATGCGTAAAACCTTTTTGGTCGCTGACCCTGGCTCCGTGCAATCCCTGATGTTTCATATGGATGTAGATGATGGTTATATCGCCTATTTGAATGGGGTAGAGTTTGCCCGGCAAAATATGGGTGCTCCAGGAACTTTCAAATCCTACCAGGCAGTTTCAGATAGCTATACGGAACCCCTGTTACCCCAAAACATAGATTTATCCCCCATTCTGATTAACGACCCTGAGTTGGTTCCTGGCTATAATGTGCTAGCTATTCAAGTTCACAATCAGAGTAGCAGTTCCTCTGACCTGACGGCGCTCCCCTTCCTATCTCTGGGACAATTTGAATCAACCGGGGAATCCTTGCCCGACTATCTCAATATCCCTGGTGATCAGCAGATTCATACAAATTTCAAACTCAGCAGTTCGGGAGAGTGTATCTATCTCAGCAACCCCGATGGTGTTCTTGTAGACAGTCTGGTGTTTCCAGCACTGACCGCCGATCTATCTTATGGTTGTGAACCTGACGGTAGCGATTCCTATCATTTCTTTGTGAATCCTACGCCAGGCAGCCAGAATTCAGGTGGATTTACTCAACTGGCCGTGGCCGCTGTACCCTCATTGGAACCTGGATTCTACAGTGGATCTCGAGCCGTAGATTTTGTGGTGCCTCCAGACGGGAGTCTTTATTACTACACTCTGGATGGCAGCAGACCTGACAACACTTCGTCGCTTTATTCGGGTCCAATAGTATTAAATCAGACCAGTATTCTCCGAGTCAGAGTAAACAGTCCTGATGGTCTCCATCACCACTACTCGACTTTCAGCTATTTTATAAATGAACCCCATGAAATGTCTGTCCTGTCCCTCACCTTTGAACCAGGGGATTTCTTTGATAGTGATACAGGAATCTATGTGTTGGGAAGCTCATACGAGCAAAACTTCCCTTATTTTGGCGCCAATTTCTGGGAGGACTGGGAGCGACCCATTCATATTGAATATTTTGAAGATGCCCAGGATTTAAGTTTTTCCGCCCCCGGTGGCGCAAAAATCTTTGGCGGGTGGAGTCGTGGTAATGCCCAACGCTCTCTGTCCTTATTTGCCCGAGGCAGCTATGGCGTCAGTGAATTCGAGTACCCCTTTTTTGCAGAGCGCGACTTTGATAAATTTCAATCTCTGGTGCTTCGTAATTCTGGGAATGACTGGCAAGAATCTGGTTACCGTGATGTTTTCATGAACAGTCTGATTGCAGATAGAGCAATAGATCGACAAGCCTACCATCCTGTAGAAGTCTACTTTAATGGTGATTATTGGGGAATCTATAACTTACGGGAAAAAATCAGTGAACATATGCTTGCAAGTTTGTGGGATATCGACTCGGACGAACTTGATCTATTGGAATTCGGTGGTTCAGTTGTTCATGGAAGCAATGATCAATACCAGGATTTGTTGAGCTTCGTCAATTCACATACGCTTAACTCTGACACTGATTTTGAATATGTCAGAGACCGAGTTGACCTCACAAACTTTATCGAATATCAGATAGCACAGATCTATTTTGATAATCAGGATTGGCCTGGGAATAACATCAAATTCTGGAAGTCCCATGAACCGAGCGGTCGCTGGCGCTGGATTATTTACGATACCGATTTCGGCTTCGGTATTTGGGGTCCAAATAATTATCAAAATAATACACTGGCTTTTGCAACAAACCCCAATGGCCCAGACTGGCCCAACCCCCCCTGGTCGACTCTTTTGCTGAGAAAATTCTTGAACAATGTCAGCTTTAAGCATGAATTTATCCTAAAAGCTTCAGACATGCTCAATACGAATTTTTTGCCCGAAGTGGTTGTTGAGAAACTTACCTCAGCCCGAGACGCCATGGCAAGTGGAGTGATTGACCACTTTGCACGCTGGAATCACAATAATGTTAGCCACTGGAACGATGAGTTTGCTGTCATGGAATATTTTGGAGAGCAACGACCCTCCTACATGCGATCCCACTTGCGGAGTAAATTTGGTTTGCCCCAGGAACAGCCACTTACCGTTCAGGTACAGCCTGAAAACGCTGGTGTAATCAGGGTCCACTCAGTTACCCCCCGAGAGCTACCCTGGACAGGCTATTATTTTCCCCTTGTTCCCCTCGATGTAGAAGCCATTGCTGCAAGTGGCTACGAATTCTCACACTGGGAAAGCCTGCCATCCGATGATGTATTATTGGTGCTGAATCTGTCTTCACCTCTAAATCTTACGGCCGTCTTTACGGCATTACCAGGTGGGGATGCAGGTATAGTAATCAATGAAATTAACTATAATTCAGACTCTGCATCAGATTCCAAAGACTGGCTTGAATTGTACAATGCCACAACGGTTACTATCAATTTAAACGGATGGTATTTGAGTGATTCAAATGATGATAACCGGTTTCGGCTAGGAAATGTCAGTCTTGAACCAGATGGATTTCTGGTTGTAAGTAGTGATAGTCTTGCTTTCCGGCTGGTTCATGGATCGACTCCTCGTATGGTTGGCGAACTAGGGTTCAACTTTAGCAATGCAGGAGAGTTAGTCAGAATATTTGATCCGCTTGGCAATCTGGTGGATAGCCTGAGCTACGATGACGAAGCACCCTGGCCAGCTCTGGCAGATGGTTCAGGTGCTACTCTGGAATTGGTTCATCCATCACTAGACAACGGCATCAGTGAGAATTGGGCAGCCAGCGAGGGTCTGGGTACACCTGGTGGTCAAAATAGTCGTTATCAGGATCCTGCGAGCGCTATCGAGGCTGAAAACCCCTCCGTACTGAAAATTCAGTGCGCATATCCAAATCCATTTAATGCTCAAATTTCAATTTCCGTTGGCCTTCATTTAAAGGTCGAATCCAGAGTTCAGATTTTTGATCTACGCGGGGCACTGGTTAGAGATAGTTTAATTCCTGCAGTCGCAGCTGGCCAATACACCTTTGTATGGGACGGAAAAACGAATATGGGGAGGGACTGTGCATCGGGGATGTATATCGTCAGAGTTTCCCAATCTACGCTATCGAACAGTATGAAAATCGCTTTATTACGGTAGCACTTACCATGAAATATATTTGCCTGCCACTCTTATTCCCTATCGTCCTCATGCTCACCTTTTGTGGCTGTGATGAACCCCTTGCCTCTCCCAAACCAGCTACTTCTGTAGCGGAAACGGATCCCTTTGTTCAAAACAGGAAGCTGACCCGTTCTATAAACCTGGGTAATATGCTCGAAGCCCCTGCAGAAGGTGAATGGGGTCTAAGTTTAGAAGCAGAATATTTTTCCATTATCGCCGAGGCAGGATTCACTGGAATACGCCTGCCAGTTCGCTGGTCAGCTCATGCAGACACCGCTGCCCCCTATGCCCTCGATCCTGCTTTTCTGGCCCGGGTGGATTGGGCGATTGATCAGGCCTTTGAACAGAATCTGGCCATTGTGGTAAATACTCATCATTATGTGGAGATGATGACTGCACCTGCTGAGCATCTACCGCGACTTCTTGGAATCTGGGGACAGTTGGCAAGCCATTTTGCAGATCGATCTGATAACCTGATTCTAGAACTTTTTAACGAACCCAACGACGCCTTTAGCTCAAATTTGTGGAATAACTATCTACGACAAATCATTGACACCATACGCGTCTATGACAGCACCAGAACTCTGATAGTAGGAACAGCTCCCTGGGGAGGTATCGATGGCCTTGAAAATCTCGAGCTCCCTGAAGATTCAAATCTTATTGTCACTGTACATTATTATAATCCTTTCCACTTCACCCATCAGGGTGCTGAATGGTCAGAGGGCGCAGATGCCTGGCTAGGAACTCTCTGGGGCACTCAAGCCGGGGATTTCAGTGATCTTCAATACGATTTCCAACGTATCAAATCCTGGTCTCTAGATCATAATCGAGCCATCAATATTGGCGAGTTTGGAGCCTATCACAGGGCTGATATAACCTCGAGAGTCATTTGGACCCGAAGTGTAGTCACCCTCAGTGAAGAACTTGGTTTTAGTTGGAGTTATTGGGAGTTTGCATCAGGATTTGGTGCTTTTGATCCTGGGAAAGGACAGTGGAACGAGTTGCTCTCGGCACTGATTCAGAATTGAATATTTATGATTGAACTTTGCTAACCGCAGAGAGCGCAGAGCACGCAGAGCTTTTTGTATCCGCCCCCCCTGAACCCGTAGAAAAAGCGACTTTCGACCCGTCTTGTCAAACAATGGCTAACACTGGATACCTGGATTACCAAAGGCAGCGAATCTTCCAAACCCCCAAACCCCCAAACCTCCAAACTTTTAACTTTTAACTTTAAACTTTACTGTTTCCTACTCACTCAGCCTAACTGTCCCAAATCGGGAAGGTGATTGATAGGCGTTGTCTCGTGTTCCCCACCAGGCCAGTTTGGCATCCCTCGTATTGCCATCATTGTCGTTCACGTGAATATCCAGACCGAGATATTCATGGTTTTCTCCAAGTGGATCAATGCTGTTCCAGGGGATGGCCAATTCCAGCTGATATCCGTCGGCCAGGCGTTTTTGCCCGACTTGAACACCACTGATGATTGGTCCAATGCTTGATGTCATTACAGCCTCATCCAGAATATAGCGGAGTTGAAATTCATCCTTCCCATAAAATGGGGATTTGCTGTTATCAGTATCCAGATAGAGTTCGATGCCATCTTTCATATGCTCCACGGCCGAGTTTATACTGAGGCTATCATCAAAAACCCTCACGAAAAAATAGAGGTTTTCTGTGTCAAATATCAATGCTGACCAAGCGCTTAAATCAGAATCAGATGACACAGACCCGGTTATGACATGCTCCAGATATAAGCGGGGAACAGATTCCCAGACTTCATCCATTTCACCATCGACACGGGGTCCCTCCTGGCTTTGGTTGAGTGTGATTCCAGCAAACGGTTTAGTCGTTATCCTGACGGATATACTTTTCACAGTCCCCTTGGTATTCGAGGCAGTGACATAATAAATTCCAGGGATGTTAGCTGCTGCAAAATTATGCAAATACAACTCAAAACTAGTTGCACCATTAATTGAAGTATTATCTCTATACCATTGATACTCTAAGGGGTAGCCAGATATCTTTGTGCGTACTACAGCACTATACCCAAGCTCAACAAGTTGATCTTCTGGTTGTCGAATAATTACAGGGGCTTTGATTTCCAGGGTCTGGACATAGGCTGATGGATCCAGCGGATGGAGGGATGCCACCATGTCAGGTAGGAATTCACAATGGACAGAATTGGTCAGGAGGGCTTGCTTGAAAAGCCATCTTCTGGCCTGCCATTTGGACGGTTTTTCCCCACTGCCATTCCAATAATCCAGAATCTTTTCAAACCCCGCTGTCCTGTGAATACTCCAGGGCTGACGACTGAGCTCAAATTTTTTATGAGTCCACCAATTCCAGCCACTATTAGCTGTCGCTAAAAATCGGGTAGACCTTTTGTATAATTCCCAGGGTGGATCCTGCTCCCCAGTCTCACCATGCCATAGTGGAATATCATACTTTTGGCGCAGATCATCCCAGCGCTGAATCCCATTCTGACTATTGCTGGGAGGATAGGAATGAAAAGCCAGCACCAGATGCGCGTCCCAATCCAATGGCTCAAGTAGTGAAAAGTCCTGTGCCCAGTCATCGCCTTCGACAAAAATGATTCCAGTTTTGTCTGTCTTCCGAATGACTTGGGTTAGGAGAACGTATAGCTCCCTGAGCATTCCTGGGTCCACATCAGGATAGCGGGTCAAAAGAGGTTCATTTAAAAGGTCATAGCCAACAATACATTCTTTGTCAGCATATCTTTTAGTGATCGTATCCCAAAGATCTATGGTCAGGGGCCAGTATATGCTCTTTTGAGTCCACAGGCGAGCCTCACCATCACTATCTGAAATATTCTCTGCATTCTGGCCACCAGGCGCTCCGTGGAGATCCCAGATTACACCCATGCCAATTTCTTCACACCAATCCACAAAGTCATCCAGGAATTGAAAATTATGTCCATCATAGCTAAAGGGTGGGGATGAAGGCTGGCCGGCTCGCGGCTGGATCATGGAAGCAAGCAGAGGCACTCTGAGGGTATTCACACCCCAGGATTTCATAATGGTCACATCTTCCTGGGTGACAAAATTTTTATGATAGACATCCCAGAATTTTTGCGCCTGTCTTGGACCAATCAATTCTTCAATAGCGGCTTCAAATTGTCGGGGACGATCAAGTTTTCGTATCCCCCACATGTATCCTTCAGGGAGCAGCCACCCCCCAAGTCCGATGCCTCTGAGTTGAACTATTTCACCGGTCTCCTGATTGATCACATTCTGACCCTGGGTCGTGAAGTAGGCCTCAGCTGGTTCGTTGATTCCCAGCATGATTAACAAAATGGCGAGTTTCAGCATAGCAGTGTTTTTCAACCTGGACATTTTCAACTTCCCAATTTAACTATTCAAGTAAAAACAATTGATCGAACAGGCTTATCTAAGCAGCGTCACTTTAAAAACGGGATGAGTACTGCCTGTCTGTGGAACCATAAAGTAAACTCCGCTGGGCAGGTTATTTGAGCTTTGATCGGTTCCGTCCCAAATCAATTCAACCATTCCATTTTCGCCAGCTTTCGTTACTAAACTCTTTATTTGACGACCCTGGATATTAACGATTGAAATCTGGAGATGTCCCGGTGATTCAACTCTGAATCTCAAGGTCTGGTTAGGGTTAAAGGGGTTTGGGAAAGCGTGTGTCACCTGGAAGTCTTCAGGTGCTTCGATAGCGGTCCACCCGGTTTGAGTATCCATCCAATCCAGTCGTGATGTGATCCAATCTTTGAGAAAATTGAGTTCATTCTCATAGGTACCACCGACATATGCATTGGGCCAGACCCACTCATTGAGCACGGGCCAAACCTCGAAATTGCGATCTCGGGCAGCTCCCATTTCGGCAACCATGGAATCAACCAGGGTCATAATATGCTCCTGGCTCAAAACATTCTGCCGCAATTCCTGCCAACGCATGTTAAAGGCGGATTTGAAGGTAACATCATCCCAGATCAAGTACCACCAGAAGGGGATGGCCCAGGGGTCGCCCTGGAAATCTGTATCAAAATACCAGCCGATCGGATTGCCACCATCGTAGTAATTGGCATTCCCAAAAGCGAGATTAAAATCCCAGACTGGCCCGGTGTGGAGGCGGTCATCATTGCTGTCTTTATCTTTATAAATAAAGGAGCTTAATCGAAAACCATCTACATTTTTTGCAAATTCCTGCATAATGGCATAATCCAAGAATTGATCCCAATCGATTTTGGAGTAATAGCCCTCCACAGGATCGAGATAGGATCCATCTGCAAACATTCGCTCAAAGTCGCTCATATAAGTTTGAATGTAAGCGATTTGTTCATCAGCGATATCTGCGTATTTAGGATAGTGATATTGGTAATACACCCCACCATAACCGGGCAGGCCAGGTTCGGAAAACCATCTATCTGTTTCAACACCAGCCCATTTATCAACTTTGATGATATAGCCACCAGTGAGATCATCGCCGTCAATTTCAGCTGGATCTAATTTGGCGATGTCTATCCGGTTACTATCGCGCTTGATTTTTTCCATGAGGACGTAGACACCCTGATAGATTCCATTAAGGACCAATTCAAAATATTTTGTTCTACTTGCATAGTTTCCAGTTTCCCTTGCCAGTGTGTATACAAGGGCGTTTCTGATCAGGGTTTTATCTGAATAAGGCGCGTGTAAAATCCAGTCACTCTCCTCGGGAAATCCTAACAATTCAACCTTCAAATCTTCGCCAAGATTGTCCCGGGTTTCCATGGCATACTGCTTTTTGGCATACATTTGAGAAGAAGCGCCCCGGACTTCAATCCCAATGTGACCATCATAACCCGTAAAGGGATCCGTCAGATGATTCGTCTGTCCCGGACCATTGTCAATAACACCCATAAAGGCATGAATCTTGGGCTCATTGGGGATGGATTGGCCCTGTGTGTCGATAACTAAAATTGGGAGCAGGGATGAAGTAAACAAGAAGGGTGCGATAAACCAATCAGGGACAGGACTAAAGGGATTCGATGTGTCTGATATACCGAAAGTAAGCCAGAAAAGCCCGGTCAGATCACTGGATGAGGTTGATGTATTCTGAACTTGAATGGCCAGTACATTTTCACCATTTTGGAGTGCATTTTGAACAAGTATTGCGTCGATAACTTGCATTTCCATGGGGAGTCCCTGATAACCAACGGCTTCATGCCCGGCACTGGTGCCAGCATTGTGGGCGACAAAGCTGCCTGGATTTCCCATATTGGGGCTACGATGAATCTCAGCGCCATTCAAATACGCAATAAAACCATCATCGTAATCAAAATGGAGTAAAGCAGCTTCAAGAATATTGGTATTCAGGACCTGAAAAGATTTTCGCAGATATAGTGCTGAGCTGTTCGAAATGATTGTGGCATCATCTCCATCGCCGTAGCCGATTCCACCAGGACCAACCAGCCAAACTGAATCATCAAATGGAATATTCATCCAGTCACTGGGCGGTTCTTGATTTCCAATAAAATAGTGCCAGTCGTCCCCGGCGAACACAGCAGTCTCCCAATGGTCTTGAGACCAGGCGATGTTTAAAAGAATGAATAAACTCAGAATTGATCTACTCATGAATATTTTACCCTGTCCATAGTCATTCCCCTCCCACGTGTTTCAGACCTGAATTTAGCAGAGACAGCTCCCATTCTTAGATATAATTGGGGACTTGGTCCCATTAACCGGGGTTCCTATTAATTAAAAGGAGGCCTGCTTTTACCAGGCATAGGCTTCAGGGGCATGTCCGCCGGGACCCGGCCAGATTTCATCCAGGCATTTATGATCTTCATCACTGAGCTCAACCTCCAGCGCCTGGAGCGCGTCTGTCAATTGGTCCATGGTTCGGGGACCAATAATAGGTGCGGTGACGGCCGGTCTACTTAAAAGCCAGGCCAGAGCCACCTGTCCCGGTGGTTTGGACAGTTCTGAGCAATACTTTTCATAGCGTTGGATTTGATCAAGGTGTTTCTGGATAAGTTCTTTCCGTGAATCCTCCTGGCGGCGAAGCGTATCTGTTGAAGTAAGCACTCCACCCAGCAATCCACCTCCAAGGGGACTCCAGGGGATCAGCCCTACACCATATTCCAGACAGGCTGGGACCAGCTCCAGTTCAATTGCCCTGGTGTTGAGATTATAGAGGCTTTGTTCAGAAACCAGACCCATAAAATGGCGACTTTTGGCCTCATATTGGGCTTTCACAATGTCAATGGCAGCAAAATTACTGCTACCCACATAGAGCACTTTCCCCTGCTGGACCAGAACTTCCATTGCCTGCCAGATTTCATCCCAGGGCGTGGATCTATCAACGTGATGCATTTGGTACAGATCAATATGGTCAGTCTTGAGGCGTTTCAAGCTGGCGTCACAAGCCTGTATGATATGATAGGCAGATAGCCCGCGGTCGTTTACGCCCTTTCCCATACTGCCATAAACCTTGGTTGCCAGAACGATTTTATCCCGTCTCCCACCTTGTACCAGCCAACGACCAATGATTTTTTCGGTAATTCCCTCACCAATTTTCCAGCCATAGACATCTGCTGTATCGATAAAGTTCAGTCCTTGATCGAGGGCATGATCCAATATGGCGAAACTATCTTTTTCAGTGGTGTGAGGGCCGAAATTCATGGTGCCCAGGCATAATCTGCTGACTTTTAGCCCGCTTCTTCCAAGATTGGTATATTTCATTTATTAGCTCCAGTAAAAGGGTGATAAGTTAGTCGTAGCTTAATTAATTGTACTGGATTTAAAAGCTATTTGATCAACATCATATTTTTCTGAGACAGTCGCTGTTGACAATCTGTGGAAAATCGGAAGGGGTTTTGTAAAATGCCTGGTGATTTAACTCTTGCTGAGTAAAAGAGTCACCATGCTAGCGGAACCTCTCGGCTATATTTATCGATTAATGCAGGTAAGAAGTCGTTTACAGTGTTTGGGCAAATAACAAATAAATACTAAAGGTCAGCGTCCCAGCCAATCCGGTTGCTGCCAGGGCTGTCAACATAGTACTGATTTTTGTGTCGTGAGTTCTCATTTCATTTCTCCTTTGGTGTAGTCATTTATTAACATGGCACACCTTATTTCAAGCTCTATACCAATTATTTCAACAAAAGTTTAACTGTATTATATACAGCATTTTATACGGATTATACTTTTGTAATTGGATAGCGGAGGGCTATTCACTTTGGTCTAATACTATATCAAATAAATATGGCTACTAGGAGCGCTTATTGAGGTTCCTTGATTGGGATTCTGATCGTTGAAATGCTCATGGCTGATCAAGCAATATTAATTTTTACTAATAGAAATTAATGCCTGCCAGAACAAGAAGTCCAACTTCAGCAGCGGTCATGTTCACCGAAGAACAGCCACATTCATTTCGAATTTATCGAAAACGGGTATCCATTTTAGCTCAACGCTGAGAAATGGTGATTAACCGAGAGCATATCCATGTATTTTTGGAGGGTGTCCTGGGATAAACACAGAAGTCCCTGGTATCATTAATATCAAGGACTTCTGTTGTGTAGCAGGGGGCGGATTTGGCTGAGCCTCCGCCCTGCCCTACAGGGCTACGCTCGCCTTCCTACGTTGATTCATCCTCGTCGAATCATCTCCGGATGAACCGGCGCTTCGCTCGGGTGGTTCGTCATCGCACCCATACAAATGTAAAATGGCTAGCTCTCGCTAACCATTTTACATTTGTAGCAGGGGGCGGATTTGAACCGCCGACACCCGGCTTATGATCCGCCAGCTGGCGGACTAACCGACTGAGCCGTTGTTGCTAGCGATGATGGCACGAATAAATTGACGACCCTGGTAGCTTTTGAATTCTTTCTCTCTGACAAGTCCTTCGGATTTAACTTCGAAGGATTCGAAATAGATTATTTTCCAGGGGCGATACTGTTTCGTCCACCCACGACCCCGCTCATTGTGATCATATAAGCGGCGCTCAAGATCATTGGTCATCCCAATATAGATCTTGTCAAATTCTTGACTGTATATCGCATAGGTGTAGTACATGGATGTAGCAGGGGGGAGATTTGAACTCCCGACACCCGGCTTATGAAGCCGGTGCTCTAACCGACTGAGCTACCCTGCCTGCTTTTCAATTAGGGAGGAAATCCTCCTGCTTTAGCCAATCCTGACGGGTTTATCCACTGGAGTGAGGCTCGGCCTCACAAAGGCGGGCAAAAATAGAATTTTCACTATCTGAGGGCAAGTGAATAAACCGTGGTTTGGAAATTCATAGATCCACCTGCATGTGGGCAGGAAAAGTGCAGCGGAAGGTCGTCCCAATACCTGACTCACTTTCAAATTGGAGCAAACCAGAGTTACGCTCCACAAATTCTTTGACCAGGACCAGACCCAACCCAGAACTCGCTTCATTCTCAGTCCCTGGTGTGTGATGCTTTGAACTCACATCAAATACTTTTTCAAGTACATCGGCAGTCATTCCTACACCTGTGTCAGAGACTTCAATCACAGTTGAATTTGAATCTGCGTCTGGATAACACTTGATATTTATCTCACCGTTCCGTGGTGTAAATTTAATAGCATTAGACAACAAATTACGCAAAACCGTTTCAAACATTGAGTTATCCGCACATAGGATCAATTCATCGGAACAGTCCATCTTGAGCTTCAATTCCTTTTTGACCACCTGGGCTTCAAACAAGGCAGTCAGATCCGTCACCACCGGTTTTAGACGAATTAGCACTGGATTAAATTCAATTCTGCCTGTGTTTAACCTGGACCAGGTAAGCAGGTTCTTGAGCAATTCAAACACCTGATCCGATGAATGGTGCATGATTCTGAGGATGTCTTTTATCTCGGCAATGTCAAACATGTCAAAATCGTCAAGCATGGTTTCAGACATGGACACCAGCCCACCCAAGGGTCCCCGGAGATCATGGGCAAGGATGGAGAAGAATTTGTCCTTTGAAGCATTGGCTGTCTGCAATTCCGCTCGCTCTTTCATAAGGGCGTCCTGAGCCTTGCGACGTTCTTCAATCTCAAGTCTGGATATCTTCTGGAGTTGGAGAATTTTCTGATATTGGACGGCCGCAGCAGTCATATCCATAAGACTCACTCTGAGCATCTTTTCGCTGGTATCGGATTCTTCAACTCTGGAGAGCGTGGTCTGCCCTACCCGAGGTTTGAGGCTATCATCAAAAGGAATCAAATTGGGGTGCAATTGGGAGGAGAGCACCAACGGGAATCCCAGATTCAATACCTGTTTCAATCTATTCTGGTAGGCTGGTTTACTCAGGTGTGGAAAAACGTCTGCAATTGCCTGCCCTTCAACAATTTCGAAAGATAGTCCGGTCCAATGCTCTATCATTTTGTTGAGGTAAATAATTTTCAGATCAGTATCCAGGAGGATGACACCCTCAGGACTGTTATCCAGAATGCGGAATCTAAATTGGTCTACTCTTTTCATGACCCGTCTATCATTTGATTTAGTTTCTGCTTTAAAAAGTCCATGTCAATCACCTTGAAAAGCAAAAGGATATGCCCTTCAATATTTTTTGATTTCACAATAAAGGTGGTATTGGTAACGATTACACCGCCCTGTTTCTGATCTCTAAAAGTCGCATCAATGATGTAAGGAATACTGACTTCATTGAACTCAGGAAGTGCGTAATGAACATGAAAATCGAATTGATTGTTGAGGGAACCTAAAAATGCATTGTTAATGATGTTTCCGATCTCCAGAAAGGTACCGGATTGAATAATATCCAACTCTTCATCCGAGACAACCAGATCAGTTAGCAGTGATATCAACTGAAGCGCACCTTCTGAGGGGAATGCAATAATTGCGGTTCCTGATAAATTCCCCTGAAAATCCTGCTTTACAGTTGCGTAGGTATTTTCGAGACCAAAAACTGGATTGAGCCTGGCTTGATCATCAGATGCGTAAATCTGGATATGCGGAACGTCAATAATGACTTCAGTTTCAACAATTTCGCTAAGAGAATGGGCAGCCGCAGTCAGGCTGGTATTGATCATTTCTGCTAAGGCATCAACTTGATCCCTGTTCAACATTAGGCACTCCTCGTTCCTGTCCGGCGTTTCAATTTATCTCACCACTTAGCTTCATTATCGTCCCAAACTCCCTGATATTTAGAAATTGAGGTGACTGGTTAAAAGCATAGCCAACTCAGAATAAGTGAAGGAAATATATGGAGCTTAGTGAGAAATAATAATCCCTCTCTGGCCATATTCTCCAGAGCGAGGATCAGAACAGTTACCTTAAACAGAATATTAGAAATGTTTTAAATATTCTTCCCGGAAATAAGTATTTTTGTGTTCCTCAAAGGTTCTAAACTCAGAATCCAGAAGATATTGTAATGGATCAGCTTCTTCTAAGGAAAGGATAGAGTGACAGAGGGTACATTCATCTGAAATTGACTCGCCGCTCTCATCAACAAGATGACGATTATGACAACGGAAACAACCATCTGATTGTTCATGTTGCATAAAATTATGGCAGGAGAAGCAGCCAAATTCAACTCTGTGACCCAGGTGATTCGGATACGTATTCCATTCAATCTTCATGCTGGGATGAATGTTGCGAGACCACAGGGCTTTGATTGCATCAATGGATGTGTGTATATTTGCGCTATCCAGCTCAGGATATTCAATACTATAGAAAGCAGAAAGCCGTTCATCAATCTGAGCCAAACCTGAATCTTTATCATCATAATGAGTCATGATGGCAGCCATACCTTCACGCTTAATATAGGGCAGATTAACATCGATTAAACCAGTAACCATAGCCAGATCCATAGCCTTGTCCGGCTGTTCATAAATATGGGTGGCCCGATTATGACAGTCCACACAATCCATTACCCGTGGTTCCGGTTCTACGATCAATGAATCTTGAATATGGTCATTATTATAACGATGCCATTCACCGTCACCGCGTTTGACCTCCACCCAGATCATATCTTCCCGCTGGTCATCGATGGAAGCGTATCGAACTTCATTATTTTCAGCGATATGCCAGTGAATGCCGGAGCCCACACCATTGACCGCATCAACTTTGAGATTGAGGGTTGTATACTTGGGTGTATTGGCTTCATCGTCCTGATAACGGGTTTTTTTGACCAGCTTTGATCCGTAATGCTTTTCTGGCCAATGGCATTTCCCACAGGTTTCCCGGGCAGGTCTAAGATTGTGAATGGGGGTTCCGATAGGTTTATCATAAAGATCAAACATGGCAGCAATAGCCTGCCAGGCCCCATTAATTTTTGCAGCAGCCAGAGCCTGGACACCCTCGCCTATATGGCAATCGACGCAAGCAACTCTGGAGTGTGGGGATACTGAATAAACTTCCCACTCGGGACCCATAATCGTGTGACAGGCTGTACCACAGAATTCTGATTCATCCATGTAATGCATGGCACTGGCTCCAGCGGCAACAATGAATAGCACATTGATGATGGTGAGGATTCCAACGACGGGAACGACTTTTTCCCAGAAATTGTGAGTCCCGATATCACCGCTTTTATACTTTTCAAAAAATACATTGTATAAAGTTGTCCCTGTCTCCCTTTTTTGCATCTGCCAACCAATGGGCAGCAAGATCAGGCCGAATACAAAAATCATTGGAATTATAAAATAGGTCACAATACCTGTATAAGTATTGCGGAACACACCAATAAGGGTGAGACCTTCCAGAATGAAGAACGAGAAGAAAGCGGTGCTTGCCAGGATGACACCCACTTTGCCAATCCAATTCATGAATATCAGTTGGATGAACAAAAAATAACGTCTAAAAAAATCCATTTCAGCCTTTCAAGTAATTGACATGCGCCTGATGAAATTAAGCTTCTATCCAGCTATAGCAATTGCTTCTGTCAGCGTTTGCTCAAATTATTCTATACGTCTATATCAAGGTTGAATGTTGATGACGTATTGAATTATCTCCGATCCGCCTTATTTTACGCTACCAAATTTTCTCAATCAAAGGAAGGACATGTGATGAAATTCAGTTATGGACGTCTGCTTCTGCTTGGCTTTGGGTTTATGGGTACTACCATCCTCTGGGGCATTTACAATGCATATGTCCCCATATTTCTCCAGGCAGGTCGAGAGGGTTTCGCCACGACTGCCGGTGTCAATGGTTTTGGGATGAGTGCCACTGCCACAGGTTTTATTATGACTCTGGACAATATTGCAGCCTTATTCATCCTGCCCTTCATTGGAGTGTGGTCAGACCGGATTCGAACAAAAATAGGTCGTCGCAAACCCTTTATCGCCGTTGGTGCTCCCCTTGCATTTATTGGCTTCATCGCAATTCCTATTATGCTGAATATTTCCCTAATTCCATTTATGATAGCGATTTTTATTACTCTCTTTGCCATGGATGTGTTCAGGACACCCGTCATCTCCCTTATGCCTGACATAACCCCTTCACCAAAAAGATCGCAAGCCAACGGTATCATTAATCTTATGGGTGGTGTTGGGGCTGTTCTCGCGTTCGTCGTGGGTGGTCTCCTCTTCAAAATATCAGTAGGTGCCCCTTTTTATTTTGGTGGAATTATTATGCTCTTGGGAGCTGGGGTTGTGCTGTTTTTCATCAAAGAACCTGATGCACCGGAAGCAGTTGAAGCAGAAGCGGGGCTTATGGATAGTTTCAAGACGGTCTGGAAGGATAAAGATCACTCGGCCATATACCTGCTCTCCGCCATATTCTTCTGGTTCTTAGGATATGGTGCCCTCGAGGTGTTTTTTACCTCATTCGCAGTAAATAGATTTGGGATTGACAGTGGTCAGGCAACGGGATTGTTGGCTTTCTTTTCCCTCCCTATTGTCCTGTTCTCGCCACTCAGTGGCTATCTCGGCTTCAAATTTGGTCGTCGTATCATCATTATCGCAGGCATCATTGGTTTTGCAATATTGCTTTCTTGGGCATTTACCATTTCGACCCTGTCAATGGTCAAAATCATGTTACCGTTGGCAGGCATTACCTGGTCCCTCATTCTGGTTAATTCGCTCCCCATGATGGTTGATATGGCTCCCCAGGATCGTCTGGGCACTTATACAGGCCTGTATTATCTCGCTTCACAATCGTCGGCAATTGTTGGGCCTATTATGGCAGGAAAAATCATTGAGATTTTTAACAATAACTATGGTGTAGGATTCATCTATGGGTCAGTTACTTTGGTTATTGCCTTATTCTTTATGCTCCCTGTAAGACGTGGTGAAGCCTTGCCAGAAAGTTGATATGCTCTATTATGTTTTAAAATATCTGTCCATTTTTATGGTGAATGTCTTTTTCAGGCGCATTCATGTAGAACATAAAGATCGTATTAGAAAAACGGGGCCGGTCATTCTGGCTGCGAACCATCCCAATACTATGATGGATCCTTTGTTGGTAGCACTGCTGTGTGGTAGAAATCCACATTTCCTGGGTAAATCCACCCTTTTTAATTCAAAATTCACCAAATGGTTTTTCGGTTCAGTCCGGGTCCTGCCTGTTTATAGAAAGCAGGATGCTGAGAAGGAAATGGGCAAAAATGCCGGGATTTTTGAAAAATGTTATCTGGCTCTTGAAGCTGGCCATGCCCTGGTGATTATGCCAGAGGGAATGAGTCAAATGGATGGCACCCTACACGAGATTAAAACAGGCACTGCTCGTATTGGTCTCGGTGCTGAAGTTCGCAACGCCTTTGAATTGGGCGTGCAGATTGTACCGGCGGGAATCAATTACTCGTCACCCACGGAATTTTTTAGTGATGTCCAATGCCGTTTTGGTCGCCCGATTGATTTGAAGGATTATCGCCAGCTCTACGAAAAAGACGAGTACGAAGCCGTCTATGAGGTAACAAGACAGATTAGAGACGCTCTGGAAAAACTAACCACCACTGTTGAAAACTCCGAAACTGCCAGTGTGCTGGGTAATTTGCAAAAAATATATAAGCTGGAATTAGCTGTGGGTTTGGGGCTCCACGAAGCATTAGATGAGCACGATTTTTCAATGACTCGCGGTATGGCTGACGCCATCAACTGGTATTCAAACCAGTTTCCGAAATCTTTCAATAAAATGGATAAACGGATGACCCGCTATCTGGCCAAGGTTGAGGGTTTGGAATTGCGGGATGAGCTCCTTTCAACAGTACAAGGGCAGAAGACATTCACTCGCAGGGCGGTTGGCTTGTTGGGTGTAATTCTAGGGTTTCCAATCTATTTGTGGGGTCTATTTAATAATTTTTTAGCCTACCTCATCCCCCGTTATGTGGTAAAAGTTTTAGCGACTTCACTTGAATATCTGTCGACCATAAAAATGTTATCTGGCTTTGTCATCTTCGCTCTTTTTTATACTCTGCAGACTGCTGCAGTGTGGTATTTGACCGACTCAGGTTTCTGGACAACGCTCTATATAATAAGCTTATTACCTGCCGGCATCTTCGCTCGATTTTATCATGACACCATGCAGCGTTACCGTCAGCATATTCGGATTTTTACCTTATTTATTCGGCGTAAAACACTGATGTATGAAATTATCCAGGAGCGCATGGCATTGATTGCGGCTCTTGATGAGGCTAAGAATAAATATATGAATCGGGTAGAAGAAGAATCAGGCTCCAGTGTCGGGGTGGATGACACCAAAGCCTGATTGCATGTAAGCAGATTGTTCTATATCAACGCGTCTGACGAGCAGCAGTTCCCTTATTCTCAATAAATATTTCAAAGTCTTGACAGACCTTGCATCGCCGATTAGATTAAGCCCGCTTCTCACCAGGGCGTAGCTAGAATAGCGAAGCCCGGTAAACATCGCGGGATGGAGCAGTCTGGTAGCTCGTTGGGCTCATAACCCAAAGGTCGTAGGTTCGAATCCTACTCCCGCTACTCCCCTAAGCCCCTGTCAATCAGGGGCTTATTTGTTTCTAG
>FLOH01000405.1_pt1 | contig 98752 bp, 93 predicted proteins | sample 756751 | NCBI WGS metagenome assembly FLOH01 (sample SAMEA4026879, study PRJEB14308) | marine metagenome | biome: coastal water; material: water | depth 74 m
CCGCATCGACAGCCAGGGTGGACAGGTCGCCCGTGCCGTGTGCCCGGCCGTCCTCATCGATCTGCGTGCGCTCCAGTGTGATCTGCTCCACGCCCACATCACCTGAGATCTCCCGTGGACGTCTCCGGAAGTGCAGGTGGATCCGACGACGGGCGTCTCGCGGCGGTCGCTGTGACCACTCCTCAATGACCGCAACGTTGCGGGCCACCACCTTGCCTGTGGCCATGGCGGACTGGCTCGCAGCATCGGAAGCGTCGGCGTCGGATTCGATGATGACCTCGGCCTCCTCGAGTTCACCCAACTCCCGAAGCTCCTTGGTCGTCCAGGTGGCCTGGGCTGGGCCGCGTCGACCGATGATGTGGACGTCCGTCACCGTCGAGGCGCGCAGGGCATCGAACACATGCTGCGGCATATCCGTGTGCTCGATCTCCCCGGGAGCCTTGACAAGGATGCGAGTCACGTCAACAGCAACATTGCCCACGCCGATGATCGCGACCTGTGTCGCGGTCGACAGGAATTCAGCGAAGGCATCGGGTGGAGTGTCGGGGTGTCCGGTGTACCAATTGACAAAGTCCGTTGCCGCGATGCTCCCCGTGAGATCTTCACCGGGGATGCCCAGGGATCGATCCCGCGAGGCCCCGTAGGTGAGAACGATGGCGTCATAGAACCTGCGCAGGTCAGGCAGTGAGAGGTCTCGTCCGACCTCGACATTGCCGATAAAGCGCACATTGGCCAGGTCGAGCACCTTGTCCAAGGTGTCACGGACCGAACGAATGCTGAGGTGGTCCGGTGCAACTCCGTAGCGGACAAGACCGAAGGGGGATGGCAATCTGTCGATGATGTCGACAGACACCGCCACATCTTCTTGAGCGGCCAGGGCATCCGCGGCGTAGATGCCGGACGGCCCGGAGCCGATGATGGCCACACGGATGGGTCGGGTCATGACACCTCCTCAGTCCAGGTCCAGCAGGCGCCGAGCCTCTGCGAAGCCCGGTGACGGATCCACGGGATCACAATGCACCCCCTGCATCCCCACCGCCGCGGCACCGGCCAGGTTGCCCGGCTGGTCGTCGATGAAAACACACTCCCCCACCGTGACGCCCAAGCGCTCGGCCATGAGCTCATAGGCCCGGGCCTCGGGCTTCATCACCCCGTCCATCCTGCCGTCGACCATCGCGTCAAACTCCGCCAGCACGGTCATCCGTTCCAACCAGGCTGGCTCGTGAAAAGCCGTGAGGTCATTCGTGAGGACACCCACCGGGATTCCCGCAGCCTTGGCATCCATGATGAGCCGCCGAGCTTCTGGGCGGACCAACTCAGACTCATCGCCGGAGTACAGATGCGCCATGAAGGCGGGCATGCTCGCCGGCTCGCCACTAAGGATGTGGAACTCATCGCACCGTCGTGCCCAGTAGTCGCGCTCGGTCATGCTGCCTGCCTGGAAGTCGCTCCAGTCGGGATCATCATCGGGAGCGAAGGGACCTGTCCAGGTGAAGGTGCCGGGGGGAAGTCCGAGGGAGCGCTCACCCACCATGCGAAGTTCAAATGGGGTCAACAGGACGGGACCGCCGAAGTCGAAAACGAGAGCGGTCAGTGGTCCTCCTCCGAGATGGTCACCATGTCGTAGCGCACGACATCGCCGAACCACCCGCACTCACCACACCAGGTCATGAAGACGCGCTGGTCACCCGTCCAGTATTCGGTGGAGATACCACCGCGGACCTCAATGCTGGCCGCGCACATGGGGCAAAACTTCGGTCGGTCCAGCAGATGCCGCTCAGCGTCCTGGGCAAACCACGCCGCCGGTGGCGGGAGGCGATGCGGATCGGGCGGAAGGTCACTCAACGTGACCCCCAGCCGACCCGCCACAACGTCATCAGGCACCCGCGCCGGCCTTCTCGCGGCGCGACCAAGCATCGGCATGCAGGTCGAGAAGTTGCTGCTTGATGGGGCTGTACCGCATGGAACCCATACCGATAAAGGCTTCTGCGAACTCCCGCTCGGCCCCGAACTTATCGCGCTCACAGGGCAGCACGATGATGTCGTGTGCATCGCGAATAGTGCCCAGGGGGTCTTCGCCATTCGCGACGCGCTTCATGTTCTCTTTGAACATCTTGCGCAGCATCGCCACGCCGGCATCGGAGCGCCCCAGATGCTCCTGCGTGCGATCCGTCACCGGCCCCTGACTCACCCAGGCCATGATGTCTTGTCCCTCGATGTAGTCCGTGATGAAGCGTCCCTCGTCGTCTCGCCAGAAGTACTCGTAGAAGACGGGGCGATCCTGTGCTTCCCACACACCACCCGTGGGTGCGTGGTTGGAGAAGAACAGTTTCCAGGTGGTGGTGTCATCAATAGGGACACGGATCTGCATCTGGTCGATGCCCGCTCCCCCGACCCGCATGAAGTAGGGGAAGACGAGCGGGTGTCCCACCTTCCAGTCATCGTTGTCCTCGCTGCCACCCTCGAGAACACGGCGCTTGAGAATGCCCCACTCCATCTCCTCGAAGCCGGTACGCATGTGCTTCTTCTGGAATGCCTTGGGCGCATCGAAGCCCTGGGTCTCGCCCATGAAGTTGAAGTAGTAGCCGTGCAACCACTCCACGTGATGGGGGTCCACGGAATTCTCCATGATCTGCAGCCAATTGCACGGCAGCGTGGCGTAGCCACAGTCCTTAATTCCGTCCATGACGAAGACATCAAAGCGCGGCAACTCTGGCGCCGGATCCGGGCCGACGTACACCCAAATCATGCCGGCCATGACCTGCGCCTTGCCCGCCTTCTGCTGCACACGGTCACGGAAGTTTTGATTGTCGGCCTCGGCAGGCTGCTCGACACACCTGCCATCAAAGTCCCACTTCCACCCGTGGTAGCCACAGCGGATGCCGTCTTCGTGCACCACCCCGTAGGTCAAGGACGCACTCCGATGCGGACACGCCTCAGCGACGATGCCGTACCTCCCGGCCTTGGGCGTCTTGAAGAGCGTCCAGTTTTCGCCGAGCAGTCGCACCGTCTTGGTCGGTACGCCGTCGAAGTCCTGCTCAAAAGCAATCGGGTACCAGTATCGGCGCAGGAGCTCCCCCATGGGAGTGCCAGGACCGACGCGGGTGAGCTCTTCGTTTTGATCCACCGTCAGCATGTGCGGGTCCTTCCAAGAGGCCAGTGCATCAACGCTACCGGCTGGTGCGGTTCACAGTAGGTATTCGTCTCCCGTGAGGGGAGACTGTCGTCCCGCTTCGCGGGACCGGTGATGGAGAGGGGTCTTTCGTCCCCTCTCCATCACCGTGCGAGCACGGCTATTCGATGATCGTGACCGTGCCGTTGTTGCCGTCCACGCGGATGCGCTGACCGGTGGTGATGGTGGACGTGGCGAAGCCCGTCCCGGTCACGGCCGGCAGGCCATACTCGCGACAGACGATGGCCGCGTGACTCATCATGCCGCCCGTATCCGTCACTGTCGCCAGAATCTTCCCGAAGATCGGAGCCCACGAGGGTGCGGTCAGCGGAGCCACGAGAATCTCGCCCTGCTGGATCTCACTGATCTGATCCGGGGAGAAGATGACCCGTGCCGGACCCTCGACCAGACCCGGTGACGCTGCCATCCCGCGCAGCTCACCCTCCTTGGCGTCTCCCCCACCCAGCCAGGACGTCACGCTGTCAGAGGTGATTCCCCAGAGCATGACGGTAAAGGGCTCCGTGATGATCTCGGGTGGTGCTCCCAGAGCAGGGACCGGCTTCCACTTCTTCAAAGCGTTGCAGATCCCCTTGCGCTTCTCGACCAGTCCCGGCCAGTAACCCGGTCCCGCTGCCGGCTCAGGAGTGGCCCAGGACACGTAGTAGTCCCACAGCGCATCCTCAACCTCGGTGCGCTTGAGGTAGAAGATGTCATTGGCCTCTCCCCAGAAACCCTCCTTGACGAAGACCTCGCCCAACTGGCGCATCTTGCGCCAGATAACCGAGTGGCTCCAGTGCTCGACATAGAAGTTGTGGTTCTCCACGTAGGGAAACACCACGCGGGCCAGTCCGAGCTTGGCCTGGAAGGCCTCGCGATCCTCATCAGAGGCGAGGAGCTCGGAGTATTCGCCCACGACCCGATCGCGCTCGGCTCGGATGGCCTCCATGGGACGGGCGAGATCCTCCCCGGCCTGGAGCTTGATGATGTAATCATTAATGAAGTCGAAGGGAATCTCGACGTTCTCAATCCAGATCTTGTCCTGGTGGTAGAAACCCGATCCCGTGGAGAAGTTGAACCAGGGCTCCGCTGACTCCTGGAAGGATGCGATCCAGGCCTGACCAGCGTCAGTGCCCTTGAGGATCTGACACGTCTGCTCCACATCCTTGACCGTGAAAGCATCCGCGACACCCGAGTCCAGTGCCACGCGCGCGAGTCGCTTGAGCTCCTCATCCGGACGGAAGAGATCGACCTCGACGCCGGCAACCATCTTGGCAATAGCAAGGTCGGGGATGCCGGGAAAGGCCTGCTTGCAGAAGCCAAAGAAGTCGAGATAGGCCGCGTACCCCAGGTTAAGAAACTCGAAGTGGTAGTTCCACAACTTCAGGGACAGATCGACCAGGGTCCGATAGTTCTCCTGAATCTTGTATCCGGATCCGAGCCCGGCACCGGACTTCACAACCTCATCGGCATCTTCGATCTCCGGCAACGGCTCGAAGTTGATGCTCTCAAGCTCCTGGACCAGGTTGCGGATCTTGATCATCCACTTGTCATAGAGGTCGTCCCAGTTCATGAAGTAGAAGCCGGCCCGATCCATGAAGTTGGCCACCCGGTCCTCGATGGTGGCCGGGTCGGCCGGGACCGGGGTGAGATAGCCATAGCCGTTGAGGATGCGGAAGGCGATCCCATTCGCCGGGGGCACCTGCAGATGGCGGGTGTTGTACTGCGACAGCGACGTGATGGCGAACTCAAAGAAGGTCGCATCCCACGGCGTCATCACCTGAGGCCAGTGCACACCGTCCTGAAACCAAAACATCGACTCTTCGAAGTCCTTGCGGGCCTCACTGAAAAGTGATGGATACACATACATTTCTTGCCAACCCTCGGCGCCCTCGGGCGTCTCGATATCGAACGGGCTGGGAAAGCGATCAGCCATCCGAGCTTCCTTTCACTAGGTCGTCGCCGGGGGGTCGGGACGATGGACGTGCGCGAATGAAGTATTCATCCGTCCTTGCGCGCATACAGCGGATTCATCAAGGTCGAGACAATGCTGGCCATCGGGTTCTTGTCGGCGCCGCCGGCCACGGACTGCCGGGGCTTCTTGCTCCAGACAGTCTCGGGTCGAGCCTGGAGCAAAATAACGTTCTCGCCCTCGGGCAGGTCCATATCCACGGCCCATTCAATATCCTGCGGGCATCCGTAGTGCTTCTCGGCGGTCTTGGCCAACAGCGCTATCGCCTTGATCTGACGGTCCGTAAGACAGGGTGCATCGGCGCGCTCCGGGTCGATGCCGGCCTTTTCGACGGAATCGTGATCGGTCAGGCGATACTCGTGCGCCTTATGGCTGATCTCGCGCTTGCTCACCTCGAGCAGCACCTTGTCCACGAGGAAGTTGTCCGGGGTGACCTCGCCCGAGACCACGCTCTCCCCAAAACCCCACGAGGCGTCTATCGCAATCTGCGACCGATCCCCATTGCTGGGGTTGAGAGTGAAGGCGACTCCCGCGGAGATGGGTCGCACCATCTTTTGGATGACAACGGCCATCTCGACGGTACGATGCTCATAGCCCATCTCCACCCGGTAGCAGGTGGCGCGGTCGGTGAAGAGGCTGGCCCAGCATCGCCGTACGGCATCCACGACAGCGTCGGCACCCCGCACCCACAGGTAGGTGTCGTGCTCCCCCGCAAATGATGCATCCGGGGAGTCCTCGGACGTTGCCGACGATCGCACTGCCACGGGCAGATCGTTGATCTCGCAGCGGGCGCTGAGGGTTGAATACTCCGTGCGGATGGAGGTCTCGATGTCCGCGGGCAGCGGCATGGCACGGATGATGTCTCGGATCTGCGCGCACACACGCGACACCTGCCCCGTGTCGGATACGTCGAGGCCGTGCAGGAGGCGCCCCAACGTTGCGTCGAGGTCCGCGCCATCGTGGGCGGCGCGATATCCCGCGGTTGTGACCGCGAAGCCGGGGGGCACGGGCAGGCCAGCGCCGGTCATTTCCCCCAGGCTCGCTGCCTTGCCACCTACCTCCGCCTTGAGTCCCGGCCAGTAACTTTCAAACCACATGGTTGCGCTCACGATGGGATTCCCTCCCGGCGACTTGGTGGCAGCGCGCGTCCCTGCAGGCCCGCCCACCAATCCGGCAGCCCGTCAAAGTCCGGCACGGACACTTCCTGGACACGATTGCGATAGAGCACCAATGCTGACTCGCCACCCTCGAGGAGACGGACGCGGACGAACTCCGTGTTGAAGGGCTCACCCGGGTCATAGCCGAGCGCCCACGTGGCAAATGCGCGGATGGGACCGGAGTGTGTGGCGACGACCACCGTCTCGCCCGGCTGCTCATCATGAATGCGCATCAACCCGGCCCAGAATCGCCTGACAGCGGCCACGGGTGGCTCGAAGGTCAGCATCGGCATCGTCAGCCAGTGGGTGATCGGATCTCCTCCGGCCTGCTGAATTCCCCAGAAGCGGTCGACCTCCACCAGCCACGTGGGTCGCCCGCCCAGGCCGATGCGCTCGTACTTTTCCATGACGGAGTGATACAGACGAAAGGCCTGGGTGACGTCGCGAAACCCGTCCGGCGTCATCACCTGGAAGTTGCGGAACTCCTCGTAGGCCGTCACCTCACCGATGGAAGCCTCGCGACCGAAGAGCACGAGTTGGTCCAGGAGGCCGCGACGTATGTGCTCCGCAGTCTGGCGGGCACGGTTGGTCTCGGCGCAGGCCATCGTGACGTGGTGACCCGTCATCACGCGCCGCGCCAACTCCTGGCCCCGGCGATGGGCCTGCCACGAACCCAGCGGGGTGAGCCCGGATTCGGTCGAGTAGCCCTGGGTCTCGCCGTGACGAACGAAGTAGACATCCGTGACTGCAGCTTTCGTCTGATCCTTGCGCTCCGGAATGATCTCCTTGGTGCGCGTGACCTCCGCCCATGCTCGGGTCGCCTCGACATCGGCGCCCTCCCACAACGGCACAGGGGCATCCAGCCCGGTGTCACCACTGCGCCGGTCTCGGAAGCGCCGAAGGTACAGGGGCGTGTCATCAACGGGTCGAGCTGGCTCGCAAACACCCGGGCGCTGGCCACGCGACTCACGCTCGATGTACCGCTGCAGATATGCCGGGGCATCATTGCGTTCCGTGCGTGGGAGGGTGACCGGCGTTGCCGGCGTGGGCACGAGCGGCGTTGACTCTGTCGTGGTCATGTGAACTCCTCAGCTGTGGACGGTCAGGAAGCGCTGGTTCACGACGCCGTCGTAGTAGAAAAGTGCCCGGCCCATCTCACTCTCGGTCCATGTGATGGGTGGCTCGTCCGGGTCCGCCCAGTAGCCGCCGGTGAAGATCTCGTTGCGGTTGCCGGCGGGATCGAAGAAATAGACGCAGTGTCCCCGCGTGGCACCATGCCGGGTGGGATTGATCTCGATCCGGACACCGTGGTAGGCCAAGACGTCCGAGGCTGTCCGGATGTCATTCCAGTCATCGACCCAGAAGGCGAAGTGGTGCAGTCCTCCGTCGGGACCGGTCACCAGCGCAATGTCATGCGAGCTGTGGGACACCTCGAGCCAGGTCGCGATCTGGAAGCCGTCATCGCCCATGACCTGCTCGGTCAGGTGGAAATCAAGCACCTCCTGCAGGAAGGACGTCATGCGGTTGACGTCCTCGACCGTCAGGAAGACGTGGTCGATGCGTGGCGGCGCGATACCCACCAACCCGAGGGGCTTGGGTGGCGGATTGGTGAGGGGCAGCAGGTTGCCCACCTGCTCCATACCGTGGATGAGTTCCATCTGGTGACCGGAGGGCGTCTCGAAACGGGCCACCGAGCCGCCTCCGACTCCGACGTCGGCACCATCCAGGCGCTTGACGGCGACACCTGCATCCTCAAGTCGAGCGGTGTAATGGTCAAGATCCTCGCGGTTCTCCACCTTCCAGCCCATGTGCGCCAGGCCGTAGGACGAGGAATAGGTCAGGACCACGGAGTGGTGCTGATGCTCATCCCAGCACTTTAGGTAGACGCGCTCCGGTTCACGCGCCGTCTCGATCATGCCGAGGACTTCGGTGTAGTAGGCAACCGCTAGTTCAAGATCCGGCACCTTGATCTCGACATGGGATAAACGCAAGATGGCCATCAGGTGTGCACCTTCATGAATCGGTCGTTCAACTCGCCCTCGTAGTAGAAGACGGCGCGGCCGATGTTGTCTTCGGTCCAGGTGATGGTCGGGAAGTCCGGGTCGGGACGATAACCGCCGGTGAAAACCTCATTGCGGGTGCCCAGCGGATCGAAGAAATAAATGGTGTTGCCGCGCGTGATGCCGTGGCGCGTCGGACCCACATCCACCTGAATCCCGTTGTAAGCCAGGATATCGGCCGATCGGCGGACGTGATCCCAGTCGTCGAGCCAGAAGGCAAAGTGGTGAAGCCCACCATTGGGCCCACCCACGATCGCCAGGTCATGCGGGGAGTGTGACCGTTCCATCCACGTCGCCGCCTGATGCCCATCGCCATCCAGCAGCTGCTCTGTCACGCGGAAGCCGAGCACGTCGGTGTAGAACTTTGTCGCCTCGCCCACCTCTTCGGCGGTCACCAGGATGTGATCCATCCGGGGAGGAGCTATGCCGCGGAGGCCTTCAACAAAGGGAGCGGGATTGAGCGAACCCGTCGCACGACCGATCTTGTCGACGTCATGGACCAACTCCATGATCTGACCCGACGGTGTCTCAAAGCGGATCGACTCACCCTGACCGATGGATGCACCCTTGCTCACGCGCTCCACGGGCAGGCCGTATCTGCCGACAGCATTCTCCAGATCGGAGAGGTCGTCCTCGCGCAACACCTTGAAGGACATCAGGCCGAAGCCGACGCGCGGCGCATAGGAAATGCGCAGCGAGTGATGATCCACCTCATCCCAGCACTTCAGGTAGACGGACGTCTCATCCCGCTCCACCTCGAGCATGCCCATCACCTCGGTGTAGTAGGCGGCGGCAAGGTCGAGGTCGGTCACCGTGATGTCGACGTGCGACAGTCGCAGGATTCCCATGCATCGCTCCCCTCAGCCCCGGAGGGCTCACTGTGGCGTGTGCTGAACCTAGGGTTCCTGTGTCCCGCATGGAAGGACAGCGTTCCCGCATGCGGGACGTCTCTGCTACGGTCCGTCGCATGGAGGGCACGGGACCCGAAGCGATGCGTCAGGCCATGGCCGATTACGTCCATGCACTCCATCAGGCCTACCTCGACGCCACCGCAACCCTCCCCCCTGCCGAGCGGGCCCGTCTCCCCCTCGTTGCCGCCGGCGACATCACCGTGATTGCGGCCGGTGCGCGCATGCTGCACATCATCGGCACGGTCGAGTCACTCCCCAGTCCGCGTCCCCCCGAGGTGGAGGTGCGCGACTCTATCGATGACATCGCCTGGAGCCTGCGATTCTTCGATCCCGTCGTCGCTCCGGGTCTTGGCCTCATTGTCGAAGACGATTCCCCGGCACACGACGATGTCCGGCGCGTGCTCGGTGTGCGCACGGTGGTCTACCACCTCGCGATTCCGCCCGGAGGCAGTCTTACGGCCCATCACGCACAGCATGCAGGCACCGGTCTAGGCCACGCACATGCAGCAGCAGCACGGGATTTTGAGGCCATGCGCGCCTACGCCCACGACCGCGAACCACTCATCGATGAACTCCAGGCGGCGAGTCAGGCCGGCCTTGCCCGCGCCCAGGTCCTCATCGCCCAGGCACTGATCCCGGGCATCCCCGATCTCGTGCTCAACCCTCCGACGGACAGCGTGCAGGTCCGACGCCACGTGCTCGAGCACCTCAGGCGTGAATCATGACCACGGAGCCACGACGCCAGCATTCCACCCTGTCCAGCGTGCGCAATGCTGCACGCCTTCTGAAGGAGTTCGGTCGAGGTGATCGCGAGATCGGCGTTACCGAACTCTCCCGCAGGCTGGGCATCGGCAAGAGCACCGCACATCGCCTGCTCAGCACCCTGGCGGATGAGCGACTCCTCGAGCAGGATCCCCACACCGGCGCCTATCGGCTCGGTCTCGCAATGTACGAACTCGGCGCATCCGTGGCATTGCACACGGATCTACACGAAGCCTGCTCACCCGTCCTTGATCAACTGCGCAATGCGACCCGCGAGACCGTCCAGGTGGCCGTGCTCGATGGCCGGGAGGTCGTCTACGTCGAACGCCGCGAAAGCCCACAGACGTTGCGCCTCTTCGGTCGCGTCGGACACCGCAATTCAGCCCACTGCACCAGCACGGGCAAGGTGCTCCTCGCTGCCCTCCCGCCCGAGGTCCTCGAGGCGACGCTGCACGGATGGCGCCTGGAGCGCAAGACGCCGTACACGATCACGGATCCACGAGCGCTGCGTTCGGGCCTGGAGGAGGTGCGTCATCGGGGTTGGGCCGAGAACATCGGCGAGTCTGAGCTCGGCGCCGCATCCATCGCCGCTGCCATCCGTGATGAACGGGGCGACGTGATTGCCGCCTTATCCATCGTCGGCCCCGTGCAACGCCTGGGCAGTGACTCACTGCGGCGCTTTGCCCGGCCCGTGGTCGACGCATCCCTCGCTGTCAGCCGACGCCTTGGTTATCGAGATTCGCGCACGCGCCTAGGCACCCCCGTGGGCAAAGGTCCCACGTCCACCCCCACCCGAGGAGGCTCGTGATGACTCGCCCAGGACCCCAGGACATCAGCCGGATGTCCGCGGCGCTCGTGGCTGCTCGCCGGGATGTCACCCCCATCCCAGCGCTGACCGATGAGTTCCCCGACATGACTCCCGCGGATGCCTACGCCGTCCAGCAGGGCCTTGTGTCCACGCTGATCGCACAGGGCGACTCGATCATCGGCTACAAACTGGGACTGACGAGTCGACCCATGCAGGAGTTGCTGGGGGTGGATCAGCCCGACTACGCACCCGTTCTCGCCTCCACCGTGTACGCCGACGGCGCCACCATCGCCCTGGAGCGCTTCATCGCTCCCCGCATGGAGGCAGAGATCTGCGTGGTCCTGGATGCACCACTGAGTGGTCCGCACTGCACAACCGCCCAGGTATGGGGGGCAACTCGGGGACTTGTGGCAGCCCTGGAAATTGTGGACAGTCGCATCGCTGAGTGGAAGATCTCCCTGCCCGACACCATCGCTGATCTGGCATCCAACGGTGCGGTCGCCTTCGGAAGCCGGGTGGTCGCTCTCGGGGAGTTCGATCCTGCGCTCATCGGCATGGTCTTCACCCGCAATGGCGACCTCGTCTCGACAGGTGCGGGTGCCGCCGCTTTCGGTGGACCACTCGATGCGGTGGCCTGGCTGGCCAACACGCTCTATCCGCTCGGCGTGACGCTGCCAGCCGGTGCGATCATCATGACCGGTGCCCTTCACGCCGCGGTCCCCCTCGCGTCAGGCGATGTCTTCCGCGCTGACTTCGATCGACTCGGCCCCATCACAGTCCGGGCCGTCTAGGCCCCTCGCCGATATAGCCACTCACCTCGAAGGGAACGACATGGCATTGAAGTGCGCGATCCTTGGCTCGGGCAATATTGGCACCGACCTCATGATCAAAATGATGCGCAGCGACGTCCTGGAGCTCACCGCGCTCGTGGGCATCGATCCCACCTCCGAGGGACTCGCCCGCGCCCGGGCCCTGGGATTGGATGCCCCGCATGAGGGGCCGGATTGGATCCTGGAGCACGCTCGAGACATTGACCTGGTCTTCGATGCGACCAGCGCCTACGTCCACGTTCGCTACGCCAAGAAGTACGCCGACGCCGGCATCACCGCCATCGACCTCACACCCGCAGCTCGCGGGCCCAAGGTCATTGCGGCGGTCAATCTCATGGAGCACCTCGACGCGCCCAACATCAATATGGTGACCTGCGGAGGGCAGGCGACCACACCCATGGTCTTCGCGATCTATCGAGCGGTCGACACGCTGCCCTACGCCGAGATGGTGTCCACCGTCGCCTCGAAGTCCGCTGGCCCCGGCACCCGTCAAAACATTGACGAGTTCACCAAGACAACATCGACGGCACTGCGTGAGATCGGGGGGGCAGACACGAGCAAGGCCATCATCATTTTGAATCCCGCCGATCCCCCCATCATGATGCGCAACACGGTCTTCGGCGCCCTGCCGGAGGGCACGGATCATGACGCGGTGCTCGAGTCGATCTATGCGATGGAAAAAGAAGTTGCCGCCTACGTCCCCGGCTACCGCCTCAAGAATCCCCCCGTCATCGAGGAAGGCCCCTACCCCACACCGGGCGGTGTCGTCCCCCACCGCGTCGTGATCCTGCTCGAGGTGGAGGGTGCGGGCGACTATCTGCCCCCGTACGCCGGCAATCTCGACATCATGACCGCTGCCGCTATGCGCGTTGGCGTGGCCGTCGCCGATCACCGAGGAGTCTCCGCATGAGCGTCGCCGACTACCGCCTCATCGACTCAACCCTGCGTGACGGCTCCCATGCCATCAGCCACCAGTATTTTGCCGAAGACGTCATCCGCATCGTCGCCGGGTTGGATGCAGCCGGCGTTCAGGTCATCGAGATCGCCCACGGTGACGGCCTCGGCGGATCCAGCTTCAACTACGGCTTCTCGGCGGTATCGGAGAAGGAACTCATCGCCCAGGCCTGCGACACCGCGCAGACCGCGCAGATTGCCTGCCTGCTGCTCCCGGGGATCGGTCTGGCCGATGATCTACGCGAGGTTCGCGAATTGGGTGTCTCCGTCGCGCGCATCGCCGTGCACTGCACCGAGGCCGACATCACCGAGCAGCACATCAAGGTCGCCAAGGGACTGGGCATGGAGGCCATCGGCTTCCTGATGATGGCGCACATGAATTCCCCAGAGGGACTCGTCGAGCAGGCCAGGCTCCTGCAGTCCTACGGAGCCGACACCATCTACATCGCCGACTCCGCCGGAGCCATGACCGTCGACGATGTCCGCCGACGCGTGAACGCCCTGGTCGAGAACATCGAGGTCCCGATCGGCGTCCACGCACACAACAATCTCTCCATGGCCGTCGCCAACTCCATCGCCGCCTACGAGGAAGGGGCACGCAACCTCGACGGCACCTCCGCCGGCCTCGGCGCCGGAGCGGGCAACTGCCCCACCGAGATCCTCGCGGCCGTCTCAACCAAGTACGGCATCGAGACCGGCGTCGATCCCCTCGCCCTCATGGACCTCGCCGAGGAAGTCGTCCGCCCCCTCATGCCCCGACAGCAGGTCATCGACCGAGCCGGGCTCATCCTCGGCTACGCCGGCGTCTACGGCTCCTTCCTCCTGCACGCCGAACGAGCCGCCGAACGCTACGGAGTGCCCCAATCGGAGATCCTCCTCGAACTAGGCCGCCGCCAAGTCGTCGGTGGTCAAGAGGACATGATCATCGACGTCGCCCTCGAACTCGCCGCCAAGCATGCTGCTGCTGAAACCGGAGAGGACTCCGCCTGATGAATGACCTTCCCAAGGAAGAGATCGCCCGCGCCCTCATCGAGGCGGCGCGCCAGCGAACAGGGATCGCTCCCCTGACCAACACCTATCCGGATCTGGACTTCGACACTGCCTATGAGGTGCAGGATGCCGTCGTCGAGGCACGTGTCAGTGCCGGCGCGACCGTCGTGGGCGGCAAGCTCGGTCTCACCAGCAAGGCGAAGCAAGTGCAGATGAGCGTGGATCGGCCGCTGTACGGATTCCTCACAGACGACATGCAGATCGACACAGGGCAGGCTGTCGTCTGCAGCGATTACATCCAGCCCCGGTGCGAACCGGAGATCGCCTTCCTCCTGGGGCGCGATCTCCACGGCTCGCATGTCACGGCATCCCACGTGCTCGATGCCACCTCACTGGTGTTTCCCGCGATCGACGTCCTGGACTCGCGATTCTCCGGCTACAAGTTCACCTTCATGGACGTGATCGCCGATAACAGTTCGTGTGCTGGATTCACCCTCGGCGGCACGGGGACCGATCCTCGCGGCATCGATCTACGGCTCGTCGGCTGCTCCTTCGAGAAGAACGGACAGCTCGTTGCCACGGCAGCCGGCGCGGCCGTCATGGGTCACCCCGCCGCTGCCGTCGCCTGGATGGTGCGCCAGCTGGCCGCCCGAGGACGTGGCCTGCACGCCGGACAGGTGATCATGGCCGGCGCCCTCACCGAGGCCATCGCGGTCTCCCCCGGCGATACTGTGGTTGCTCGTTTCGATCGGCTCGGCACCGTCGAGCTGCCCTGCGCCTGACTGCCTCGCGCACCCATCCCAAGGAGAGACATGCCATTCATCCAGGTCACCATGCTCGAAGGCCGAACCGTGGAGCAGAAGCACGAGCTCATGAAGAAGCTGACGGACGCGACAGCAGAGGTCCTCGGCGGTGACCCCCAGCGCATCCGGGTCGCGTTCTACGAGGTGGGCAAGGATGACTGGGGCATCGGAGGAGTTCCGATCTCGGTTCTCCGCCCGGACGCCTGAGCCAGGCATGGAACTGCACCGCGTCCTGCATCTGGACGACCTCGTGGAAGGGCACCCGCGCCGTTTCCAGCTCTCTGGACGTGCCGTGCTCGTGACGAAGATCGACGGCGAACCGCATGCCATCTCCGATGTCTGCCCGCACAATGGGGCATCCCTCAGCGAGGGAGTCATCAAGGACGGCTGTGTCACCTGCCCCTGGCACTTCTGGCGGTTCAGCCTGCACGACGGCACCCGTCAGGGTTCTCCCCAGATCAGCGTCGAGGTGTTCGGAACGAGGCTCACGGCCGAGGGCTGGATCGAGGTGGAAGTTCCCGCTCAGGAGCCCACGAAATCCCTGCGTGAGCACCTGCTGGAGAGCGCTCGCCGGGGACCGGTATCGCACACGACGTGACCGCGATGCGCAAGGCCTAGATGTCCAAGGGCTCCAGATGCCCCGTGCGGATGTTCAGAAGCCCGCCTGCGACCACGAGATCTGCTGGCAGGAGCGGGAAGCTCCGGACCCGGGTGACGTCGGTGATCAGAGCGGCGCGCTGATCGCTCACCGTCCTGATCTCCAGACTCCGCGTATCGACACCTGCCCGCTCGAGAATGGCCTCGTGGATATCGACCTCGTCTCCACTGGCCATCTTGCAGTCGGTGTGCGGCATTACCAGAACCCGTGTGACGCCCAGTAGGTACGTGGCAAGCACGAGCGTACGAAGGACGTCATCGGTGACGCGCGCTCCGGCGTTTCGCAGGATCTTCACATCTCCTGGTGACATTCCCAGAACGGCCAACGGGTCGATCCGTGAGTCCATGCAGGTGATGACTGCCAGTTCCTTCGCGGCCCAGCCGGTCAGGGTCGCGTGATCATCGCTGGCCACGTATGCCTCGTTGGCCGTGAGGACGTCGGCGAAGGAGTCACGGGGGAAGGACTGCAGATCTGCGGTTCGCTCCAAGGACATGCCCTGAGCCTAGGCGGTGGCTCCGTCTCTCCCGTGAGGACCTCGTCTAGAAGCAAGCCTGGCTCCACACGGGCGCCGGATCTGATGCAGAAGAAGCGTAATTGCGAACCTTTTGCAGAAACAGCCGGATCGTCTTAGGGTTGTCTTATGCCTTCACGAACAGCAGCAATGGCGGCTGCCCTCCTGCTCCCCCTGTCGCTGGCGGCCTGCTCCGACTCGAGCGACTCCGCCGCCGATGATCGTCCGCTGGTGGCCACCACGGTCTCCCCGATCACCTCCATCGCCGCGGCGGTGGGCGGGGATCGTGTGCGCATAGAGGGCATCGTCCCCGAGGGCACCAACAGTCATACGTTCGAGCCAGCTCCCCAGACGGCCGAGCTCCTCAGTGATGCCGACCTGGTGCTGATCAATGGCCTCAAGCTCGAGGATCCGACTCTGGCCCTCGCCGAGGCGAATATGTCCCCCGACGCTCGACTCGTGGAACTCGGCACCGAGGTGCTTCCCGAATCGGACTACATCTTCGACTTCTCCTTCCCGGAGGAAGAAGGCAAGCCCAATCCGCATCTGTGGACTGACCCGGGCTATGCGATTGCGTATGCCGCGCTGATCCGCGATGAGTTCACCTCCCTCGATCCCGAGAATGCCGACTACTACGCGACGAATTTCGCGGCCTTCGAGGCCAAGGCTGAAGCCCTGGCGGACGCTATCCGGGCCGATCAGGTCTCCGTTCCGGCTGGACAGCTGCGCTTGGTCACCTACCACGACGCCTATGCGTACTTCGCCGACTCCTTCGGCTGGGAGGTGGTCGGGGCCATCCAGCCTCAGGACTTCGCCGAGCCGACGCCCTCAGAGGTCGCCGCCCTGATCGAGCAGATCAAGGCGTCCGGGGTTCCCACCATCTTCGGCTCGGAAGTCTTCCCCTCCGACGTGCTCAGCGCCATCGGCGAGGAGGCAGGTGTCCGGTACGAGGCCTCCCTCCGCGATGACGATCTGCCCGGCGCGCCCGGCGAGGCCGACCACTCATGGCTGGGCCTCATGCGGGGCAACTTCGCCACCATGATCCGCGGACTGGGCGGGGATCCTCGTGCCCTGGAGGCCCTCGACGTGACGCTGGCTGTTCCGGACTCGGCGGTATACCCGCAGTGACCGGAACCGGGGTAGGACCTGAGCTCATCCGGCTCGTGGCGGCCAGCGCCGCCTATGACCATCACCGCGTCCTGAACGAAGTCGACTTCCACGTCCATCAGGACCAGTTCACGGGAATCGTCGGGCCCTCCGGATCGGGCAAGACCACCTTGCTGCGGCTGCTTCTTGGCACCATCTCCCCCGTCGCTGGGCGGGTGGATCGCCGCCCCGGGCTCCGCGTCGCTTATGTTCCCCAACTGGAGACGATCAACTGGAACTTTCCTGTCACCGTGGCCGAATGCGTGCTGATGGCACGGCCTCAGCCCACCCTCTCGCCACGGGTCACCCCTGACGAGCGCGCTGCCGTCGAAGCCATGCTCATGCGCCTGGGCATCGCGGATCTTGCCCAGCGCCACATCCGCGACTTGAGCGGTGGCCAGCAGCAGCGAATGTTCCTCGCGCGTGCCCTGCTTCGAGATCCCGAACTGCTCTTGCTCGATGAGCCCACCAGCGGGGTCGACGTGTCCACCCGACACGACATGCTGCATCTGCTTGCTGAACTCCACGAGGATGGCATCGCCATCGTTCTGACGACACATGACCTGAACGGGATGGCAGCCCATCTTCCGCATCTGGTCTGCATCAATCACCGCATTACGGGTGAGGGAGCGCCTGCCGAGGTCCTCACCCCGCCAGTCCTCGAGGCCACCTTCGGGGCGCGCATGGAGGTTCTCGAGCATCTGGGCATGCGCGTGATCATCGACGAGGCGCCACCGGCGAGCCTCACCGGGAGGTCCTGACGTGGAAGACCTCATCGCGCCCTTGTCGTACGCCTTCTTCCAAAAGGGCCTCATCGTCGCCGCGCTGTCCGGAGCTCTCCTCGGGTTCCTCGGTGTCTACATCGTCCTGCGCGGCATGAGCTATATCGGCCATGGGCTTTCGCACTCGATCTTCGGCGGGTTTGCCGCTGTTCAACTGTTCGCCGCCCAGTTCTACGCCATCGGGGCAGCCCTCTGGGGCATCGCCTCGGCACTGGCTATCAATGGCGTCACCAGGCGCACCCGGATCGGCGCGGATGCCGCCATCGGCGTGATCACGACGGCCTCCTTCGCCCTCGGCGTGGCCCTGTTCGCCAAGTTCGGCACCAGCGGGCCCGCCTTCGAGAACGCGCTGTTCGGCAGCATCCTCGGCATCTCGAATGCCCAGATCGTCGGGCTCTCGGTCGTCGCCCTGCTCGCCCTCATCTTCGTGGTCACCCGCTACCGCGCACTCCTGTTCGCGACCTTCGATCCCGACGTCGCGTCTGTCTCCGGAGTGAACGTGCCGCGGATAGAGGCACTGTTCATGATCGTGCTGTCCCTGTCCATTCTCGCCACCCTGACCGTGATCGGCGTGACCCTCGTGGCTGCCATGCTCGTGATCCCCGCCGTCATCGCGCGGATGCTGACCGACTCGTTCGCACGAATGCTCCTGCTCAGTACGGCCATCGGCACCGGCAGCGGCATCATCGGCATGTACGCCAGCTACTTCGCGGGAGTGCCGTCAGGCACCATGATCGTGCTGGTCGGCGCGGCACTCTTCTGCATCGTTCTCGCGATCACCGGAGGCCGCGGCCTCCGCCGCTCCGCCGGCCTTGACTCACACCCCAGCAGCGCTCTGGCCTGACGAGGCCGTCACGCGTCGATGCGCTCCCGATCCAGGTCCGCGGCGCCCTCGACGATGAAATCTCGCCGAGGAGCAACCTCGGAGCCCATGAGCAGGTCGAAGACGCACTCGGCCGCCTCGGCGTCGTCCATCGTGATCCGCCGCAGCGTGCGATGCGCAGGATCCATCGTTGTCTCGCGCAGCTGCGATGCGTCCATCTCGCCGAGACCCTTGTACCGCTGAACCGGATCCTTGATCCGTCGGCCCCGCTTCTCCGCGTCCTTCATCACCCGATGCAGCTCAGCATCCGAGTAGGTGTAGACGATCTCGTTCGCCTTGGATCCGGGCGAGATGATCTCGACCCGGTGGAGCGGCGGCACGGCGGCATAGACCCGACCGGCATCGAGCAGGGGACGAAGATAGCGGTGGATCAACGTCAGCAGCAGGCACCGGATGTGGGCGCCGTCGACGTCCGCGTCGGACATCAGGATCACCTTGCCGTACCTGGCCGCATCAAGGTCGAAGGTGCGACCCGAACCGGCACCGATCACCTGGATGATCGAGGCGCACTCGGCGTTCTTCAGCATGTCCGACAGTGAGGACTTCTGGACGTTCAGGATCTTGCCGCGAATGGGCAGCAGCGCCTGATAGTCCGAGCTCCGGGCCGTCTTGGCAGTGCCCAGGGCGCTGTCGCCCTCGACGATGAACAGTTCAGATCGCTCCACTTCATCACTGCGACAGTCCACGAGCTTCGCGGGCAAGGCTGACGATTCGAGCGCGGACTTGCGTCGCTGGGTGTCTCGATGGGCGCGTGCCGACACCCGGGCGCGCATGGCGTTCGCCGTCTTGTCCAGCAGTGCCTTGGTGGCGGCCTTCTCACCGCGAGGGGGGGACGTGAACCAGCGAGTGAGCTCCTTGCTGACCACATTCGCCACGATGCGGGAGGCGGCCGGGGTTCCGAGGATCTCCTTCGTCTGACCCTCGAACTGCGGCTCGGCCAGCCGAACCGTCACCACGGCCGTCAGGCCCTCCATGGCGTCGTCCTTGGAGACGCTGTCCTCGCTGGCCTTGAGCACCTTGTTGGCGCGCAGCTGGTCGTTGGCCACCTTCGTGAGGGCTCGCTCAAAGCCGGCGACGTGCGTTCCGCCCTTAGGTGTTGCGATGACATTGACGAAGGACCGTGTGGTGGTCTCATACCCCGTGTCCCAGCGCAACGCGATGTCCACCCCCAGATCACGCTGAACCTCTTCCGGCGTCATGTGCCCCTGGGCATCGAGCACCGGAACCGTCTCGGTGAAGTGGCCCTCGCCCGTGATGCGGATGATCGGCGTGACCGCCTCGCCGCTGGACAGGTAGTCGATGTACTCGCCAATCCCGCCCTTGTGCTGGAAAGTCTCCTCCCACACGTCCGACGGGTCCCGCTCATCGCGCACGCTGATGGTCAGTCCCGGAACCAGGAAGGAGGACTGCATGGCCCGCTCCCGCAGGGCGACTCGGTCGTAGTCCGCATCCTTGGTGAAAACCTGGCGGTCCGCCCACCAACGCACGCGCGTCCCGGTTCGAGTACGGGGGCACTTGCCGGCGACCTGAAGGCCGCCCTTCCGTGCGAACGCCGCGTCTGGGCCGTCCCCGTCGAAATGGCCAGGCACCCCACGCCGGAAGGACATCGTGTGGATCTTCGCGGCGCGATCGACCTCGACATCCAGGCGTGCAGACAGGGCATTCACGACCGATGCCCCGACCCCGTGGAGGCCTCCGCTGGCGCCGTACGAACCCCCACCGAACTTGCCGCCGGCGTGCAGCTTCGTCAGGACGACCTCGACACCCGTGAGCTTCGTCTTCGGCTCCACATCGACCGGGATGCCCCGGCCGTTGTCGGCTACCTCGACCGAGCCATCCGAGCGCAGGGTGACCGAGATCTTGGTGCAATGGCCGGCAATCGCCTCGTCAACTCCGTTGTCGAGGATTTCCCATAGGCAGTGCATGAGCCCGCGACCGTCATTGGAGCCGATGTACATGCCGGGACGCTTGCGAACTGCCTCCAGGCCTTCGAGGACGGCAAGGTCCTTGGCCGAGTACCCCGCTGCTGCCACCTTCTTCTGCGCCACGGCGTCAACCTACCCAGCGCCTGAGGGCACGCGTCGCAGGGAGGGCTGTCTCGCGTGTCGACCGCAACATGGGCTTCCCGGCACCTGAGAGTGCTTTTGTCGGGTGGGTGCTGTGAGGTCCTTCACAATTCTCTGCGCTCTGGGCGAACGCCCTCGGCGTGGCGTCGTGGGATCGGTGAAGGCATGTAAGACTGTGGGGACACGTTTCGGGACGACGGGAGGATCCACTTCATGACGACGCTCAGCGCGCCACCCCTCCAGGCCACCGACCGTTGCGATCGATGCAACGCCCAGGCCTACGTTCGCGTCGTCCTGCCTGCTGGAACCGATCTGCTGTTCTGCGCCCACCATTGGGCGGCCTACGGGGATGCGCTTCGTCCGCAGGCAGCGGAGATCGTCGACGAGACCCACCGGCTGACCGAGCCCGCCACCGCGGACGCATAGTTTCTGACCCTTCGGGTCACCCTCTTGTGACCCTTCGGGTCACCCTCTCGTGACCCTTCGGGTCAACGCCCCTCGAAGTTCGGTGAACGCTTCTCCATGAACGCGCGCACGCCCTCCTGGTAGTCCTGGCTGGTCCACGCCGCCCGCCGGAGTTCCGTCAGCCGCTCGAAGTCGTCGCTGGTCAGGGATCGTGCGTCCGTCAGGGCCGCCATCTCCCCCTTGATCGCCCGGACCGCCAATGGCGCTCGGGAGGCGATCCGGCGGCCAAGCTGCCGCGAGGTCTCAGTCAGCTCATCGGCGTCGGCGACCAGTCGGTTCACGGCTCCGAAGGACGCCCATTCGTCGGCACTCATCGGATCCGCCGTGAAGAACAGCTCCTTCGCCATGTTCAGCGGAAGTGCACTGAGCACGTGATTGACGCCTGACGTGTTGTAGGGCACTCCCAGACGTGCGGGGGTGATGGCGAAGGTGGATGTCCGCACCGCGACGATCAGGTCGCAGGTGAGCACCAGTTCGCAGGCACCGCCCCATACTCCGCCCTCCACTGCCGCGATGACCGGAAACGGTGCCCGGCGCAGCCGGTGCAGGAATCCCTCCAGGGGATTCGCCCAGGTCAGTGGGTCGGAGCCGTCGACCGGCAGAGCGTCGATGGCGTACCCGGCCGACCAAGTGGAGACTCCGGGCTCGGCGCGCAGGATCAGCGCCCGGACTCCCGACTCGGCAGCTCGGTCGACCTGCTCGGTGAGTCCGGCCAGCAACTCCTCGGACAGCGCATTGCGCTTGGCAGCGTGAGCCATCGTGACCTCGACGACGGCCTCAGGCGCATCCTCGGGACCCACAAACGCGACCCCCACAATGCCGGTGGGAGTGTCAGCGCCGGACTGCTGGGCCGCCATCGATCAGTCGAGGTAGTCGCGGAGCACCTGCGACCGGGATGGGTGCCGCAGCTTGGACATCGTCTTGGACTCGATCTGCCGGATGCGCTCGCGAGTGACGCCGTAGACCTTGCCGATCTCGTCGAGCGTCTTGGGCTGACCATCGGTGAGTCCGAAGCGCATGCGGACGACCCCAGCCTCGCGGTCGGACAGGGTGTCGAGGACGGACTCCAGCTGCTCCTGCAACAGGGTGAAGGACACGGCGTCGGACGGCACGATGGCCTCGGAGTCCTCGATGAGGTCGCCAAACTCGCTGTCGCCCTCCTCACCGAGCGGGGTGTGCAGCGAGATTGGCTCGCGGCCGTACTTCTGCACCTCGACGACCTTCTCGGGCGTCATGTCGAGTTCGCGAGCCAGCTCTTCGGGCGTGGGCTCGCGACCGAGATCCTGCAGCATCTGGCGCTGTACCCGAGCGAGCTTGTTGATGACCTCGACCATGTGGACCGGGATGCGGATGGTGCGCGCCTGATCGGCCATGGCGCGGGTGATGGCCTGGCGGATCCACCAGGTGGCGTAAGTGGAGAACTTGTAGCCCTTGGTGTAGTCGAACTTCTCCACCGCGCGGATCAGGCCGAGGTTGCCCTCCTGGATCAGGTCGAGGAAGAGCATCCCGCGACCGGTGTAGCGCTTGGCCAGCGACACGACGAGACGGAGGTTCGCCTCGAGAAGGTGGTTCTTGGCCCGACGCCCGTCCGTGGCGATCCACTCGAGGTCGAGTCGGGTCTTCTTGTCCATCTTGGGCTTCTCGGCCAGCATCTCCTCGGCGAACAGGCCCGCCTCGATGCGCTTGGCCAGTTCGACCTCCTGCTCGGCATTGAGCAGCGAGACCTTGCCGATCTGCTTGAGGTAGTCCTTGACCGGATCCGCGGTGGCACCTGCGACGGTGACCGTCTGGACTGGCTCATCGGTGTCGTCGACATCGGAGATGACAAAGCTCTCGTCTCCCGGCTTGCCGGTCGCGCTCTTGTCGCCGTCGACCGTCGCCAGATCCTCCGCGAGGTCGGCCTCGAGGTCGGCCTCCAGCTTCGCCGCCTCCTTCAGCGCCTCGGGATCGGCATCCACGGCATTCGGATCGACCGCAACCACGCCGTCTGTGGTCTCGACGACTTCGACCAACTGATCCTTCGACGCGGCCGTCCCCTTCTTCGCGGGAGCCTTCTTCGCGGGAGCCTTCTTCGCGGTGGTCTTCTTTGCGGGCGCCTTCGCCACGACCGCCTTCTTCGCTGGGGTCTTCTTCGCGGGAGCCTTCGTGGCGGTGGTCTTCTTCGCGGGAGCCTTGGCGGCGGAAGCCTTCGTCACGACCGCCTTCTTCGCGGGCGCCTTGGCGGGCGGAGCCTTCTTCACGGGAGCCTTCTTCACCGCGGCCTTCGTAGCCGGAGCCTTCTTCACGGGAGCCTTCTTGGCAGGGGCCTTCTTCGCGGTGGTCTTGTTCGGCATCGAGATGGCTGCGCCTTCCTCGCGGTTGCCCACGACAAGGGCCCGTGTCAAGCGCGGGGCTTGGTTACGGGCCGGGATTTCCCATCATTGTGCCATGCCGTCATCGCGGTGTGAGCAGCGCCCGTCCCTCCCCGACCCAGACCTCTCGGGAGTCCCGCTGCACCACCGACTCCGGGATCGGGAACGGACCCAGGCCCGCCACGGTGAACGACCCCGTCCACCGCGCCTCGCAGCTGACGAGTGTCGGCCCGGCCGTGCGGAAGACATGCGTCGCCAGGGGACGTCCTGCGACCTCGAAGCCGGCGAAGCTCCACGTCCATTGTGCCTGCGCCTCGACAGTGACCCGAGCGCCGCCCAACGTCCACTCACGCTCGAAGGGTCCGCCGCTGTGCCCTGAATCGAAGAGCGTGGGAAGTGTCGTGACGACGCCCCTCTCGGGGCGATGATCAATCCGCAGCGGGGGCAGCGCCTCGGCCAGGCGGTCGGCGAGCGCGTTGCCGGTTCGCTCGACGGTCCGCGGGCGATCCGTCATGCACATGAGGCCGAGATCCCGCCATCCCTGCCCCGCAGGACGAAACCAGGTTCGGCGCAGGGAGCCCACCTGACAGCCCCGCGTGACGCTCAGGCACGTGGGTGCACCGTCGAAGGAATTCCCCAGATCGGACTCCACGCACGGGCTCGTTACTCGCCAGGCGCAATCAGGGCATCCAGCAACGCTGGCGCGGGTGTCCTCGGGCACTCCACCGGGCAGGATCAGCCCGCCGGTGCCCACGTAGGCGTCGCGCTCGTCATCACCAACGACGGAGGCTGCCGGTGCGCTCGCGCCTGCCGGGCCGCCAGTCCACGCCTGCAGGGCCAGTGCGGCGACCACGGTTGCGATGAATCCAAGAGCGGTCACGTGAATTGGTGGGCGGCGAGAAGACATGCCTGCACGGTAGGCAGCCCCGGGGACTGAGGAAAAGCCTCAGTTTTGCGCCTGTGGACGGTGCCGACGCACGCGGTGCAGGGCATGCGCGACGAAGACTCCGACCTGTTCGTCCTCCACGAGGAATCCGTCGTGGCCGAACGGCGAGAGGATGAGGTGCAGGCGATCAGCGCCCGGGGTGAGATCGACGATCTCCTGCTGCAGCCGCACGGGAAAGAGACGATCGGTGTCGATGCCCACCACGGTCAGCGGCGCCGAGATCGTCCCCAGCGCCGAGGCGAGCCCGTCCCTTCCACGCCCGAGGTCGAACAGGCTCATCGCGCGCGTGAGGCTGATGTAGGTGTTGGCGTCGAAGCGGCGCGCCAGCTTGTCGGCATGGTGATCGAGGTAGGACTCCACCGCGAAGCGACCACCGGCGTACGGATCCTCACCGTCCTGGGCCGTTCGCCCGAATCGATCCGCGAGCTCGCTCTCAGTTCGGTAGGTGAGGTGGGCGATGCGGCGGGCCAGACCCATGCCCTGATGAGGCCCCTCGCCCGCGTCCGCCTCGTAGTAGTCGCCCCCTCGAAAGGCAGGATCGGCCTCGATGGCGGCGATCTGTGTCGCATGGGTGGCAATCTGGTCTGCGCTGACGGCTGCAGTGGAACCCAGCACGAGGCCGCCGCGCACTCGATCGGGGTGTCTGACCATCCACTCCAGCACCCGCATCCCACCCAGCGAGGGACCAAGAAGAAGTGCCCACGTCTGGATACCGAGGGCGTCGGTCACCCGTCGCTCGATCTCGACCATGTCACCGACCGTGACCACCCGGAATCGACTGCCCCACGGTCGACCGTCCGGAGCCAGCGAGGCCGGCCCAGTTGTCCCTTGACACCCACCCAGCACATTTGCGCAGACGACGAACCACTCATCGGTGTCGATGTCGCATCCGGGACCGACCAGGCCCTCCCACCAGCCCCCGGTGGCATGCCCTGGTCCGGCCGGGCCAGCTACATGCGAATCCCCGGTCAGGGCGTGACAGATGTAGATGGCATTGGAGCGATCGTCATTCAGCGTTCCCCAAGTCTCGTACGCCACCCGCACATCAGGGATCTGCTCCCCCGACTCAGTGGTCAAGGGCCCGACGTCGAGGAACTGCCGATGCCCGACCGGGTCCCCCTCCTGCCAGGCACCGCTGGCAGGAGGGGGACCGGCGTAGGACAGGGCCCCGTATGGCGACATCGTCAGGCCTGTCGCGCAGCCGCGAAACCGATCTCCAGATCCGCGAGGATGTCGGCGATGTTCTCGATGCCGACCGCCAGGCGAATCAGGCCGGGCGTCACCCCGGCCGCCGCCTGGGCCTCGGCACTGAGCTGAGAGTGGGTCGTGGAGGCCGGGTGGATCACCAGGCTGCGCACGTCGCCGATGTTCGCCACGTGACTGTGCAGTTCCAGCGCCTCGACGAATCGCTGCCCGGCCTCAAGTCCCCCGTCGATCTCGAAGCTCAGGACGGCACCCGTGCCCTGCGGCGCGTACTTCTGCGCGAGGGCATGCCACGGGCTTGAGGGCAGCGACGCGTAGTTGACCGACAGCACCTCAGGACGTTCCTGCAGCCACAGGGCCACTGCCTTGGCGTTCTCCACGTGGCGCTCGATGCGCAGCGACAGGGTCTCGATGCCTTGGGCAATCAGGAAGGCATTGAAGGGCGACACCGCGCACCCGAGGTCTCGCAGCAGCTGCACGCGCGCCTTGAGAATGAAGGACAGGTTGGCCCCGAAGGCCGAGCCGACTCCGAGGTCCCGCGCGTAGACCAGACCGTGATAGCTCTCATCGGGCTGGTTGTAGTTCGGGAACCGATCCGGGTACTGGGCATAGTCGAAAGTGCCACCATCAACGATCACTCCGGCGACGGCCGTTCCGTGCCCTCCCAGATACTTGGTGGCCGAGTGGATCACCACGTCTGCACCGTGCTCCAGTGGACGAATCAGGTACGGAGTCGCCACCGTGTTGTCCACGATCAGCGGCACTCCTACCTCGTGGGCCACCGCCGCGATGGCCTCGATGTCGAGCACGTCATTCTTCGGGTTCGCGATGGACTCTCCGAAGAACAGCTTCGTGTTCGGTCGCACGGCCGCACGCCAGGACTCGGGATCGTCCGGATTCTCGACGAACGTGCACTCGATTCCGAGCTTGGGCAGCGTGTGGCGGAACAGGTTGTAGGTGCCGCCGTACAGGCTTGGGCTCGACACGATGTGATCGCCCGCCTCCGCGATATTCAGCACCGCAAGGGTCTCGGCGGCCTGGCCACTGGAGACCAGCAGCGCTGCGACGCCACCCTCGAGGGCTGCGATCCGATCCTCGACGACGGCCTGCGTGGGATTCATGATCCGCGTGTAGATGTTGCCGAGTTCCTTCAGGCCAAACAGGTTGGCGGCATGCGTCGTGTCATTGAACGTGTAGGACGTCGTCTGATAGATCGGCAGGGCGCGCGCGTTCGTTGCCGCGTCGGGGGCCTGCCCGGCGTGAATCTGCTTGGTTTCAAAGGACCATGTGGTGCTCATGATGTGTTCTCCTCAACAACGATGGGGCGTGACGGCATCGCCACGCGATGGTGGTGGACCCGCAGGATCCGTTGCCCATGAGGGCATCGACAGTGCCGCTCGGCGCGCGCCCGTCAGGCGCGTGCGTCAGCGGCTGTGCATTCGGCGACAGCAGGACACAATGACCTCGCACGTACTCCGGGGTCTTGCCCTGTGCAAGACCCGCGCTTGCCCGATAACCGGGCCCGGTCTTCATCCGGAGCACCCCACCGCGGTGGAGGGTTGCCGTCCAGCAAGCCGGAGCTTGACGCTGGAACTCTTGACCTGCGCGGAACTATAGCGCGTCGTCCTCCGGGTCCGCATCCCCTCCCTGATCACCGTGTCGACAGATCTCCCGCGACAGGCCGGCCATCGCTCGCTGCCATTCGGACGGAGGCAGCCCCGCCTGCACGGATGCCTGCAGGATCAGGGCCATCCGGTAACTGGGATCGTCGGTGAGCGCCAACTGGGCTGCCGTGGCCGCTCGGACGCCGTCTCCGAGCAGCCAGGCACACAGGCCCACACAGGTGGCAACCGGAGCAACGTCCCCGGGCGGTGCCATTCTCATCAGGCGGGCGAGTTGGCCCTGGGCTCGCATGAGCGACTCCCTGTCGACGTGGCCGATCTCCCACAGGAGGGTGTCCCGTACTCGGATGTCCCGAAGGGCTCTGAGCAGGTGGGCGCACCGATGCGCAGGGTCCGCAGCATTCGGCTGAGCGACCCAGTCCAGCAGGTTCGCCAGCATCCGATCACGCCATGACTCAAGACGGCACGCCTGCACCGGGCCTCGGGCAAGGACCCCCGTCGCCATGACTTCCGCCACGCCCATCGGGTCGGTATCAAAGGCCGCCAGCACGTTCGCTCGAGCCGGCAGCGGGGCCGAGCCCACATAGGCGAATTCCGCAGCGACCTCCGCCCGAACCATCGCGCCGATCGGGTTGCCGGCGGGCGGGCAGCAGGTCAGATCCGTGCAGAGCAGGCTCCGCCATCTGTCATGGTCGAGGAGGATGACATCACGAAGCACCGGACCCCTGCGACGGGCGATATCGGCGATCCACGCGCCCACCTCAGTCAAGGCGACCTGTGGGTCGGTCGCGGGCGGGACGGTCGCGGGCGGGACGGTCGCGGGCGGGACGAGAACCACGAGCACCTCGTCGGCCCGAGGAGCCGCCTGATGACCCCACACGGCATCCAGCCATGGTTCACGATCGTGGTTCGACGCAGGCAGATCGATGCGCTGGGCCAACTCGATGACCCCGTCGACGAGCCACAGCAGGACGGCACTGTCGACCGGGTGGAATCCGAGCAGGTGCGGAACCGAGCAGCACAGATACTCGGGACTCTGGAGGCTGATGCGTTGGGCTGTTGTCGTTGTCATGGTGACACCGTCGCCGACCCCACGCGGGAGGAACAGCGCTGAAATTCAACCTGTGGATGCCTGACCAGTCCGGTGGACAGCCACCCAGTCAGGGTGCTTCGGCGTGATCGAATCGCCCGAGGACTCCCCTCGCAGCCGCCTCATAACCCAGGGCGCGGCATGGCTGCCGACCCACCGGAGATGGCCGCCCCCTCGCGACAGAACGGACCCGGGCGCCCCCAGTTCAGCGGGAGTCCGCCATGAGTCATCGGCGTGGCCGAGGACCTCCAGCACCGACTGCGCGGCGAGCCGATGCCCCCTCGGCGAGAGGTGGAGTCGATCGGCATTCCACAGTCGGTCATCGTCGAATACCGCCATGCCCCAGAAATCCACCACACCACAGTCGTACTCGTCTGCGATCGCATGCACCGCCGTGTTCATCACACGGATCCGCTCCCGGATGGAGCCCATCACGCGTGACCTGCGAGCGGGATCGCCGAAGGCGAAGATCACCACCGTCGCACCAGTCGCACGCAGCGACCGGACTCCTCGCTCAAGGGACGTCGCCAGAAGATCCACGTCGAATCCGGGACGAAGAGCGTCATTGACGCCTGCGGCCAAGGTCACGAGGTCCGGCTTCAACGCGATGGCCGCCGGCACCTGCTCCTCAACGACCTGCGGGAGCAGCCGCCCGCGCACGGCGAGATTGGCATAGCGAACGCCGCCCGCGTGGTCCGCCAACTGTTGCGCAACCCGATCTGCCCAACCACGATGACGCCCATCGGGTCGCAGTTCGTCCTCCAGGCCCTCGGTGAAACTGTCCCCCAGTGCCACGTATCCCAGGCCCTGCCGCGAATTCCACTCAACGGTTCTCATAGAGCGTGTCCAGCCATGCGTGACCCGAGGACACGGCCTGCCATGCAAGAGCTCACGACACCGGTCAGGGAATGACAAGGCCCGGCCGTCGAAGGCTTCCCCTCCCGCGACGACCGGGCTCCGCCAAACCTAGTGGACGCTGCGTCCGTCTCGACAAGCGACACGCCGCCTTGGCATGGACGCCGCTCTCGCCTCTCGCTCACTGTCCCCCGCTCACTGTCCCTCGCTCATGAAGCCGTGGACGCACCCGAGGCAAAAGTGCGGTTCGCCTTGCGGAACCACAGCACCAGAGCAAGCACGCCGATGATGATCTGCGGCAGGTACGAGGCCATGCGCCAGACGACGTCGGCCGCCTGCGCCACCGAGCCTGAGACGCCCATGCTCTGCAGCAGGGCAATCATCAGTGCGTCTGTTGTTCCGAGTCCACCGGGCGTGATCGGAACCATCAGCATGATCTGACTGGTGGCAAATGCGCCGAAGGCCGCCAACGGCGAGGTGCCGTCCGTGTCCCATCCCTCCACGCCCCGCAGGGACGCGTACATGATGGAGAACTGGGTCATAATGACGGCGATCTGGGCCACCGTGAGGAGGATCCAGCGCCGACGCAGAACGTCGTACATATCGCCGCGGAACTTCGTGATCGGGGCAACCAGATCAAGATCGGCCAGCCGCTGCACCCGACCTCGAAGCGGACCGATCATCCGATTGCCCAGGCGGCCAACCTTCTGTGCCAGAGATTCAGACCGCATGATCAGCACGAAGCCCACGATGATGACGATGAGGATTCCCAGGCCCAGTGGGGCCACCCAGTTGTAGTCGCTGTTGCCACCTTCGACGGTGAGCGCGGCCACACCGAGGATGGGCAGGCCCAGACTGACGAAGATGCTCCACAGCCCGACCGCGGTGATCGCAGCCGTCGCCGAAGAACCGGAGACTCGGTACGTTGCCAGCATCGCGTACTGGACGGCGAGGCCGAAGGCACCACCCGCTGGCACCCCGTTCGAGATGGCGAAGGCGGCCTGATTCACCTGCTGGGAGGGCCCGTACTTCAGGCCGGGAGTGGCGGCCATGAAGGGGAATCCGTACACGACCAGATAGGCGATGACGGTGATCGCGATGAGGATCAGGGCCAGCGGGGTCATGTCCTCGAGATTCGCGAACGCCTGCTGGTAGTTGGAGCCGGTGACCTGCGGGATCACCTTCCAGAAGATCAGGACGATCACCGCGAGACCGATCACTCCGAGAATGATCGACTTGCGCTTGTCGAGCTGGGCTGCGGGCGGCGTCGCCGAAGGTGCATCGACGGTGCCGTCAGAGTCGCTGGTGGCGGACGGGTCCATGACCGGGATGCTGCCACATCTGCACGGATCGGGGGGGCACCTGCAACCCCCGAGATCCCATTGGGCAGGATGCCACTATGCGGCTGGATCACATCTCGTACGCCTGTACCACCTCTGAGATCGCTGACGTCATTCAGCGAATCGGCGGTGATCTTGGCGCCGCCTTCACTGACGGTGGTCGCCACCCGTCCTTCGGGACGCGCAACTTCACCCTGCCCCTGGGCGACGGCTGCTACATCGAGGTCGTGTCCGCCCTTGATCACCCCGCCGCGGAGAAGGCACCCTTCGGGCGCGCAGTCGCCCAGGTCGCCAACACCGGCGGAGGCTGGTTCAGCTGGGTTGTGTCCGTGGACGACATCGCCCCCGTCGAGGAGCGCCTCGGACGCGAGGCCCGGGCCGGGCATCGCATCCGACCCGACGGCGTCGAGCTCTGCTGGAAGCAGCTGGGCATCCTGAACGTCATGGAGAACCCGGAGCTGCCCTTCTTCGTGGAGTGGTCATGTCCCGACACCGAGCACCCCTCCGCGGGCGGCTCCCCCGTGGTGATCGAGCGCATCGAGATCAGCGGCGACCCCGCCGCAATCGGAGAGTGGCTCGATACCGATGCCATGAGCCCGCTCGGCGACATCGCCGTGGACTGGGTTGAGGGAGAAGAGCCCGGCATCGTCGCCGTCTGGTTCACCACGCCGAACGGCTCCGTCCGGATCGACTGAGGCATCTCACCGCGCATGCCGCGCACCCGTTCACGAGGGGGATTCATGTCCGCATTCACGCCCATTCCGCAGACATCCATGGACTGGGAGCGCAATGTTCTCGGCTCACGGGTCACTCGCCTTCGGACCGACGGGGCCATGCTGACGGTCGTCCAGGGCCTCGCTGGCGACAGCGTCCCAGACCACGGCTATACCCGTGGCTCGGTGACGTACGTTGTCTCCGGGCGAATCCAGATCGGTGGGGCTGTTCTCGGCGCTGGCGAGGCGGGCACCTACACCGCGCCCGGCGGCTACTTCTCCGTGAAGTTCCTCGAAGACTCCACCTATGTCGTGGCTCGAGCCTCCGACGACCAGATCACCATGCCCGACATCGGCGAGCGAGCTGCGCACAACCTCGACGCATGAGCCGGTAGAGCGGCTAGCCTGTTGCCCATGGCTGACACGTCCGCTCCATCGCCACATCCATCACAGACTGGTCCGGTGACGGGCACTGGCTCAACCGCTGGCTCTGGCTCTGCGGTTCCCGGAACGCTGAAGCTGACGGCCGGAATCACCTGGCGGTTGCTGATCGTGATCGCCGGGCTGGTCGTGGCCGGCTATGTCCTCGACCTGATCTTCCCGGTGGTCTTCGCCCTCTTCTTCGCCCTTCTGGTCACGGCCTGGACCCAGCCGATCATGAACCTGATCAACAAGGTTCTGCCGAAGGTCGTATCGATGATCCTCGCCCTGCTGGTGATTCTCACGCTCGTCGTGGTGATCGTGGGCGCAGTCGTGCGGTCGACCCTCAACGAAGGCCCCAAACTCGTTGCGTCCGTCGAGTCCGGTGTCACTCAGGTGCAGGACTGGCTCAAGACCGGTCCGCTCCAGATGACCGACGACAGCATGAACAACCTGCTGGATCAGGTCACCACCTGGGCCAAGGGCCTGGCGACCGGATTCCTCGGCGATGCCGTGGGCGCACTCGGCTCGGTTGGCACGCTCGTGATCGCCGCCTCGGTCTTCTTCTACGGCGTGGTGTTCTTCCTGATGTCACCCCAGACCATCTGGTCGTGGCTGATCAGCTGGATGCCCGGCCGGATGCAGACTCCCGTCAATGTCTCCGGGCATATGGCCTGGGATGCCATCTCCGGATACACGCGCGGCATCGTCATCGTGGCCTTCGCTGACGCACTTCTAGTCTTCATCGGCCTGCTGATCCTGCAGGTGCCGCTGGCCCCCGCTCTCGCGGCACTCGTCTTCCTTGGCGCCTTCATCCCCGTCATCGGCGCGCCTATCGCGACCTTCTTCGCCGCGATCGTGGCCCTGGCAGAGAGGGGTCCCATCGTCGCCCTCCTGGTGATCGGCCTGACGGTGCTCGTGGGCTCCTTCGATGGCGACGTGCTTCAGCCGCTCGTCATGGGCAAGGCCGTCAGCCTGCATCCGCTGGCCATCGTCTTCGCGATCGCCGCCGGTGGCATCACGCTGGGCATTGTGGGTGCACTGATCGCCGTCCCGATCGCTGGAGCGATCTACAAGGTCGCCAAGTACCTGACTGGGCGAGATCCGGACAATCCCTATCCGCCCCCGTCCACTCCCCCGGCACCTGCTGCGGCTACCTGACTCCCACCTGGCATGCCTCGAGGTGGTCGTCCACCAGTCCGCAGGCCTGCATCGCGGCATACATGGTCGTGGGGCCGATGTGTGCGAACCCCCGACTCTTCAGCTCCCTGCTGAGCCGCACGGACTCCTCCGACTGCGTGGGAATCCCCGCGGGCATGCCAGGACGCGAGCGGTCGGCCGGCGCGTGATCCCAGAACAGGGAGTCGAGTCGTTCGCCGCGCTCCTGCATCGCCACCAGCGCACGAGCGTTGGCGAGCGTCGCCTCGATCTTCCGCCGATTGCGCACGATGCCCGAGTCCTGCATGAGTCGTTCGACGTCGCGCTCGTCGAAAGCTGCAACGGATTCAGGGTCGAACTCCGCGAAGGCCGCCCGAAAGTTCCCTCGCTTGCGCAGGATCGTGAGCCAGGACAGGCCTGACTGAAAGGCCTCGAGCGTGATGCGCTCGAAGAGCGGCACCTCGCCGTGGACGGCACGGCCCCACTCCTTGTCGTGGTACCTGCGATAGTCAGGCTGCCCAGCGCTCCACGCGCAGCGCAGCACGCCGTCCTCCCCGAGAGCGAGTCCCTCCGGAACATCAACCGTCCCGTGCGTCATCCGGTGTCGCTCATCTGATCGACCTCATCTGGTGGACGTGAACTCCGAGCAGTCCGGCGCTTGGGCGAAGGCAGGACCCAACTCGACCTGAGCCTCCTCCGTGACCGTCTGCACGACCTCAACGAGCGCTGCACCTGCCTGGTACGCCTGCGTGCCGGCGAGCACCGCCGAGCCTGCCGCCTGCACCCCGTCGAGGAAGCCATCGGCCTTGCCCAGCGCATCGAGTTCGGCGGTCACGTCATCGACAGCCGCCTGAGCAGTGTCGGTGGCTCCGCTGATCTCCATGACCCAGTCATTCGCCTGCTTCGGCTCCACCGGGGCTCCGGCCATCAACGACAACAGATCACTCGCCGACGAGGCGATCACCAGCACCTGCCATCGCAATTGACGGTCCAGTTGATCGAGAACGGACTGATCGCTGCCGAACTCAATATCGAGATTGCTCCCGAGGGAGGACACCGCATCGTTCAGCGACGAACGTGATCGGCACACCTCTCCCGCCCAGGTCACCTGCTGCTCCTGCAGGCTCGGACCTGTCGGAGTCGCGGAGGCAACGATGTCGGCTGGCTCCGAGGCCGCGCCCACGTCGGCATCGACCTCGTCATCCGAACCGCACGCCCCCAAGAGCGCGACGCACAGCACGGCGCCGCCGACGACCCTCGTGATCACGGGATCTCCGACTGCGCGCCCCAGAGATTGATGTCACCGTCGATCGCGAACCCGTCGATCGCGGCCAGCTCGTCATCGGAGAACTGCAGATTCGCGACGGCCGAGGCGGTCTCCCTCAACTGCGCGGCACTGCTCGCGCCCAGCAGCGTCGATGTCACGCGGTGGTCGCGGAGCGTCCAGGCAACGGCCATCTGGGCGAGGGACTGCCCGCGCTCGCTGGCTATCGCCGCCAGACCCCGGATACGGTCGAGGTTCTCATCGGAAAGGTGGGATTCGAACAGGGACTTCCCTTCAGTGGCCCGTGACCCCTCCGGAACTCCCTGCAGGTAGCGATCGGTGAGCATCCCCTGAGCGAGCGGGCTGAAGGTAATCGCCCCCGCCCCCACCTCCTCGAGCGCATCGAGCAGTCCGCTCTCAATCCAGCGGTTGAGCATGGAGTAGGACGGTTGGTGGATGAGCAGCGGAGTGCCCATCTCGCCGAGGATGCGTGCCGCCTCGAGAGTGCGGCTCGGCGAATAGGACGAGATGCCTACATACAGTGCTTTCCCCTGCTGAACCGCTGAATGGAGCGCACCCATGGACTCCTCGATCGGCGTGTCCGGGTCCGGACGGTGGTGGTAGAAGATGTCGACGTAGTCAAGGCCGAGGCGCTCCAGGCTCTGGTCCAGACTCGCCAACAGGTACTTGCGTGATCCGAGATCTCCATACGGCCCCGGCCACATGTCCCACCCTGCCTTGCTGGAGATGATCAACTCGTCTCGGAGTCCGGCGAAGTCCTCTCGCAGGATGCGGCCAGCGTTGATCTCCGCCGACCCGAAGGGAGGTCCGTAGTTGTTGGCCAGATCGAAATGGGTGATGCCGAGGTCGAATGCGGTGCGCATGATGTCGCGCTGATTCTCCAGCGGCTTGTCATCGCCGAAGTTGTGCCAGAAGCCCAAGGAGACGACTGGAAGCTTCAGACCTCGGCGTCCGCAGCGACGGTAGGGCATGCGTCCGTCGTAGCGGTCCGCATCGGGCACATACTGGTCAAGAGTCATGCCGTGATTGTGTCATCGTTTCCTGCTACGAGACCCATGACTTCAGCACTCGCTGGTACTGGGCCCTCTCAAAGGCACTGGGATCCGCCGCGGTGTGCCCAGCGACGCTCCCCTGCAATTGCCGCACGGAGGTGTACTCATGCTCGTTCATCCAGCGGGTCATCTCATCGAGGATCTCGCCGAGTCGCCGAGGGCCCTCTCTGAGCAGCTCCGACGCCACCATCACCACGTCGGCCCCGGCCAGGAGTGCCTTGGCCGCGCCCCGACCCGTGTGCACGCCTGAAGTCAGCCCAATCGAGGTGTCAGGAAGCACCGGGCGCAGGATCGCAGTCCAGCGAAGGGGCAGACGTAGCTCGCTCTCGGTGGACAACTCCAAGTGCGGCGTAACGTCCAAGGTCTCCAGATCCAGATCCGGCTGGTAGAAGCGATTGAACAGGACCAGGCCATCCGCACCATGCTCGACGATGCGTCGGGCCATATGTGCCATCGATGTGAAGTAGGGCGACAGTTTGACGCTCACGGGGATGTCCACCTCGCGCCGGACATCGTCGACGAGCCGCAGATAGCGCTCCTCCACATCCGCAGCTGTCAGGTCTGGGTCGACCACCACCTCATAGGTGTTCAGTTCGATCGCCCGTGCACCAGCCTCCTGCAACTCGCCGGCGTAGCGCACCCAGCCTCCCGGCGTGCGGCCGTTCAGACTCGCGATCACCGGGATGTCGAGGAGGTCCGACGCCTGCTCCACGAGCGCAAGATGTCGCTCGAGACCCAGGTGGTCGAGGTCGACGTCCGGGAAGTACCCGGCCGCCTCGGCGCCGATGCCCGAGGCCGCCTCCATGCGATCGAACAACTGCAGTGCCTCGCTCTCGACCTCCTCCTCGAACAGGCTGGGAAGGACGACTGCGCCTGCGCCGGCTTCCTGCAGTCGCAGCAGTGAGTCCAGGCGCCCGGTCAAGGGCGAGGGGGATGCCACCACCGGTGACGTGAGTTCCATCCCCAGATACGTCGTGGTGAGGTTCATGTCGCCTCCTGCGCGGGCTCCCGAATGCCGGGCTCCTCGATGCCGGGCTCCCGAATCTCGTGCTCATCCACCGGGATGCTCCGCTCGACGTCCACGAGCTGCTCGTAGTAGTGCCATCTCTCGTCGACGTCTGCCTGGGCCAGAGCCTGCAGATGCTCAGCGCGGGCAGGGTCCGTTCGCTCGAGTACCGCGAAACGCGTCTCCTCTCGCAGGAAGTCGGCCAGCGGCAGAGATGGAGGCTTGGAGTCCAGACTGAATGGGTGCGTGTCAAGACGTGGACTTGGGTGGTACCGATAGAGCGGCCAATAGCCTGACATCACCGCGGCCTTCTGATGGGCCATTGACGTAGACATGTCAATCCCGTGCGCAATGCAGGTCGAGTACGCGATGACCAGACTGGGACCCTCGTATGCCGCCGCTTCACGCATGGCGCGAATCGTCTGCGTCTCATTCGCGCCCAGTGCGATCTGAGCGACGTAGACGTCACCGTAGGCCTCAGCGAGCAGGCCCAGATCCTTCTTCCGCGTGGCCTTGCCGTCACTGGCGAACTTCGCCGTCGCGGCTCGGGGCGTTGACTTCGATGCCTGTCCGCCCGTGTTGGAGTACACCTCGGTGTCCAGAACGAGGATGTTGACATTGCGGCCGCTCGACAGCACGTGATCAAGCCCGCCGAACCCGATGTCGTACGCCCAGCCGTCTCCCCCGACGATCCACACCGATATCGGGATCAGGGCATCGGCGAGAGATTCCAGCGACCGTGCGCATGGATCATCGATGCTCGCCAGCCGTTCACGCAGCGCGGACACTCGCATGCGCTGCCGCACCATGCCCGCCTCGTCCTCTGGCCCTGGTTCGTCGTCCATCAGGCCCAGCACCAGATCGGCGTCCAGCTCACTCGCCAGAGCCGCCAGGAGTCGGCGTGCGTCGGAGCGCTGGACGTCCGCCGCCACTCGCATGCCAAGTCCGAACTCTGCGTTGTCCTCGAACAGGGAGTTGTTCCACGCGGGACCACGGCCCTGCGAGTCGACGGTCCATGGAGTGGTCGGCAGATTGCCACCGTAGATGGATGAGCAACCCGTGGCATTGGCGACGATCATGCGATCACCGAACTGCTGACTGAGGAGCTTGACGTAGGGCGTCTCCCCGCATCCAGAGCAGGCGCCGGAGAACTCGAAGAGCGGCTGAAGCAACTGCGAGCCCTTGACTGTGTCCGCCCGCACGGCGGCTCGATCAACCTCCGGAAGGGACAGGAAGAAGTCAACATTCACACGTTCGCGCTCACGATGCTCAGACACGGGGAGCAGGTCAATCGCCTTGTGGCGAGCCTCCTCCTTGCTGCGGGCCGGACACACGTTCACGCAGATCCCGCATCCGGTGCAGTCGTCCGGTGCCACCTGGACCGTGAGCCTGGTTCCGGCCCCCAGCTCCTTGCCGCTGTAGGACTTCGATGGGAAGCCCTCGGGTGCCGATACCAGGCTTGATTCTGGATACGCCTTCATCCGGATCGCGGCGTGGGGACACGCGATCGCGCACTTGCCGCAGTCGATGCACAGATCCGGGTCCCAGATCGGGATCTCCTGAGCCAGATCCCGCTTCTCCCACCGAGCCGTCCCGACCGGAAAGGTGCCGTCAACGGGCAGGGCACTGACCGGAAGTCGGTCCCCTTGACCTGCGATCATCACGGCCGTCACGTCCTGGACCCACGCCGGCGCCCCGGGACCGACCGGAGCCCGACGGCTACGCGTGGCACTCACCACGGATGGGACGACGACCTCTTGCATCGCGGCCAGTGCCGCATCCACGGCTGCATGGTTTCGCTCAACGACGGCGCGTCCGCGTCGACCGTAGGCATGCGTGATCGACTCCTTGATCAGTGACACGGCCTCTTCCGAGGGCAGCACTCCCGACAGGGCGAAGAAGCACGGCTGCATCACCGTGTTGATCCGATTCCCCAAGCCGACTTCGCGCGCTATTCGCGCGGCATCGATCGTCCATACGGTGAGGTTCCTGTCGAGAATTGCCTGCTGCGCCTCTCTCGTCAGGTGGCCCCAGAGTTTCTCCCCTGAGTAGGGCGCGTTGAGCAGAACGGTCGCGCCTGGCGCCGCTCGCTCCAGCACCGGCATCCGCTCCATGAGCCCAAACTGATGACAGGCCACGAAATCGGCCTCGTCGATCAGGTAGGTGGACCTGATCGGGTCGGTCCCGAACCGCAGGTGGGAGACGGTCACGGAGCCGGACTTCTTGGAGTCGTACTCGAAATACCCCTGAGCCCACAGATCCGTGTTCTCCCCGATGATCTTGATGCTCTGCTTGTTCGCACCAACGGTGCCGTCACTACCCAAGCCGAAGAACAGTGCGGTTCGCGGGCGGGCGCCAGCGAACTCAATCTCGACCGGGTCAAGGGAGAGATGAGTGACATCGTCATCGATTCCCAGAGTGAACGTCCTCGGCGGGCGCGCTCCACGGAGCGCAGCGAATGCCGCTGCTGCGTGGGACGGACGAAACTCCTTGGAGCCCAGTCCGTATCGGCCACCCACCACCTCGACATCGGCACGCTGCGACGCAAGGGCCACGAGCACGTCCAGATGCAGCGGCTCTCCGGGAGCCCCAGGCTCCTTCGTGCGATCCAGCACAGCCACGTGACGTACCGTGTCAGGCAAGAGGTTCACCAGAGCCTGCGATGGGAACGGCCGGTACAGGTGCACGGTCACCATGCCGACCCGTTCACCTCGAAGGTTCAGTGAGTCAACGGCCTCGCGCACCGCTCCCGCTGCCGATCCCATGATCACCATCACCCGGTCGGCATCAACCGCGCCGTGATAGTCCATCAGGTGATAGCGGCGACCAGTCCGCTCAGCAAGTTCGTCCATCACCTCCTGCACCAGCGCAGGCGCCTCGTCGTAGAAGGGGTTGGCGGCCTCGCGTGCCTGGAAGAAGACATCCGGGTTCTGGGCCGTTCCGCGCAGCACCGGATGCTCAGGATTCAGTCCGCGCGCACGATGAGCCTCAACATCGCGCTCGCGCACGAGCGCGCGGAGATCGTCATCACTGAGGGTCTCGATGCGGGCGACCTCATGGGACGTGCGGAATCCGTCGAAGAAGTGCAGGAAGGGCAGCCTGGTGCGCAGAGCAGCCGCGTGCGCCACCGCGGCAAGGTCATGCGCCTCCTGAACGCTCGAGGCGCTCAGCATGGCCCAGCCGGTGGAGCGCACGGACATGACATCGCTGTGGTCTCCGAAGATCGACAAGGCATGCGTAGCCACGGCCCGAGCAGCAACGTGCATGACGGCGGGGGTCAGCTCACCGGCGATCTTGAACATGTTGGGCACCATCAGGAGCAACCCCTGTGATGCCGTGAACGTGGTAGCCAGCACGCCCTTCTGCAGGGCTCCGTGAAAGGCGCCGGCGGCTCCCGCCTCGGACTGCATCTCCACGACGGCCGGCACCCCGCCCCAGAGATTCTCGTGACCGGCGGCACTCCAGGCATCGGCGTACTCCCCCATGGGAGACGCGGGCGTGATCGGATAGATGGAGCAGACATCACTGAGGCGGTGGGCCACCATGGCCACCGCCTCGTTGCCGTCGACGCACCTGATGGCACCCATGGGAGACCTCCGTCGCACTCCCTTTGACCCTACGTCGGCCCGGCCGTGCACCTTAGGGTCGTTCGTCCCATCACAACGGACTAGGAGTCCCGTGCCTGTCGGCGAGAAGGCTCACCTGCAGGGTGGCCAGTCAGATCACGAAGTCGACGGCGTCCACCTCGAGCTCCCACTCTCCTCGGAACAGCCGCACGGGGCTGTGGGAGTGGTGTTCGGCGCCCATGACATGGGATTCCAGCGTCTGAACCCGATCCAGAAGCGAGGACACGGCCAGTCCCACGGGATCCGGGGCCGTTGGGCTGTCGGTCTTGGGCCGGGTGTCCGGTTCGGCGGACGTGCCGTGCGCGATGACCTGGCCCGGCACGCCGACAACCACCGAGTGGTCATGCACGGATCGCACCAGCACGGCATTCGCGCCGATCCGCGAGTCATCACCGACATTGAGGTCGCCGAGCACCTTGGCGCCAGCACCCACGGTGACGCGATCGCCGATCGTGGGATGCCTCTTGCCATGACCGAGGCTCGTGCCACCCAGGGTGACGCCGTGATAGATCGTGACGTCGGAGCCGACGACCGCCGTCTCGCCGATCACGACACCAGCGCCGTGATCGATGAACAGCCTCGGCCCCAGTTCCGCCGCAGGGTGAATCTCGATATTCGTCCAGAAACGGGTGGCCTGCGACAGCGCCCGGGCCGGAAAGTACGCGCCCCTGTTCCACAGGGCATGGCTGACGCGATGGGCCCAGACCGCATGCACCCCCGGGTAGAGGAGGGCGACCTCCACAGGGCGGCGAGCAGCAGGATCGCGCTCCGTGACGGACTGAAGGTCACTGCGGGCCGCGTCGAGGACCTCCTTGGCCCGCCGACGCAGGCTCGAGAGCACGCTCGCCTTGGCGCTCATTCCGCCAGGCCGGCAAAGAGCGCCGTCGACAGGTACCGCTCCCCGAAGGAGGGCACGATGACGACGATGAGCTTCCCGGCATTCTCGGGCCGCTTGGCGACCTCGACGGCCGCCCATAGGGCCGCTCCCGAAGAGATGCCGACCAGCAGCCCCTCCTCCGTCGCAGCGCGACGTGCGGTCGCCAGAGCATCCTCAGCCTGGACTCCCACCACCTCGTCGTAGACATCGGTGTCGAGGATTGCCGGGATGAAGCCGGCGCCGATTCCCTGAATGGGATGAGGGCCCTTGGGACCTCCCTGAAGCACGGGAGAGGCGGCGGGCTCAACGGCGATCACCTGAACGGAGGGCTTGCGCTCCTTGAGTGCCTGGCCGACTCCGGTGATGGTGCCCCCGGTGCCCACACCGGAGACGAGGATGTCGACCTTGCCGTCGGTGTCGTTCCAGATCTCCTCCGCCGTGGTGCGGCGGTGAATGGCGGGATTGGCCTCGTTCATGAACTGCTGGGGCATGAAGTAGCGCGGGTCGCTCTCCGCGAGCTCGGTGGCCTTCGCGATGGCACCCCCCATGCCCTCCGGACCTGGCGTGAGAATGAGGTCGGCACCGTAGCCTCGAAGGAGTGCACGACGCTCGAGTGACATCGTCTCCGGCATGGTCAGCACGATCTTGATGCCCCGGGCAGCACACACCATTGCAAGGGCGATGCCGGTGTTGCCGCTGGTGGGCTCCACGACGATGGTGTCAGGACCGATGAGTCCGGCCTCCTGAGCCGCATCGATCATCGCCGCCCCGATGCGATCCTTGACCGAATGCGCAGGGTTGAAGAACTCAAGTTTCGCGACTACGTCGGCGTCGGCTCCCTCCGTGATCTTGCGCACGCGCACGAGAGGGGTGTTGCCGATCAGCTCAGTGATGTCATTGGCGATTCGCATGCCCGGGATCCTTCCATCCATCGGCCCGGGCCGCTACGAGGGGGCATCTGTGATTGCCACTACTTTGCAACAGCATCCAGCGCGCGCTCGACGAGGCCGTCCAGGGTCCCCTCGAGTTCCGCCAGAGCGGGCGCTGCAGGATCGTCGTGACACCAGCGCACATAGACATGTCGGCCTGGGCCCTCGACATCTCCATGACCCATGCCAGGGATCACGATGAGGTCCACCGACGGCCCCGGCTGTCCGGACTCGCGATAGTCGTCGAGCCACCGAGCCAGGGCGCCATTCCGATTGCACCGAGAGGGCGGGGCGCAGATGACGTCTACCGGCACCCCGGTGAGATCCGGCCATGCTCGGCGGAGCGTCCTCGCCGGACTCTCCACCCCGTCAACCAGGATCAGGGCATCCACGCTCGTGCCTGAATTCCGCAGTGCCGCGGCAATCCACGCCCCCGCCGGAGCCCCCGCCGAGTGGCCGGCCACGATCAGCGGACCCGTCGATCGAGCCTGGGCCACAGCTTCCGCGATGTGAGTCAGATACCGGGTGCGGTTCGTGCTCCGGGGCCACCACCAGGCACCAAGGCGCGGACGGAGCACTCGAGCGCCCAGCGCCGCGAAACGCTCCGCCGGAGCCTGCAGGTCACGCGGATGTCGCGTGAAGCCGTGCAGCAGCACGACCGTGCCCAGGGGCACCCCTGCAGGGTCCAGCGGTGTCAGTTCCATTCCGATGACCGGCCCCGATCAGGCGGGCATGGCCTCCCAGGCCGCGTACCCGCCCAGCAGGTCGGATACGTCCTCGAAGCCGTGCGTGCGCAGCAGTGATGCGCCAGCGCTCGAACGGTATCCACCGGCGCAGTAGACCACCGTCGGGCGTGCCGGATCGAGCTGGTCCAACTGCATGGCCAGGCTGCCCAGGGGCAGGAAGGCCGCCGGCTCGATGCTGCCCACGGCGAGTTCGCCAGGGTTGCGGATATCAACCAGCTGGACGTCGGGGGTGTTGGTCAGGACCTCACGGAGCTGCTCGACTGTCAGCCGCGACGCCTGCTCGACGCGCTCAGGGTTCTCCGCCATGACCTGCATGGGCTCGGCGAGGAAGCCCACCACATTGTCGAAGCCGATGCGGGCGAGCCGGGTGGTGGCCTCGACCTCAGCTCCTGGCTCGCAGACCAGCACGATCCGCGCATGCGGTTCCACCAGTGAGCCCGCGTACTCGGCGAACCGACCGTCCAGACCCACGCTCAATGAGCCGATCAGGTGCCCAGCGGCGAAGTCCATCGCCTGGCGGGTGTCGATGATGATGGCGCCGTCGTTCACGGCCGAGTCGAACTCCAGCAGGGACAGTGCTCGTGGGGGCTGCGTCTCATCGAACAGCTCCCGCTCCTTGCGATTGGTGATCGCATCGAAGACGAAGTACCCCGGTGCCGCCGGCTGACCCTCGGTGACGATGTCGATGAACTGCTGCTCGGACATCGGCTGCAAGGCATAGTTCAACGCGCGCTGCTCGCCCATGGTGGACATCGTCTCGGTCGAGAGGTTCTTGCCACAGGCCGACCCTGCACCGTGCGCCGGGTAGACCTTGACGCTGTCCGGCAGCGGCATCAGCTTGGTGTGCAAGGAGTGGTAGAGCTGCTTGCCCAGGTCATCGGCCGTGTGGCCGACGGATGACAGCAGGTCCGGGCGCCCGACGTCGCCGATGAACAATGTGTCTCCGGTGAAGACGCAGGATGGCTCGGTCGCGTCGCCCTCGTATGCGGTGATGCAGATCGACTCAGGCGTGTGCCCAGGGGTCTGGAGAATCTGCAGACGCACGTGGCCAAGATCGATCCAGGAGCCGTCGGCCAGCTTCACTGCCGCGAATTCCACCGGCGCTGCCTCTCCGAACACGATCTCCGCGCCCGTGGCCGCAGCGAGTTCCAGATGGCCGCTGAGGAAGTCTGCGTGCAGATGGGTCTCGATCACATGAGTGATCTGGAGACCGGCCTGCTGCGCGTCAGCGACGTATTCAGCGATGTCCCGACGCGGGTCGATGACCACTGCCTTGCCGGTCGTCTCGTCACCAACGAGGTAGGACGCGTGCGAGAGGCACTCGAGGTAGTACTGATTGAGAATCACAGATTGCTCCTGAAGTGTTCGGGTGCTGTTCTGTGCCGAGGCTCACACGCCACAGAACTTGCACGGCTGTTCGTATGTCCGTACATTAACACCTATGTCAGCCGTTGTCACCCCCGAAGCACCCCACCTGCCGGATCGGTCCTCCCCGATGCCGCTGTGGGCTCAGGTGAGCGCCGACCTGCGTCGCCGCTGCGGCAGCGGCGCCTTCGCCGATGGAGTGCCTGGCGAGCTCGCACTGGTCGAGGAGTACGGCGTGAGCCGTCACACCGTCCGAGAGGCGCTCCGCGCCCTGCGCTCTGAGGGCGTGATCTCCAGCAGCCGTGGTCGCACCTCTACCGTTCAGCAGGGCTTCTCCCAGAGCCTCGGGGCGGTGTACTCGCTCTTCCGCTCGGTGGAGTCGCAAGGCTCGGAGCAGACCAGCGAGGTCCTGCGGCTGGAGACCACGACAGACCGCGATATCGCCGCCCTACTGGGGCTCGCACCCGAGGCTCTGCTGGTGATGATCGAGCGGATTCGACGTGCCGACGGCGAGCCGCTGGCCCACGACGTCAGCTGGCTCCCCCACACCCTCGCTCATCCCCTCTTGGACGCCGACTTCACGCACACGGCGCTCTACGACCTACTGCAGGGCATCGGCGTGGTCGTGGACTCTGGGCGCGAGGAGCTCCGTGCCGTCTGCGCAGACGCCACGATGGCCAGCCTGCTCGATATTCCACAGGCGTCGGCCCTGCTGAGCATCGACCGACTCGCCATGGCTCAGGGCAAGCCCGTCGAGTGGCGGCAGACCCACGTGCTGGGCGATCGCTTCACCCTCGAGACGTCCTGGACGACCGGCAGCACCCGCCTGACACTGACCGAGTCCTGACACCCACCGACCCAGCACCCCCGGAAATGAAGGAGAGCATCATGACCACTGCCACCACACAGCTGAGCGCCCCCACCAACATCGCCCCCACAGACGTCTCGGCCCTCGTCGAGGCGGGCGCGGTGCTGATTGATGTCCGCGAGCATCAGGAGACCGCCGCGGGAATGGCCGCCGGAGCAGTCGTGATGCCCCTGCAGTCCTTCGACGTCCAGGCGCTGCCGACGGATCGGCCCCTGATCCTCATCTGTCGCTCGGGCGCACGCTCCATGGCCGCCGCCAATGCCCTCGCCGGCATGGGCTTCACCACCTACAACGTCGTGGGCGGCATGGGTGCCTGGGCAGCGGCCGGTCTTCCGGTGGTGGCCGAAGACGGCTCCGCCGGCCACCTGTTCTAGACGTGCTCGCCCTCGCCACCGGCCTCTCGGTCTTCATTGGCATCGCCCTCGGTCTTCTCGGCGGCGGCGGTTCCATCCTCACCGTCCCCCTGTTGGTCTACGTGGCAGGTCTGGACGCGAAGGCGGCCATTGCCTCGAGCCTGTTCGTCGTAGGCGTCACGTCGATATTCGGACTGATCTCACACGCACGGGCGCATCGCGTCCGCTGGCGCACCGGCCTGATCTTCGGCGCTGCGGGCATGGTGGGCGCCTTCGCCGGCGGCAAGGTCGGTGCGCTCCTGCCGGGGGCACTGCTCCTCATCGGATTCGCCGTCATGATGGCCATCACCGCCATCGCGATGATTCGCGGTCGCAAGAAGATCGCCGCCAGCCATCACGGCGACCTGCCTGTCGTGCGCGTGCTCATCGATGGTGTCGTCGTGGGCTTCGTCACGGGCATTGTCGGCGCGGGCGGAGGCTTCCTCGTCGTCCCGGCGCTGGCGCTCCTCGGCGGCCTGCCCATGCCGATTGCGGTGGGAACCTCCCTCCTGGTCATCGGCATGAAGTCCTTCGCCGGGTTTGCCGGCTACGCCTCCAGCGTGAGCATCGACTGGCAGGTGACCCTTCTCGTGACGGCCGGTGCCATCGTGGGCGCCTTCGTCGGCAGCGCGATCGCCGGTCGGATCCACCCGGACCGGCTCCGCAAGGGGTTCGGCTGGTTCGTCCTCGCGATGGCGGCCGTCATCCTGGCGCAGGAGCTCGGCGACGATCTGGTCGCCTTCGGGTCGTCATCCGTCCTGGCTGCGCTCGGCGTGATTGCAGCCGTCCTGGCCATCACTTCTGCACTGCTCTATGCGGCTCTACGAGGCAGCCGTGGCGGATCTGCCCCACCCGATGATGCACCCGACTTCACTCCGGACGTCACAGCCGTGACATCTGATGGAGAGCATCCGGCCCGCACGTAGGGTCTCCCGCGTGCACCCCACGACGCGACGCCCGGCCGCCATCACTGCCATTGAGGTTCTCGGCTACGTCGGAGTGCTGTTCTGGCTCTCCACGATCGTGGGCTCATTCACCTCCGGCGCCGACAATGCCGGTCAGGTCCTGATCGTCGGCCTCGTCCTCGGTGGCGCGCACATCGTGATCGCCCTGGGCGCACGGCGCAGGTCCCGCCTGGCCCTGTACGCCATGGCAGTCGTGCTCATCTCCGATTCACTGCTGACGATCTTCGTCGATGCTCGCGCCATCCTGCTCGTGCTGTTCACTGTGGTGCTCATCGCCTTGGCCTGGACCCAGCGGACGTGGTGGTCAACCGCCACAGAACGCTGACACCACCCGCGCGGAAATCCAGAGGGACACCGGCCTAGGAGCCGCCACTGCTCGTCTGCGGCGCCTGCCTCAGCCACGCTCGCGCCTCCTCACAGTCGGTGAACGCCTGCACACCCCACGCCGCTGGAGCGAATACCCGACGCCACGCGCGTGCCACAGCAGCCGCCTGCGGACCGACCACCGAGGCCTGCCGCACTCCCCCCGGCATGTCGTGGCGCCACCGTGACCTGAGGTACCCGCCGAAAGCCGCTGTCGGATCGACCAGACCCCTCGCATCGATCAGCAGCCGAGAGCCCGCAGCCAGGCGCGGCAGCACGAGGTCGGCCGACTCCTGCCACTCCTGCGCATCCGGTGTACCGCTCAGCACGACCTCGACGAGATCGTCGGGCTGAGCATCGATGCGAAAGGTCACGAGGGGATGTCAGGCCGCGTGCTGCAGCTCGTCCTCCGGTCGCCGATCACGCGGCAGGCCGAAACTCACGAGCAGTCCCAGCGCCACGAAGCCAGCGGCAACAGCAGCCGTGACCTTCGCCGCCGAGGTATAGGCCGACTTGGCTTCCGTGACAACCTCCTTCATCTCCGGCTGCTGCTCCAGGCCGATGATGGCCTGGCCGGCCGTCCTGTCGATCTGATCGACGAGTTCGGCCTGCTTCGCCTCCGGCAGAGAGCTGTTCTCGGCCAGGTCATTCGTCATGATTCCGGCAAGCGACGCGAACAGCACGGTTCCGAGCACGGCGGCGCCGAGAGCCGAGCCGACCTGCCGGAACGTGGACGTCATCGCCGACGCCTGACCGCTCTTCTCCCCCGGCACGTCAGCGAGCACCACGTTCGTGAGCTGGGCGGACGCGAATCCGAGTCCGAGGCCATAGACGACCAGCGCAAGGACCAGCCACCAGGGAGAACGCTCCACGGACAAAGTGAGGCCGATGAGCACGATGCCCGCGACCTCCAGCAGCATTCCCAGCCGGACCACTCGCGTGGGCCCCATCAGGGCAGACACATGCCGGGCGGCACCGCCCGAGAGCAGGGTGCCGATCGCGAGAGTGGCAAGGATCAGCCCTGTGGTCAGCGGATCAGTCCCGTGCACCGACTGCATCCACAGAGGCAGGACGAACAGAATGCCGAACTCCCCGAGGCTCACCACGAGTGCGACGACATTGCCGAAGCCGTAGCGCCTGATCCCGAACAGGCTCAGGTCGACGAGGGTCGTGCCCCCTGTACGGATCAGTCGGCGCTCCCACCAGTAGAAGAAGGCCAGCAGCACCACGCCCAGGCCCAGGCAGATCGGGACGATCGACAGCCCACCCTCCTGCAGTTCAAGCGGACCAACCGTGAACGTGCGCGTCGCTGTCCACCAGCCGTAGGACTGACCCTCGATCAGGGCGAACACGATGAGCGCAAGTCCCAGTGCGGTCGACACGATCCCCACCGGGTCGTAACCGCGCGCCCGCGGCCCCTTGGACTCGGGAACCGTCTTCAGGACGAGCACGGCTGCAATCAAGCCGATGGGGATGTTCACGAGGAACGCCCACCGCCAGCTGAAGTCCTGGGCGAGCCACCCACCGATCAGCGGACCCAGGCCAGCAGCGCCGCCGAAGACAGCACCCCACAGGCCGAAGGCCGCGGCCCGCTGGCGTCCTTCGAACAGCACGTTGATCACCGCGATCGACGACGGCATCATCATCGCCGCGCCGGCGGCCTGCACCGCCCGTGCAGCGATGAGGAAAGCCGGATCCTGGGCCGATCCGCTCCCGAGGGACCCGAGGAGGAAGACGGCGACGCCGATGAGAAAGAGCAGCCGTCGCCCGAATCGATCGGAGAGCAGGCCCACCGTGATGAGCAGGGAGGCAAAGACGAGGGAGTAGATCGAGTTGACCCACTGCGCATCGGTCTGGGTCAGGCCGATGTCGACCACCATGTCCGGCAGCAGGACATTCACGATGCTGCCGTCGATGATGATGATGCTGAGCCCGATGAGGAGCGAGCTCAGTGCCCACCACGGATGGGTGGCCTGTGCAGCCGGGCGGGTGTCCGTGGACATGGGTCGAATCCTCCTGAGTGAGCGGTCGCCGATCAATCTGCCACGGTCTGCACGGGCATTCGCACGAAACGTGCAACGAGCACGCCGAGTCCGATGAGGTCCTGAAGCGCGATGGGCGCCTCGCAAGGTTCGCGAGACGCCCATCGCCAAGCAGGGAACCTGCTCCGGGGGGTTAGCTGCAGCCGGACGTGCTCCCGCAGCCCTCGCAGACGTAGCACGAGCCGGAGGGCCGCATCTTGATGCCGCAGGTCATGCACAGCGGCGCATCCGAGGCGGTGCCGGTGATCTCCTCGAGCAGCTCCGCGCTGGAATGCGCCTTGCTCACTCGCGGCTCCGTGGTCGTATCGGCGACCTCGGCGACCGGCTCGTCAACGCCATCCTCGACTGCCAGATCGGCCGCGGGAGCCGGTGCTCCGTAGGCCTGAGCCACCGTCGCCGAGCGCTCATCGGCGGTGAAGATGCCCAGTGCCTCTCGCTTGTCGTACGGCAGGTAGTCCAGCGCGAGCCGACGGAAGATGTAGTCCATGATCGACTGCGACATCCGGATGTCGGGATCGTCCGTCATGCCTGCTGGCTCGAAGCGCATGTTGACGAACTTGCTGACGAAGGCCTCCAGCGGGACGCCGTACTGCAGTGCGATGCTGATGGCGATCGAGAAGGCATCCATCACCCCGGCCAGGGTTGATCCCTGCTTGCCGAGCTTCAAGAAGACCTCACCCAGACCGTCATCGGGGTAGGAACCGGCGGTCATGTAGCCCTCGGCACCTGCCACCGAGAAGCTCGTCGTGCGACTCGGCCGCGTCTTGGGCAGGCGCTTGCGCACGGGCTGACCAGCCATGGCTGCCTGCAGCGCCTCCGCCGTGACGTCCACCAGCTCGTCGGCCTTCTTCGCCTTGGCGTCGCTCAGCGGCTGACCCACCTTGCAGTTGTCCCGGTAGATCGCCAGTGCCTTGACACCCATCTTCCAGGCCTCGAAGTAGATCTCCTCAACCTCTTCGACCGTGGCTGTCTCCGGCATGTTGACCGTCTTGGAGATCGCCCCGGAGATGAACGGCTGTACCGCCGCCATCATCCGGACGTGACCCATGGGCGTGATCGCCCGCTGGCCCATCGCGGTGTCGAAGATGCTGTAGTGCTCGGTCTTCAGACCCGGCGCATCGACCACGTGGCCGTTCTCGCCGATGTACTCGATGATGGCCTCGACGGTCTCCTCGGTGTAGCCGAGGCGACGCAGGGCTCGCGGGATCGTCTGATTGACGATCTGCATCGAACCACCACCTACGAGCTTCTTGAACTTCACGAGTGAGAAGTCCGGCTCGATGCCCGTGGTGTCGCAGTCCATCATGAACCCGATGGTGCCGGTCGGCGCGAGGACGGAGGCCTGCGCGTTACGCCAGCCGTTCTCCTCACCGATCTTCAGGCAGGCCTCCCACTGCTTCTCGGCGAGTCGAAGGACATCGCCATCAAGGCTTGAGGAACCGCGCACGTTGTCATTGGCCGCCGCATGCTTGCGCATGACCCGCTTGTGCGCCGACTCATTGCGTGCGTAGCCCTCGTACGGGCCGACGATGCCGGCCAGCTCTGCGCTGCGCTTGTAGGCCGTGCCCGTCATGAGGCTCGTGATCGACGCGGCAAAGGCACGACCAGCATCGGAGTCGTAAGCCAGGCCCGTGGCCATGAGCAGTGCGCCGAGGTTCGCGTAGCCGATGCCGAGCTGGCGGTAGCGCCGCGTGGTCTCACCGATCGGGACGGTGGGGAAGTCAGCAAAGCAGATGGAGATATCCATCGCGGTGATGACGAACTCGACCGCCTTCGCGAACCGCTCGGAGTCGAAAGTCTCGTCCTCCTTGAGGAAGGTGAGCAGATTGAGCGATGCGAGGTTGCAGGACGAGTTGTCCAGGCTCATGTACTCCGAGCACGGATTGGACGCATTGATCCGACCGGTCTCAGGGTTGGTGTGCCAGTCATTGATCGTGTCGTCGTACTGGATGCCCGGGTCAGCGCATGCCCATGCGGCCTCGGCGACCGTGCGGAACAGACCCTTGGCATCGATCGTCTCGACGACCGAGCCATCGGTACGGGCCGTCAGGCCGAACGGTTCGCCGTTCGCAACTGCGTTCATGAACAGGTCGGAGACACGCACGGAGTTGTTGGCGTTCTGGTACTGCACGCTCGTGATGTCGCGACCGCCGAGGTCCATGTCGTAGCCGGCATCACGCAGGACTCGGATCTTGTCCTCCTCGCGCACCTTGGTCTCGACGAACTCCTCGATGTCGGGGTGGTCGATGTCGAGGACGACCATCTTGGCCGCGCGACGGGTCGCACCTCCGGACTTGATGGTGCCTGCCGACGCATCAGCGCCACGCATGAACGAGACCGGACCGGAGGCGGTGCCACCGGAGGACTTGAGCAGTTCCTTGCTGGAACGGATGCGCGAGAGGTTCAGGCCAGCTCCCGAGCCACCCTTGAAGATCAGCCCCTCCTCCTTGTACCAGTTCAGGATGGAGTCCATCGTGTCGTCGACGCTCAGGATGAAGCAGGCGCTCACCTGCTGAGGCGCGTTGGTACCGACGTTGAACCACACTGGCGAATTGAAGCTGAACACCTGGTGCAGCAGCATGTGGGTGAGCTCGTGCTCAAAGACGACCGCGTCGTCCTCGGTCTTGAAGTAGCCGTGCTCGCGACCGGCCTTGACGTAGGTCAGGACGACCCGGTCGATGAGCTGCTTGAGGCTCCACTCCCGCTGCTCGGACCCGACGGCTCCGCGGAAGTACTTGGTGGTGACGATGGTGGAGGCGTTGACGCTCCAGAAGTCGGGGAACTCCGCACCCTTCTGCTCGAAGACGATCTCACCGGTCTTCCAGTTCGTCTGGACGACGTCGCGACGCTCCCAGGTCACACCGTCATACGGGTGCAGTCCCTCGGTGGTGTAGAGCCGCTCGATGGTCAGACCATCGTTGCGCAGGGTGTTGTGCACGAAGGTCTCGCGATCGCTGGTGGCAATGGTGTCGGTGCCGCGATCATTGCTGGTGATGGTCATGCGTGGTGCCTTTCGTCCTCGAGCGGATAGGGATGGGAAGTGTGGGTCCGGATCAGCGAGATCCGGGAGTCGTGCTGGTAGTGCCGGTTACGCGGGTCGGCTCCTGCCCGACCGGTTCACCCTCGGCGCGGAGCAGGGCGATCTCTGCCTCGAAGTCCTCGAGCGTGTCGAACGAGCGATAGACGGAGGCAAAGCGCAGGTAGGCGACCTCGTCGAGCTCGCGCACGGGCCCAAGAATCGCGAGCCCCACCTCCATGGCGGGGATCTCCGCCTGCCCATCGGCCCGGAGGATGTCCTCGACCTGCTGAGCCAGTCGCGCCAGGTCGTCCTCACTCACCGGACGTCCCTGACAGGCCTTGCGAACACCGCTGAGCACCTTGCCGCGACTGAAGAGCTCCGAGGCGCCCGATCGCTTCACCACGTACAGCACCGAGGTCTCGGACGTGGTGAACCGTCGCCCGCACTCCGTGCATTCCCGGCGGCGTCGAATGCCCAGGCCGTCATCGAAGGCGCGGGAGTCCACCACTCGGGACTCCTCGCTCCGGCAGAACGGGCATCTCATCAGGTGCACCCCCTTTCACGGTCATTCACTTCAGTCTCATCTGTCACAGCCTTGCGCCTTCTTCGGTCCCTGCTGGGGATGACTCTGGGGAATCCCTGTGGAGGACCTGTTGATGAAGTACCACAACCTGTTGATGAACTACACCGTTGTGACTACTACATCTAGGGGTCACAAGGTAGACCCTCCCCACAGCTTTGGCAAGAGCAACTGACCGATGAGCGTGTTCGGCGCGTCGCGCCCTCCCCTGCCCCTCGTGCCGACGGGGTCAGGACGATCGAACGGACGGCGCTGCTGGCGTGGACGACGCAGGCGACCCGGTCGGCGTGGGGGTCGGTGTCGGTGTCGGTGTGGGGGTCGGTGTCGGTGTAGGTGAGGGCGTGGGCGTGGGCGTCGCCTTCACGACCTCGACCTTGCGCAGCCGGGCGTCCACGTTGGCGGCGATGAACTCCCCCCGGGCGCGATACCCCTGCGGCCCGTAGTGAATCCCATCGAACCTGCCGAGCCCCTCCCCCCGTGCGTACTTGCGCCAGGGGATGACCGTGACGTTGTCGCGGCCCTGCGCCACCGAGCGAATCATGCGGTTGAACCACAGCGCCCGTTCCGCTGAGTAGGTGCTGTAGTCGACATCCAGATCCACCCAGAGGACCTGCCGATCGGGGCCAAGGCGCTTGAGCACGGTGCGTACTCGCTGCTCCGTGGTCGACAGGTCGACCCAGGAGACGTCGTTGGTGCCCAAGGCCATCACCACGTACTCGGGCAGCTGCTTGAGCGAGCGCGCTCGGGCCAATTGATCCAGGCCCCAGTCCAACCGCTTGGATCCCCAGCACCGAAACGTCGGAGTCCACCCACTGGCGCGCAACGCCTTCTGTGTCGCTTGGCGCGAATCTCGGGTGAGGGAGTCCCCGACGATCAGAATGCGACGCCCCTCCGCGGGAGCCTTGTCGTTCAGTTCGCCCGGCCACACGGGTGCCGGACACGCGTCCCATGGGGGCTTTCGGGGCCAGGCACGGTCGACACGGTCGGGCTGCCTCACGAGTGCATCGGACGCGGGCACACTGGTGGTGGGTGCACCGGTGCTGGGTGCATCGGTCGAGGAAGCGATCACGCCCGGCCGAGCACTGCTGCTGACCTCGGGCGTCACGCCGACGCCTTCCGGGCTCTTCACCGACGTGGGCTCCGAACCGACCCTCGACGTGGCCTGACTCACGGCACCGGGGCCGGCCAGCAGGGCGATGCCCGCGACCAATGCCAGGACCACGAGGCCCAGCACGGCCGCGCTCGCGGCCCCTCGTCGTGCCGATCTCACTACGCCAGTATGCGGCACTCACCAGCGCAGCGATCCAGGGATCAGGCAGCCGGGACGATCAGGGCCTGGCCGGGCACCACGGCATTGCCGCCGAGGCCGTTCAGGTCACGGATAGCCGTGATGGTCGCCCGGGGATCGGCCTGCGGGGCGACCGCCTGTGCGATCTTCCACAGGCTCTCCCCCGGCTGCACGACGACAACCGCGGTAGCGGCCCCCTGCTCGGATGCCGACGTTCCGGCATCAGCCGTCACGGACCCATTCACGACGAGCAGGGCGGCAAAGGGAACCGAGACCAGAACGCCGAGGACAGCGCGCCCGCGCCGAGTCAGGCGCCAGCCTCGGGTCGACGCGCTCTGGCCAGTCGCTGACCGGCGTGCGCTCTGGCCAGTCGCTGACCGGCGTGCGTTCTGGCCAGTCGCTGACCGGCGTGCGCTGGGGACGGGTGACCGGCGTGCGGTGGGGAAGGTGACCGCAGTGCTCATGATCGTGCCTCTCGTTGTCGGGTCGTCCGGCCGAACTCCGAGGGTGCTTGGTGGCACCCGAACAGGTGTTCGATCGAACGTCTGTACGATTTGTATCATCCACGACTCGCCGAGTCCACGACATTCGAACATATGTTTGATTTGGCGTGTCGCGGCGGCTAACGTGTGGGCCACACCGTTGCGCAGGGGTCTGACACTCCTTCTGACACTGCTTCTGACACTGACTCACGCGCGAGGTGGCTCGGGGTCCTTCCGGGTCTCTCCGGGTAGATGGGGCACAGAGCACATTGATGGGGCACAGAGCACATTGATGGGGCACAGAGCAATGCGAGCCGCACGACACACGTACCGCTGACGGAGGGCCACGACATGACCGCACGGATCACCGAACTGCCGGACGGGCCGCAGGACGACGCCACGGGGCTGACACCCCGCCAGCTCGCGATCCTGCGAGTGATCCGCGAGAGCGTCGAGGCCCGCGGCTATCCACCGAGCGTGCGCGAGATCGGCGAGGGAGTAGGGCTCACCAGCCCGAGCTCGGTTGCCCACCAGCTCACCACCCTGGAGCGACTCGGGTACCTGCGCCGCGATCCCAATCGGCCACGGGCACTCACGGTCGCCGATCCCACGGAGGTACCGGGTTCGGTGCCTGCATCGACGAGGCCTGAGCTGGCGATCGTCGCGGACCAGCCCTCGGCAACGGTTGAGACGGCCTACGTGCCGCTCGTCGGGCGAATCGCGGCCGGCGGCCCGATCCTCGCCGAGCAGGAGGTCGAGGCGGTGTTCCCCCTCCCCCGTGATCTGGTCGGCTCCGGGGAGCTGTTCATGCTCAAGGTCGTCGGCGACTCCATGATCGATGCGGCCATCTGCGACGGGGACTGGGTCGTCGTCCGGCAGCAGAGCACTGCTGACAATGGGGACATCGTTGCGGCACTGCTGGACGACGAGGCGACCGTCAAGACGTTCAAGCGACGCGATGGCCACGTGTGGCTCATGCCGCACAATCCGGCCTACGCGCCGATCCTGGGCGACGAGGCAACGATCATGGGCAAGGTCGTGACCGTTCTGCGTCGGGTCTAGTTCACGCGGACGCGTACTCGAGCGTCGAGTATCGGAGAGTCGAGTTGGGGCAGGACACCCCGGTGACGCAGTATGGGTGGATGCTCCCCTCCCGCGCACGCCTGTGGCCGATGGCCGCCGCTGTCGCGCTCATCGCGGGATGCTCGACCGCCACGGCCCAGGCCCCACCAGAGGCCGCGAGCTCGATGTCGGCGACTCCGCCAGCGGGAATGGCCGCCTCGACGTCGCCCGTCCCCGAGTCGATTCCCGAGTCGACCCTCGAATCGACCCTCGAATCGACCCTGGAATCGGTGCAGCCGAGCACCACCGTCCTCGTCTCTCCCAGCGACTCGGCGCCGGTCACTTTGGACGGAACTCCACTCCCCACCTCGCCCGCATCCGGCCCGGCACCTGCGGGTGCCTTCGTGCTGAGCGACTCCATCGGCCTGTCGATCGCCCCGACCCTGTCCCGACTGGGCTATCCGGTCACAGGCAAGGTGGGGCAGACGGCCTCAACAGACTTCCTGCGCACCCATCTGACGTCCGAAATCGCGCAGCAGGCGCCGGCCTGGGTCATCGTGCTGGGCACGAACAACCGCGGCGATGAGACCGACGTGATGCGCGTCGAGGAATGGCTCACCACGATCCGGCAACTGCGTTCGGGGAAGCCGCGCCAGCATGTGTACTGGGTTCTGCCGCATCGACCAGACACGTATACCGGGGGTATGAGCACGCACACTCTCGACGAGGTCAATGCCGAGCTCGTCGCGGCAGCCGCCGAGTTCCGGTGGCTGCACGTCCTCGACTTCGCCAGCCAGGCGGCGGTGAACCCGCAATGGTTTGAACAGGACGGCGGGCGCCTGCATCCCGATCTTGAGGGCCAGCAGGTGCTGATCGACCTCATCGCCGGAGTTGATGCACCACCGGCGAGCAGCCCCGCGCGCGTCACCGTCATTCCCATCCCGACGCCCAAGCCCTCGAAGTCAGTAGCGTCCGAAGACGGGGAAGAGTTCGCGGTGGAGACGGACCAGTTCGCAGTGGAGTCAGGAGAGGTGGCGGATCCGTCCGCCCCAGCAGACACCGCCTCCGCAGGAGACGAAACCGCTCAGCCGCCAGCAGACGCGTCCGGAACAGAGTTCAGCAACGGGTGAATCAGCCGCCCGCCGTCATGAGGACTCCTTGGCTCCCCGCTCATCGGTCGCCTCACGCAAGCGGTTCAGCGATCCGACGACGACGTCCCGATCAGTGGTGAACCAGAACGGGGGCAGGCTGGCGCGCAGCGCCCGGCCATAGCCAGCCGTCGCGAGTCGGGAGTCCAGTACGGCCACCACTCCACGGTCATCGGAGCTTCGGATGAGGCGCCCCGCTCCCTGGGCCAGCAGCAGGCCAGCCTTGGGGACGGACACGCTGGCGAAGCCGGATCCGCCAGCCTCGTCCACCGCCCGCTGCCGCGCCGCCATCAGCGGATCATCCGGCCGAGGGAACGGAATCCGGTCGATGACCACGAGCGAGCACGACTCCCCCGGGACATCGACTCCCTGCCACAGGGAGACCGTGCCGAGGAGGGTCGATGCGGGATCCGCCGCGAACCGGTCAACCAATCCGGCGACCGCATCGCCGCGCTGCTGCACGAGCAGAGGCAGGTCCTCGCGCCCTCCCAGCCGCACGCGCAGATACTCCGCTGCCCGCTCCACCCCACGCCAACTGCTGAACAGTGCCAGGGTGCGCCCGCCCGCGGCCTCGATGAGATCGGCAAGCTCGTCCAGAGCCTCCATCGGCACGCCGTCCCTGCCAGGAGCCGGGAGGTGGCGGGCGACATAGAGGATGCCCTGGCGGCCGTGGTCGAACGGCGATCCCACGTCCACGGCCACGGCACTGCTGTCCAGACCAACGGACCCGAGAAGGGCATCGAAGCCTCCGCCGACGGTCAACGTGGCGCTCGTGAGCACGACTGGGCCGGAGTCGAATAGGGCGCTTCGCAGCAGGCCAGCCACCGACAGCGGAGCAATGCGCACCACCGGGGCGCGACCCTCTCCTGGATCCACCCAGACGACGTCATGCCGGTCGAAGGTGATCAGCAGCCCTGCGATGTCGTGGATCTCCTCCAGCCCCCCAACGATCCGCTGGCGAGCCGCTTGCGCGTCCGGGTCCGTGGCGTCCCTGCTGGCCGTCACCTCTGCCACGGCCTGGTGGAAGACGTCCCGAAGCATCGTCAGCGCCAGCAGCACGTCCCGGCTCCACGCGTCGATCCTCGTGGGGCCCTGCATCGACGAGGCCGCTGATCGAAGGGCATCCTCGAGATTCTCCACGGCCACCGTGAGCCGCTCGTCGGTCTCTGGATCCACCAGGCGACGCGCGCTGGACGCGGCGCGCTCGGCCGCCGCCACCGTGAGTTCACCCGTCACGGCTGCGGTGGCACGATCCACGAGCTCATGCGCCTCATCGACGACGACTCCGTCATGCTCCGGCAGCACCGGGATGCCTTCGATCGCATCGATGGCCAGCATCGCGTGGTTCGTCACGACGATGTCCGCCTCCATCGCCTCCTGTCGACGAAGCGCCGTGAAGCACTCCTCGCCGAACGCACAGCGGCTCTCGCCGACACATTCCCGACGGCCTACCGAGAATGCGCGCCACACGCGTGGATCGACGTCATCGGGATAGTCATCGCGATCTCCCGTGGTCGTGGACTCAGCCCACTCTCGCAGTGCCTTGGCCTGTCGACCGAGTTCGCTTGCTGGCGCTTCGAACAGCGCCGCTGATCCATCGTCATCGCTCGCTGCGCCATGAAGCTTCTGCAGGCAGACGTAGTTGTTGCGACCCTTGAGCACGGCAAACGTGACGGGTCGCTCGAGAATCGGGGACAGGGCGGCGGCCACCTTGGGCAGATCCCGTTCGATCAATTGCCGCTGCAAGGCGAGCGTGGCAGTGGCGATGATGACGGCACCGTTGTCCGGCTGAGTCGCATGCAGGGCGGCAGGCACGAGGTAGGCCACCGACTTGCCGGTGCCGGTGCCGGCCTGCACGACGGCATGCGATCGGTGGCTCAGGGCGTCGGCCACCAGATCGGCCATCTGCTGCTGTCCGGTGCGTCGCTGACCTCCGATGGCCTCCACCACCGCGTCGAGCGCTGTCTCGACGGACCCCGAATCGACGTCACCAGACGCCTCTTCGGACTCGCTACCCACCATCCGGGCCGCCGTCCGAGCCGCTATCTGAGCCGACCTCCGAGCCGACCTCGTGCAGTTCCGCTGCCAGGGACTCCGGGACTCGCGCCTTCAGCCAGGTCCCCTGCTCGTCATGCGTCTCACTCAGCACCTCGCCGGTGCGATGCGCTCGACTCATCAGATCACCACGCGAGTAGGGCACGAGTACCTCGACATCCACCAGACCGGTCGGCAGGTCGACTTCGATCGCTGAGAGCAACTCCTCGAACCCTGCACCGGTACGCGCCGACACCACGAGCGAGTGCGGCTCACGTCGCGCCAAGCTCGCCAGAGCATCTGGATCAGCGATGTCCGCCTTGTTGATCACGATGAGTTCGGGAATTCCCGTAGCCCCCACCTCGGCGAGGACTTCGCGAACGGCGGCGATCTGCTCCTCCGGAGCCTCGTCCGAACCATCGACCACATGCAGGATCAGGTCAGCGTCAGCCACCTCCTCCAGCGTCGAGCGAAAGGCCTCCACGAGCTGATGCGGCAGATGGCGGACGAATCCCACCGTGTCGGCGATCGTGAACTCTCGTCCGCTCGGAGTCCTCGCCTTGCGGACCGTCGGATCCAATGTCGCGAAGAGTGCGTTCTCGACGAGCACTCCCGCACCGGTGATCCGATTGAGCAGGCTGGACTTCCCGGCGTTGGTGTATCCGGCGATCGCGACCCTGGGGACACCCGATTTGCGACGCGATGCTCGTTGCGTGGATCGCGCCTTCTCCATCTCGGCGATCTGCTTGCGCAACTTGGACATCTGCGCGCGGATGCGACGCCGATCCGTCTCAATCTTCGTCTCACCCGGCCCGCGAGTGCCAACACCGCCGCCGCCGGATCCACCACCGCCAGCACCACCACCCTGACGGGACAGGGACTCACCCCAGCCGCGCAGACGTGGCAGCAGGTACTGCATCTGGGCCAGGCTCACCTGCGCCTTGCCCTCTCGACTGCGAGCATGCTGGGCGAAGATGTCGAGGATCAGCCACGTGCGGTCGACCACCTTGACCTTGAGCACCTCCTCGAGCTTGCGCAGCTGGCCCGGAGTCAGCTCGCCGTCGCAGATCACGGTGTCTGCTCCGGTCGCGACCACGATGTCGCGGAGCTCACGGGCCTTGCCGGATCCGAGGTAGGTAGCCGGGTCGGGCGACTCCCGCCGCTGGATCACGCCCTCAAGCACGACCGACCCTGCGGTCTCCGCCAGGAGTGCCAGTTCGCGCATGCTCCGCTCTGCGTGTGCCACCGTGCCGTCGGTCCATACGCCGGCAAGGACTACCCGCTCGAGACGGACCTGGCGGTACTCGACCTCACTGACGTCCTCCAGCTCAGTCGACAGTCCGGCCACACGGCGGAGGGCCGCGCGCTCCTGGAGCTCGTACTCCCCCACCGTGGAGTCACGCTCGCGTGTCGCGGGATCGTGCTCGGCCCAGGCCTCTTGCCGCGAGCCTGGATCGTCTTGCCGCGAGGCTGGATCGTCTTGCCGCGAGGCTGAATCCGCCTGCAGTGAGGCTGGGTCGTGACCGAGGGTGCTCATCAGGTCCAAGGGTGTCATGCGATCACCTGCAGGACACCATCGGTCGCACGCCTAGGCTCGCGGCATGAACCAGCGCGCTCTCGGCACATCCGGTCTGACCGTCAGTTCGATCGGCCTCGGATGCATGGTGATGTCCTCGGTCTACGGCCCGGCCGATCCAGACCAGGCGCGCGCGACCCTGACCCGCGCCTTGGATCTGGGCATCACGTTCTGGGATACCGCAGAGATCTACGGCAACGGTGCCAACGAGGAGCTCCTCGCCCCGATGCTCGCGGCCCACCGCGACGACATCACCATCGCCACCAAGTTCGGGTTCGAGCCCGACGGCTCCGTTTCGGCCGGACCCGATCAGGCCCGACGTGCCATCGACGGAAGTCTTCGCCGGCTGGGTGTCGACCACATCGACCTCTGGTACGTGCACCGAGTCGACCCGACCCTGCCGATCGAGGAGACCATCGGGGCGATGGCCGAGATCGTCGCGGCGGGCAAGGTACGTCACCTGGGATTGTGCGAGGCCAGTTCGACCACCCTGCGTCGCGCCCACGCCATTCACCCCATCGCCGCCGTGCAGAGTGAATGGTCACTGTGGTCCCGCGATCTGGAGACGGAGGTGGCTCCCGTTGCTCGCGCCTTGGGAATCGGCATCGTGCCCTACAGCCCGCTCGGTCGCGGCATGCTCACAGGTGGACTGAGCTCGACAGCCGACCTGGCCGCCCATGACCATCGACGGTCCGGACCTCGATTCTCGGCCGAGAACTTCGAGCACAACCGCAGCATCGTGGAGCACCTGCAGGCGGCGGCATCCGCCCGAGGCTGCACGGCCGCACAGCTGGCACTGGCCTGGCTACTGGCCCAGGGCGAGGACGTGGTTCCCATCCCAGGCACCAGAAGCCCCGACCATCTGGCAGCGAATGCCGAGGCAGCCCGGATGGTCCTGGCGCGCGATGAGGTCGACGAGATCGCTGATCTGATGCAGGGCTTCCAGGGTGACCGGTATGCGCGACCGCACGCCTACGGTGAGACGCCGCCGCAGGACTAGAACGGCAGCAGCACGTTGCCCTTGGCAACCAGATCCGCGGGCCCAGTGAGCAGCAGGGCCCCGGCCGCCGTCTCGGTGACTTCCAGTGTTCCGCCCGGGACATCCACGCGGTAGGTCGTGTCGCCGCCCTCGACGCCGTCTCGGCGACGAGCCGCCCACGCCACGGCGCACGCACCTGTTCCGCACGAGTGGGTCTCGCCCACTCCTCGCTCGTGCACACGCATGCTCACATGCCGCTCGCCCTCGGGCACGACGAATTCAACGTTGGTCCCACTGGGGAACAGGTCGCCGGAACGCACCTCGGGGGGCTGGGACAGATCGCCTGCCTCCGAGAGGGTCTCGATGAAGGTGACCGCGTGCGGATTGGGCGCGAACACCGGTACCGCCGACCACTCGCGGCCGTTTGCCCTCACCGTCACGTCCGCCTCCGCCGTGTGCGCGGCACCCATGTCGATCGTGATGATGCCGTCACCTCGCAGGATCGCGGTGCGGAGTCCGCCTCGAGTGCCGATCACGATCTCGTCATCGGTGATCAAGCCGGTGGCACGGAGGTAACGCACGAAGACCCGCGCCCCGTTCCCGCACATCTCGGCGACCGTGCCATCGGAATTGCGGTAGTCCATGAAGAACTCGGCGATCCCAGACCACTCGGCAAACTCCGGCATGTGCTCCGTGCGGACCACACGAAGGACCCCGTCACCACCGATGCCACGACGTCGATCACACAGCCATCTCACCTGATCGACAGACAGGCCGCGGCGTCCGTCAAGATCAGGGATGAGCACGAAGTCATTGCCCGTGCCATGCCCCTTGACGAAGGGGATCTCATTGAGTCGCGTCACTCCGTCACCCTAGTGCTCAAGGGCAAAACACTGCTCAGGCGCGAGCCGACCCTCAGGCGCCAGCGCGCCGGTAAGCACTCGTGACCGACTCCAGCACCTGCGGCCATACCTCTGCCGGTGGTGTCATCTGGTTGTGCCGCGTGATGGAGTCAAGGAGGTCGCGGTCGTGCCCCAGCCGTACGAGTGCACGCACCACGCCTGCATCGTCATCCACCACGAGGCCCTCCACCTGATCATGGATGAACTGGGTGCTGCCGGATTGGGACCGAACGATCACAGGAAGCCCGGCCGTGCGTGCCTCCAGTGCGGCCAAGCCGAAGGATTCACGAACGGACGGCTGCACGTAGACATCCGATGAGCCCAGGACCTGCCGCACGCCCTCGCGGTTCAACCGGCCCGTGAGTCGGACCGCTTCCTCAAGACCGTTCCGTCTGACGTAGCTGCGTGCTCGATCAAGAACAGGCCCATCCCCCACGATCGTCGCCGACACGTCGACTCTGCCGTCGAGCTCGCGCCGCGCCTGGGCGATGATCCGCAGCAAGGGCATCGTCCGCTTGCGTGGTGCCAGGCGCATGACCGTGACCACGCGCAGCCGATCCGTGCCAGCGCCCGCGTGCGCCACCTGCCACTGGCTGGCGTCGATGCCATTCGGGATGACCAGCACCTCCCCGACACCAGGCACGGCGCGAGCTATCTGATCCGCGGCAAGCCGGCTGACGGCACTGAAGGTGACGCCCCACCGAGACCAGTGGGCCAGAGCGTTCGACAGGCTGAAAGCCGGACCAGCCACCGGACCCCACACGCTGTGCACCGTGACAACCACAGGCACCCGGCGCTCCCGCGCTGCTCTGACGGCTCCCCACGCGAAGGGCGACACCACGCCGGCATGCACATGGACCACATCGACCGGCTCATCGTCGAGGACCCTCCCCACCTCCAGGCGCGTGCGGGGGTGCAATGGCAGCTCGAAGGGCACTCGCGCCGCCACTCGATGCACGCGCAGGCCGTCGACCTCGTCGATACCGGCGAAGACGCCCTCATGGCCGGGCGTCGCTGTGATGATCCGCAGGTCATGTCCCGCCGCCTGCTGCTGCAGGGCAAGTGAACGCACCTGAGACTCGATTCCGCCGGTACGCGGGGCATAGCAGTCACTGACGTGGGCGATCCTCACGCGTCAGGACGGTACGCCACTGGCCGGCATGGAGCGACACTGCGCCAGAATGCCTCCATGTCCGCCCGAACCCTGGTCTTCGTGCATGCCCATCCTGACGATGAGGCCCTGCTGACCGCGGGCACCATGGCCAAGGCGGCCCAGGAGGGTCACCGTGTCGTCCTCATCGTCGCCACTGATGGGGAGGCCGGATTGGCTGCCTCGACGCTCACGGCGGATCTGGGCGAACTCAGACGTGAGGAACTGGCGGTCTCTGCGGATGCCTTGGGCGTCTCCCGCACCGTCATGCTCGGCTATCCAGACTCCGGACTCCACGGGGAGAATCCCGACGGCCTATGCCATCACGGACGCTTTCAGGTGGGTCGACGGATCGCCGAGATCTGCGACGAGGAGAGCGCCGACATTCTGGTGGGCTACGACGCCGCAGGCGGCTACGGACATCCCGATCACGTCCAGGTGCATCGTGCGGTGCGCAGCGCGCACGCCCTGACAGCTCGGCCCACACGACTGTTCGAGGCAACGTTGCCGCGCGAACCGATTGCCAGGGCGACGAGATGGGCCGCGCACTCGGGCCTGACGCCGACGGAGTTCGACCCCGCCACCTTCGCCGCGGCGTGGACGCCGGCTCAGGAGATCACGCACCGGGTGAACGTCCGACCTCAGCTCTCGGCGAAGGTGGCCGCCCTGCGCGCCCACGCATCGCAGGCCACTGCCGACGGCACCACTCGAACTCTCGCCGTGCTCACGCGGCTGCCTGGTCCCGTTCGGACCCTGCTCCTCGGCACGGAGTACTACGTCTCGGTGGACCCGTCCAGCAGCGCACGGACGTCGTCCAGGAGCGACGACGAGTCGTAGGGCAGCCACGTTATTCGCTCATCGCGGCGAAACCACCGCTGCTGACGGCGAGCGAACTTCCGCGTGGCCACGATCGTCTCCTCCCGCGCCTGCGTCTCGGTGAGGTCACCCGCCAGACACGCCAGGACCTGCTGATACCCGAGCGCTCGGGAGGCCGTGGGAGTCTCACTCAGGCCTCGGGAGGCCAGCCCTCTCACCTCGTCGACGAAACCTTCCTCCCACATTCGCTCCACGCGTTCGGCGATGCGCTCGTCCAGCCGAGAGCGTTCAATGTCCAGACCCACGCGTATTGACGGGTAGACCTCAACCGGAGCCGGAAGACGTGCCGCGAACGGCTGACCCGTCATCGCTATCACCTCAAGAGCGCGGACGATCCTGCGACCATTCGACGGGAGGATCTCCTGGGCCGCGGCCGGGTCCACGTCGGCTAGACGCCGGTGCATCGCGTCCGATCCCAGCTCAGCCAGCTCAGCCTCCAGATCCGCACGAATAGCGGGATCGGTCCCCGGGAATCTCAGGTCATCGAGCACGGCGGACACGTACAGGCCGCTGCCACCGACGACAACGGGCAGTCGCCCACGCTCATGGATCTCATCAATGGCCTCCCGTGCATGGGCCTGAAACTCCGCCACGGTCACCAGGTGATCGGGATCCCAGACTTCCACCATGTGGTGAGGCACGCGGCTGCGATCCTCGGCCGTCGGTGCGGCGGTGCCGATGGTCATGCCGCAGTACACCTGCATGGAGTCCGTGCCGACGATCTCGCCGTCTCGCTGCTCGGCCACTGCCACGGCCAGGGCGGACTTGCCAGTCGCCGTTGGTCCGACGATGGCGAGGAGAGGCACAGCGGCCGGGAGGGTCACGGCTGCAGGGAGGCTCACGATGGCAGCGACGGCATTCCGAGCAGGACACCCGGTGTGGACTCCTGCTTGACTCGCTCCCCTGCGTCTCCTGCGCGCGTCCGCCGCACGGACAGAATGTGATCGGCCACCAGGTGGTGCGGAGCGGCATACGTCACTTCAGCGGTCACGACATCCCCCGGACGCGGGACACCGACGTTCTCATCGACCGCCACATGCACCAGTCGATTGTCCGGTGCCCTTCCCGACAGCCTCAACGTGCGCTCGTCCTTGCGGCCCTCGCCCTCCGCAACAAGGATGTCGAGCACTCGACCCTCGAGCCGCTGGTTCTCCTGCCAGGCGATGTCGTTGACCTCGGCGATCAGTCGCTCGTACCTCTCCTGCACGACCGCCTTGGGTACCTGATCGGGCATGTCGGCCGCCGGTGTGCCCGGACGCTTCGAGTACTGGAAGGTGTAGGCACTCGCGAAGCGTGCCTCGCGCACCACGCGCAATGTGTCCTCGAACTCCTCGTCCGTCTCGCCGGGAAACCCCACGATGATGTCCGTCGTGATCGCAGCCTCCGGCATGGCAGCCCTGACTCGATCGATGATTCCGAGGTAGCGCTCCTGTCGATACGACCGGCGCATCCTCTGCAGCACGGAGTCCGACCCTGACTGCAGGGGCATGTGCAATTGGGGCATGACGTTGGACGTCTCAGCCATGGCAGCGATGACGTCGTCGGTGAAATCGCGCGGATGCGGACTCGTGAACCTCACCCGCTCCAGCCCGTCCACGTCGCCACAGGCACGCAGCAGTGCGGAGAACGCCTCCCGGTCACCGAACTCCGAACCATAGGCATTCACATTCTGGCCCAGCAGCGTGATCTCGAGGACTCCCTCATCGACCAAAGCGTGGATCTCCTTGAGGATGTCACCGGGCCGACGATCCTTCTCCTTGCCGCGCAGAGCCGGGACGATGCAGAACGTGCACGTGTTGTTGCAGCCGACGCTGACGGACACCCAAGCCGAGTAGGTGCTGTCGCGCTTGGTCGGCAGCGAGGAGGGGAACACCTCCAAGGACTCGGCGATCTCCACCTGAGCCTCCTGCTCGATGCGCGCACGCTCGAGCAGGACCGGCAGCGAGCCGATGTTGTGCGTTCCGAACACCACATCCACCCAGGGAGCCTTCTTGACGATCTCGCCCTGATCCTTCTGCGCCAGACAGCCCCCGACGGCGATCTGCATCCCCGGGTGCGCCTCCTTGACCGGAACCAGGTGACTGAGGTTTCCGTAGAGCCGATTGTCGGCGTTCTCGCGAACGGCACAGGTGTTGAAGACCACCACATCAGCCTGCTCGCCCTCGGGCGCCGCCACATAGCCCGCATCCTCGAGCAGGCCAGTCAGACGCTCAGAGTCGTGGACGTTCATCTGGCAGCCGTAGGTGCGCACCTGATACGTCCGACCAAGGCTCACAGGCCGGGTGATCTCGTCAGCAGACACCCGGCGAGTCTAGGTGCTCGGGGCGCCCTGCTCGGTGACGCCTCCAGACTGCACCTTCTCGAAGTACGCCTCCTCCTCCTTGTGGCCGGGGTAGCGCAGGAACACCAGCGCCAGCCCGATGAGCGTGAAGACCAGGGCAATGGCCATCGCTGCAGACTTCCCCTCGGTGAAGGCCGCAGAGGCTCCGGCGAGGATCTCCTGGGCGGTCGAGCCGGAGTACTGACCGGCGACGGACGCCGCGCTCTCGAAAGAGGACGTCAGCTGGTCAGCCACCGTGTCGCTCACCTTCGATGCCTGATCGGCCGGAAGTGATGCCAGCTCCTTGCTCACGCGCGCGGCATATGCGCCGGCCAGCACAGCGCCCATGAACGCCTGAATGACGGCGCCGCCCAGGTCTCTCGTCAGGTCCAGGAACGCCGAACCCATGCCGCCTCGATTGGCGGGAACAGAGTTCATCAGCGACCGTGACGCAGGTGTCGCCGAGAGACCCACACCCGTTCCCACGAACGCGAAGGCGATCAGCACCCACCAGATGGATGCTCCCGTGCGCCACGTGATGAGCATCAGCGTGAAGGCGAAGGCCACCGAGCCCAGCCCCAGCATGAAGGTGAACTGCGAACCCCTGGCAGCAATCAGTCGGCCCGCGACCTGACCGAAGACCGCTGTGCAGATGGCAGATGGCAGGACGACGGCGGCGGAGATGAAGGGGTCATAGCCCAGAACGTTCTGCATGAACTGCTGACCCACGAACATCGCACCGATGAGCGAACCGAAGGTGATCGCCCCCGCGACGAAGGCCACCCAGAAGGTGCGCGCCTTCGCAAGGGGCAAGGAGACCAGCGGACGCCTCGCGCGTGTCTGTCGCCAGAAGAAGACGCCCAGCACAGCCGCGACGATCCCCAGATTGACCCACCGACTGAGCGTCCATCCATCGTCCAGATGCTCGATCCACAGCACCAGACCACCGACGCCCACCACCGACAGCACGCCGCCGACGTGATCGACCGGGAACCGCTCCTCCTGAGAGTGCCACGGCAGCACGATGATTCCGATCACCAAGGCCACCACGACAAGGGGCAGGCTGATCAGGAAGACCGATCCCCACCAGAAGTGCTCGAGCATCCACCCGCCGATCACGGGGCCCACGGCCGCGAATCCGCCACCAAGTCCAGACCACAGTGCGATCGCGGTGATCCGAGGTCGGCCTCGATACAAGGCACCGATAATGGACAGGGTCGTGGGAAAGACGAGAGCTGCGGCCACACCGCCCAAGAATCGAGCCGCAATCAGCACTTCCACCGTGGGCGCCCAGGCGGCCAGCATGGAGGTCGGGACAGTAGCGACGGCCCCGATGACGAAGAGGAGCTTGCGCCCGTATCGATCACCGATGGTGCCGAGGTACAGCACCGTGCTCGCCAGCCCGAGGGCAAAGGAGTTCGCGACGAGCGTGAGCTGGTCCTGCGATGCCCCGAGGTCATCGCCGATCGTGGGCAGCGCCACGTTGGCCACCGCAAGATTGATGTTCGCGACGATCGCGCCGGTGACCAACGCCACCAGGACCAGGGCACTGCGTGGAGGTCGGTCGGCGACGGCCACCCCAGCGCCCGTCGTGGCTGACATCACCACAGCAACCTACCGGCTGCCCGACCCTCTCGCCGGGCAGCTCGGTCAGATTGCGGTCAGGAGACCGGAACAGGCTCGTCGTCGGTGACGTCGTCACCCATCTCGTCGTCCGCCGGTTCGATATGAACCTTGGGAAGGGCACGATCCAGCCAGCCCGGAAGCCACCAGTTCGCCCGACCCAGAAGGGACATAAGGGAGGGCACCAGCACGAGTCGAACGATGAACGCATCGATGATGACCGCTGACGCCAACGCGAGGCCGAAGAGCTTGATGGTGCTGTTGGTGCTCGGCACGAAGGCCAGGAACACACTCGCCATGATCGCAGCGGCGATGACGACCACGCGGCCTGAGCCAGCCAATCCTCGGCGAACGGCCGCGAGGTTGTCGCCCGTCTTGTTCCACTCCTCCTGCATGCGCGACACCAAGAACACCTGGTAGTCCATCGACAGGCCGAACAGGATCGAGAACACCATGATCGGCAGGAACGGGAAGATCGGACCGGTGCTCGCGACGCCAAGGAACTCACTGAACCAGCCCCACTGGAACACGGCGACCGTGATGCCCATCGCAGCACCGAAGGACAGCAGGCTCGTGAGCGCTGCGGTGAGCGGAACCACGAGTGAGTGGAACAGCAGCACCAGCGCCAGGAAGCCCAGCCCGATCACGATGCTCAAGAACAGCGGTAGGGAATCACCCAGCACCGTCGTGAAGTCGCTCGTGATCGCCTGAGTGCCGCCCACGTAGAGCTTGGCGCCTGTCTGCTCCTCCAGCGCCGGGTTGGTCTCGGTCCGCAGGCGATCGAGCAGCTCCATCGTCGCCTCGTCCTGAGGGGCGGACGTGGGATAGACGGCAATCGCCTGAACTGCCTGCGCCCCATCGCCACCCTGGGCGCCCGCGCTCGCCGCGGCGAGCTTGCCGAAGATCGGCAGGGCCTCGAGGCTCGGCGATGTGCCTGCCACGCCCTCGGTCTGCGACAGCCCGGCGATGACCTGGCCATATGCCTCGGGTGAGGTGGCTTCAGAGAGGTCGGCAACCACCAGGAACGGCCCGTTCACACCGGGCCCGAAGCCCTCGGCACGCAGGTCGTAGGCGATGCGCGCGGCAGAGCCATCGGGCTTGCCGGAATCGTCGGCGAATCCTTGGCGCAGCCCGAACAGCGGTAGGGCCAGAACAACGACCACAGCCAGCGCCAGCAAGGCAGGAATGATGGGACGACGCTGCAGAATCCGGCCGTAGTGTGCCCAGGCGCGGCCCTCCGGGTGTCCGATCATGGCTCCGGGCTTCTTGCCCCACGGCAGTCGGAGCGAAAGCGCCTTGGTGCCCAGCAGACTGAGCAGGGCTGGCAGCATCCACAATGCCGACAGCATCACGGCGAGCACGGTGACAGCAGCGCCCACCGCGAGACCGTTGAAGAAGTTGATGCGCAGGACGAACAGGCCCAGCAGGGCGATGATGACGGTGCTGCCCGCAAAGAGCACCGCACGTCCCGCTGTCTCGACTGCCTCCATGGCGGCCGTCTTCGCGTCACGACCGTGCAGCAAGGCCTGGCGGTAGCGGTTCATGACGAACAGCGCATAGTCGATTCCGACACCGAGGCCGATCATGGCGGCGAGGGTCGGGGCAAAGGTGGCCACGTCGAGGAAGTTCGCGACCAGCAGGACACCCATCTGACCCATCGTCAGTCCGATGAGGGCCACGATAATCGGCATGCCGGCAGCGACGATCGAACCGAAGGCGATCAAGAGGATGACGATCGCAACCAGCAGGCCGATGGCCTCACTGCTCGGCGGCTCCTGGCCTGCAAACTCCAGCACCTGACCCTGCGCTCCAGCCTGAATTCCATCCGTGTTCAAGGTCGCCACCGCGGTGAGGATCGCCTTGGCATCGTCACCGGCAACATTCATCTCGCCGTCGGGCCCGGTCGTGAAACTGACCTGGGCATAGGCCACTGTTCCGTCAGGGCTGACGGTCGAGAACTGCGACGCCAGAATCTGCTGCTCCTCGGGCGTAAGCGAGGCCATGGCCCCTGGGTCGAGGCCAGGTGCTGGGCAGTCCGAGCCCAGGGATCCACCGCGCGGGTCGAGCGGGTTCGTGACGCAGGTGACCGAACCGAGGCCAGCGATCTCCTCCAGCACCGGAACCACACGCGCCGCCACCGCGGGGTCGACTGCACTGCCGGTCTCCGGCGACCAGACGATCGTCGCGCCACCGTCGACCCGACTCATGTCGGTGCCGCTCGCGATCAGTAGATCGGTCGCCACCTTGGACTCGGTATCTGGCAGGTCGAAGGAATCGTTCAGCTCACCGCCCAGTTGGGTTCCGAGTCCGATGACCGCCACGAGGGCGATGAACCAGGAGATCAGGGCGATCACAGGGCGACGAACCGCCCAGGCGGACAAGACAGGCATGAGACCTCTTCTGCACTCTGGACCAACTCCCCACGCGGGAGAGGTTCACTTCGTTAGCGAACGCTACCGTCCCCTAATTGTCAAATCAGGGAACGACTCCGTTCCTACTGCTGTTACCGTAGGCGGATGCCGACCTGCAGTCCCGTTCGCCGCCGTGGGGAAATCCTCCACGAAGCGGTCTTCGCGGCCGCCTTGGCAGAGATAGCGGAAAACGGACTGCGCGGTTCATCCATGGACAGGATTGCGCGCCGAGCCAGCACGGGCAAGTCCGCGCTCTACCGCAGATGGCCCAATGTGCGGGCATTGGCACTCGACGTCTTCGTCACCACTTTGGAGGAGAGCCTCCCCGCCGATCCTCCCGACACCGGCTCACTGCGCGAGGACCTGCTCGTTGGCCTGCGGATCTTCATTCAGCAGTTGAACGGCAGCCTGGGGCTGGTCGTGCGGGAACTCATCAGTGAGAGCCTGCATGATCCTGCTCTCGCCCAGGAATTCCAGTCACGCTTCGGACAGGGCAAGGAACGCGAAACGATCGTTGTCGTGCAGCAGGCGATGGCCCGCGGGGAGATTCCGGTTCAGTCGATTGACCCGTACGTGCTCCAACTGCCTGCGGCAATCACGATCCATCAGCTCCTCCTCGGCGGCCGAGCGCCAACAGAGGACGAGATCGCCCATGTCATCGACGCGATCGTCCTGCCCCTGCTCAAGGCGCCTGCGCACGCCTAATCAGGTCGACTCATCAGGTCGACTCATCAGGTCGACTCATCAGGTCGACTCATCGAGCCCTCCTCCCACTGTTCCGTGACACCGGGAAGCACCTCTCGGACGACGCTGTACGCGACCGAGGACGAATAGCCGCGCCTTTGCAGCATTCCCACGAGCCGGCGCACCCGAGCCTGCGGCTCCAATCGACTCAGCGAGCGAGCCTTCACACGCACGAGTTCCGCAGCTCGCGCTCGCTCGGAGTCAGCATCCAGATCAGCCAGGGCATCCTCGACGAGTGCCGCATCCACTCCCTTGTGCCGGAGCTCTTGCCGCAGCACGCTGCGAGCGCTGCCCCGAGACCTGTGCCGGGACTCCACCCACAGCCGCGCGTACGCCCCATCGTCGATCAGTCCGACATCAGTGAAACGATCGAGTACTCGATCCGCCACGTCCTCCGGGATCCCTCGTCCGACCAGGTCATCGCGCAACTGCGCTCGTGTTCGAGGAGCCGCGGTCAGCTTCCTGAGCAGGATCGTGCGGGCCACCTGCTCAGGGTCAGCGTCGGGCTCAAGTTCCGCCGTCGCAGGCGGCCCCCACGGTCGAGAACGCATGCCTAGTCGATGGCAGCGGGCTCGGCAGGCGTGGCCGCTGGAGCATCGGCGGCTTCAGCAGGAGCATCAACGCGCGGGCCGATCCCCAAGGACTCCTTGATCCGCTTCTCGAGTTCATTGGCCAGATCAGGGTTGTCCTTCAAGAACGTGCGCGCATTCTCCTTGCCCTGCCCAAGCTGGTCTCCCTCGTAGGTGAACCAGGCGCCGGACTTGCGTACCAGGCCCGTGTCCACCCCGATGTCGATGAGCGAACCCTCTCGAGAGATACCCTCGCCGTAGAGGATGTCGAACTCAGCCTGCTTGAACGGCGGGGCAACCTTGTTCTTGACCACCTTGATCCGGGTCCGGTTACCCACCGCCTCGGTTCCGCCCTTCAGGGTCTCGATGCGGCGCACATCCAACCGAACCGAGGAGTAGAACTTCAGTGCCTTGCCGCCGGTCGTGGTCTCGGGGGAACCGAACATCACGCCGATCTTCTCGCGGAGCTGGTTGATGAAGATGCAGGTCGTGCCCGTATTGCTCAGGGCACCCGCCATCTTGCGGAGCGCCTGACTCATCAGCCGAGCCTGCAGGCCCACATGGGAGTCACCCATCTCCCCTTCGATCTCCGCCCGCGGAACGAGCGCAGCGACCGAGTCGATGACGATCAGGTCGAGGGCACCGGAGCGCACGAGCGTGTCGGTGATCTCGAGTGCCTGCTCCCCCGTGTCTGGCTGGGACACATACAGGTTGTCGAGGTCGACCCCGAGCCGCTGCGCGTAATCGGGGTCGAGAGCGTGCTCGGCGTCGATGAAGGCAGCGAGCCCCCCCGCGGCCTGCACGTTGGCGATGGCGTGCAGGGCGACGGTCGTCTTGCCCGATGACTCAGGTCCGTAGATCTCCACGATGCGGCCACGGGGCAGGCCGCCAATTCCCAGGGCGATATCCAAGGCGATCGATCCGGTGGGGATGACGTCGATCGGCGCGCGTCCCTCCTCGCCGAGCCGCATCACCGAGCCCTTGCCGAACTGGCGCTCAATCTGGGACAGGGCGGCGTCGAGGGCCTTCTCGCGGTCGTGGGCGGCGCTTGCCATGGGTTTCTCCTCACGTGTGGTGGGCAGTTCGCGGGTCATGCACGTGGCACGCTAGGTGACGGGCCTGACATCGCCGCTCCCCGTGGCTGGCCGGTGGAGAACCGACCACGTGGTTCGACACTCGGGAACCTACATCGAACGCATGTTCGAATGCGTGCGACACGCCGGTGAGGCCATCAGCGCCACCAGCCCGATCAACGGAACCAGCCCAGCGGCGCACAGCCAGCCATAGGAGCTGACCAGGACGATGATGCCCGCCGCCGCTCCCCCCACCGCGCCCGCAGCGTTCATGACCAGGTCCGAGAGCCCTTGGACCGCAGGCCGCTCCGTGGTCTCCACCTCATCGGTGACCAGCGTCGAGCCGGCGATCAGCGTGCAGGACCATCCGAGCCCGAGAAGGAAGAGCCCCACCGCCAGCAACGGAACGTTGTCCCCCGCTGCTACTCCGGAGATGCCACAGGCGAGGGCGAGGATCACCACTCCCGCACTGATGACCTGTAGCCGACCGAATCGGTCCACAGCCCAGCCGACCACCGGTGACAGGGCGTACATGCCTGCGACGTGCACGCTGATGACAAACCCGATCAACTGCAAGGTGACGTCCACGTGCGCCATGTGCACGGGGGTCATCACCATGACCATCACCATCACCACGTGGCCCACCGCGATCGCCGCTATTCCCAGTACGGCCCGGGGCCGGCCCCTCAGGTGTGTAAGCCCTTCTCGCAGCTTCGGCCGGCGTACCACCTCGCCGGTGTGCTCACGTAGCCGCAGCGAGAGTCGATAGGGGTCAGGTCGGAGGAACAGCACGAGCACCAGCGCGGCCAGCGCGAGGCACACGCCGGCCACCACATACGGCCCGGCCAATTGCGGAAGCCCCAACCACATCCCCAGCTGGCCCGAGGCATTGAGCAGGTTCGGCCCGACGACCGCGCCGATGGTGCCGGCCCACACGACCCACGACAGCGAGACGGCACGGTGCTCCTCGGTCGCCAGATCCGTCGCGGCATAGCGAGCCTGGTAGGTCGATGCCGACGCCACGCCCACCAGGAAGCACCCGACCAATACCAGCGGCAGGCTCCTGGTCACCGCGGCCGCGACGACGACAACCGAGCCCAGCGCCCCGAGTCCGTAGCCCGTGGCCAGCGCTGCCCGCCGACCACGTCCGAGGGCGATCCGGGCCAGCGGAAGCGCCAGCACCGCGGCACCCAGCACCCCCATGGTCTGCGCCAGGCCCGCGGCCGCCTCCGATCCTGAGACCGACTCGGCAATCAGGGCACCTGCCGCGACCGACCCCGCGACCGCGACACCGCCGAGCACCGAGCCAGCCGACAAGACCGCGACTGATCGCTTCTGGATCGATCGAACCTCGGCGCTCTCGGCCGTCATCACCACCACGCTCATGGCTGCCCGTGGTTCCCGTGGTCACGGCGGGTAGCGAGCGCGTCCAGCAAGGCCGTGTCATCTCTGGGCAGCCCAAGATGCTCGCATGCCTGCAAGACGACGGAGGGATCGGCGGTCCACGTGTCGTAGTCCAGCAGGACGACACGATCGCGCCCCAGCACGGCGGAGAGGTCCTCAACCGCCCGCACGAGCCGGTCGCGCGTGACGCTGAGAACGCCTTCGGCATCGCCGTGCTCGGGCCACCAGCCGCTCTGCGCTGCGGACTCCGGCTCGCGAACGTTGACGATGAATCGCATTCCGGGAAAGAGCAGATCGAGGAAGAGCAGGTACTGCAGAAGCCCGTCGTACTCAGGAAAGTGGCCAGGCTCGTAACGCACTTCCTTGAATCCCACCCAGGCAGTTCCCGGGGACGGCCGCAGGACGGTCTGCAGCACGTGGGCGCGCAGACTCGTCAGGACATCTCCCAGCTCCAGGCGCGCCGATCCGAACCACGGGTGCCCCGGACGTCCGGAATGATGCCGATCGGCCGTCTCCGCAAGCGCCTGAACATAGTCATGAAGGCCGCGGAACGCGCCATAGTTCTCGCCACGTACCAGTACTCCCGGCAAGGCGTTGAGCGCCGATTGCAGGGCGGTGCTACCCGTCCGTCCGTAGGTCACGACGGTCAGATAGCGCAGGTCCGGGGCGGCTCGTCTCATGCAGGCGCACCCCTCATGTCAGCGTCCCCGGTACGTCGGTGGTCGCGCAGACGGCGCGCCATACATCCTTGGTGTCGACACCAGCGGCAATCGCCTGATCCACCGTGCAGCCCAGCGGAGGCAGAACCATGTCATGGGCCCACGAATGCGCGTACTGGGCGCCGAATACCTCTTCCATTCGCTCCCAGAAGTCCGTCAGCCGCACGGGGGCAGTCTGCCGCACGCCGAGCGGACGTGCGGGATCAGGAGGTCAACTGCCCTGTGCGAGGCGGCGCAACCACGGGCGGAGGAATGGGCGGGAAAGGATCAGACCATCGTCAGGACGGGCGGGAATTCCGACTCGGCCACCGCCACCTGCGAACTGACCGAGGCAAGCACGTCAGCGAGCGAGACCTCCAGAGCGTCGCAGATAGCGGCCAGCAGCTCGCTGGACGCCTCCTTCTGACCACGCTCCACCTCGGAGAGGTACCCCAGCGACACCGCTGCCGCGCCGGAGACATCGCGCAAGGTCCGACCCTGATCCTGACGACGACGACGAAGCTCGTCGCCGATGACCTGTCGCAGGACGATCATGATGCCTCCCTTCTCCACTAGTGCTTCCCAAGGGTACCTCGGGGTTGGGACTCGCGCCCACTGCTGGAACCAACACCCGGTAGCGACCCCCTATTCCCCGCCTCTGGCAGGGCTCACCCCAAGACCCGTTCCAGCAGTTCCCAGCAGGCGTTCACCGTCTGCCGGCGAATGTCCCCACGGTCCCCGTGCAGGCTCAGATGCTCGCCCTCGATCCGCTCGGGGGTCGCGACCGCGATCCACACCGAACCCACAGGCTCGCCACCATGCGGCTCCGGGCCGGCCACGCCGGTCGTGGAGATGGCGACATCGGCCTGCAGGAGTCGACGTGCCGACACCGCCATGGCCTCGGCGACTGCCCGGCTCACGACGCCTTGGGAAAGAATCGTCGCGTCGAGTTCAAGGACGGTGGCCTTGATCGCCTCGTGGTAAGCCACCACCCCGCCGCGGAGCACGTCGGAGCAGCCCGCAACATTCGCCGCGGATGCGGCCACGAGACCTGCGGTCAGCGACTCGGCGGTGCACAGCGTCCACCCTCGCCTTCGCAGTCGCTCGATGCCTGCCTCAGGTGTGGAGGTGCTCATGCTGACTCGGCTGCCTTGGCCGCTGCGCGCAGGCGGAGAGCACGCACGACGTAATCCACTCCGGTTGCGACCGTCAGGATCACGGCGGCGCCCATAACGGCGGCGCTCGCGTCGGCCCACCATGGCCAGGGCGCGTCCACGAGGTACATGGTGATGGCGATCGTCTGGGCGAGCGTCTTCGCCTTGCCCCCACGGCTAGCGGGAATCACCCCATGCTCGATCACCCAGAAGCGAAGGGCGGTCACCCCCAGTTCGCGCACCAGGATCACCGCCGTGACCCACCACGCGAGATCACCGAGAAGGGACAGGCTCACCAGCGCTACTCCGATGAGCGCCTTGTCAGCAATCGGATCCGCGATCTTGCCGAATGTCGTGATGAGTCCATATCTGCGGGCTATCAGCCCATCAGCCACATCAGTGACGGAGGCAAACACGAAGACAGCCGCGGCCAGATCGCGTGTGGCACCGTTGGCACCCCCATCGATCCACAGGAGTCCTGCCATCAGCGGTACGCACAGCACTCGAATGACCGTCAGGACATTGGGCAGGTTCAGCACCCGCACCGACGTCGCGGGCGTTCCTGCCGGATCAGGACGGGCAGGCTTCATACTGCGGAGGTCGGCTCGGCCACCAGGTCCACGCCCTCGGAGTCCACGACTACTGCATGCAGCACCTGGCCGACCTCAGCGACTCCACCGGCGAGGCGCACACTCGTCGACCCATCGTCGGGCCCTTGATGCTCGGCTCGTCCGATCGCCATGAGGTCGCCGGAATCGTCGGTCTCGAGGCTTTCCACGATGACTCGCACCTGCTCACCAATGCGGTCTTCCGCACGCTGGGCCATCAACTCCTCGACCAGGGTCAATGCCTCGTCGACGCGCCGACTGATCTCATCGGCCGGAACCTTGTCGGGCAGCGTCATCGCCTCCGTGCCGTCCTCGTCGCTGTAGCCGAAGACACCGACCGCATCCAGTCTGGCCTCCTCCAGGAAGCCCAGCAGCTCCTCGAACTCCTCCCTCGTCTCGCCCGGGAAGCCCACAATCACGTTGCTGCGAATGCCCGCCTCCGGCGCAAGCTGACGTATGCGGGTGACCAGATCAATGAAAGCGTCCCTTCCCCCAAATCGGCGCATGCGACGAAGCACGTCCGGGCTGGCATGCTGGAAGGACAGATCGAAGTATGAAGCGATCTCCGGTGTCTGCGCCATTACTCGCAGCAGGTCAGGTCGCACCTCCGCCGGCTGCAGATAGGCGACGCGCACCCGGTCGACGCCGGTCTCGGCGAACTGACCCAGCAGGGATTCGAGCAGGCGCAGATCCCCCAGATCCTTGCCGTAGGAGGTCGAGTTCTCACTGACCAGCACAACCTCGCGCACTCCCTCCGACACCAGCCAGGTGGTCTCGGCGATGACATCCGACGGCGGGCGGGAGACGAAGGCTCCTCGGAAACTGGGAATCGCACAGAACGTGCAGCGGCGGTCGCATCCCGAGGCGAGTTTCACGGGCGCTACCGGACTCCCGCTGAGTCGCGAGCGCAGCATGGGCGGAGTCCACGTGGGCTCCTCACCGACGTGGGCATCAACACCCGAGGAAGACCCATGGCCGGGCACATGCGCCGTGCCTGATGGCCGATCCACCGGGGAGATCGGAAGTAGGTGACGACGATCGCGTGGCTCATGCGCGGCGGGCCGCTCCCCTTCCACGATGCGGCGCAACGACTCGGAGATCTGCGGGTAGTCATCGAATCCCAGAACAGCATCGGCCTCCGGGAGGCTGGACGCCAGATCCGCGCCGTAGCGCTCAGCAAGGCATCCGACCGCCACCACGGCCGTCGGCCCAGCCCCGTCGGACTTCATGTCCGAGGCAGCAAGAATTGCGTCGATTGAGTCCTTCTTGGCCACATCGACGAATCCACAGGTGTTGACGAGTACCGCGTCGGCCTCGCTGGGCTCGTCCACCAGTTCCCACCCTGCGACGCTGAGTCGCCCAGCAAGTTCCTCTGAGTCAACCTCGTTGCGGGCGCACCCGAGAGTCACCAGGGCCACGCGCCGACCGCGCACGTCAGGGGTGTCTGAGGAGGGGGGAAGAGTGCTCACGAGCCCAGCCTACGGAAGCAGCACCCACCATCCGCGCACCGCGGCTGTCCGCACTGCAATCGTCGAGGCCCAAGAGGGCTCAGCCCTCCGACATCACTCCTGTGCGTCGTAGGCGCGGACCAACTCGTCAGGGTCGATCCCGATGACGCTGGCGATGGATCGGAGCTGGCCCCGTGCATACACGCTGCCCCCGCAATGGGAGAAGTCGTCCTCCTCCATGGCAGCCAGAATCGAGGAGCGAATCTTCGTCACGGCTGCCACGTCGTCCAGCGACTTGCCCGCGCGCTCTCGAGCACCAAGGAGCATCTCACCGACTGACATGGCCCTCCGTCCCGGCGCTGCGGTTACCCGCCGAGTGTAGGCAGGTGGAGATCAGCATGTGAGCGGAATGACTCAGCTTGGCGCTTAAGAGGTCTCAACCACCACGGATGGAGAGGATCAGTCCAGGCAGTTCGTCCGGCTTGACGAGCACTTCGCGGGCCTTGCTGCCCTCACTCGGCCCCACTACACCCCGACTCTCCATCAGATCCATGATGCGACCGGCCTTGGCGAATCCCACCCGCAGCTTGCGCTGCAGCATGGACGTCGAGCCGAACTGGGTGGAAACCACCAGTTCAACGGCCTGCAGGAGCACATCAAGATCGTCGCCGATCTCCTCATCGATCTCCTTGCCCGCTGACGGGGCCGCCGTGACGTCCTCACGGTAGTCCGTGTCAGCCTGAGCCTTGCAGTGATTCACCACACCAGCAATCTCCGCCTCGGAGATGTACGCGCCCTGAATGCGAATGGCCTTGTTCGCGCCCATCGGCAGGAACAGGCCATCCCCCTGACCCACCAGCTTCTCCGCACCGGGCTGATCCAAGATCACGCGACTGTCCGCGAGACTCGAGGTGGCGAAGGCCAGCCTGCTGGGCACGTTCGCCTTGATCAGGCCCGTGACCACGTCGACGCTCGGCCGCTGAGTCGCAAGGACGAGATGGATTCCAGCCGCACGTGCGAGCTGGGTGATGCGCACGATGGCATCCTCGACGTCACGCGGTGCAACCATCATCAGGTCTGCCAGCTCATCGACGATGACGAGCAGGTAGGGATACGGCTCAATGGAGCGTTCACTGCCGGGCAGGGGCTTCACCTTGCCTGAGCGCACCGCCTTGTTGAACTCGTCGATGTGCCGGTAGCCGAAGTGAGCCAGATCGTCATATCGACGATCCATCTCCTTGACAACCCACTGGAGTGCGTCCGCCGCCTTCTTCGGGTTCGTGATGATCGGCGTGATCAGGTGCGGAACACCTTCGTAGGCCGACAGCTCAACCCGCTTGGGATCCACCAGGATCATGCGCACCTCCTCCGGTGTCGATCGCATGAGGACGGAGGTGATCAGCGTGTTGATGCAACTGGACTTGCCTGCACCCGTGGCTCCTGCCACGAGAAGGTGCGGCATGCGCGCAAGATTCGCCACGACGAAGCCACCCTCGACATCCTTGCCCAGCGCCACGGCCATCGGGTGATGATCACTCGTGGCTGCGCTGCTGCGGAGGACGTCCCCAAGGGCCACCAATTCGCGATCGGTGTTCGGAATCTCCACGCCGATCGCCTTCTTGCCCGGAATCGGGCTGAGAATGCGGACATCGGCACTGGCGACGGCGTAGGCGATGTTCTTGGACAGCGCCGTGACTCGCTCGACCTTCACACTGGGGCCGAGTTCGATCTCGTAGCGAGTGACCGTCGGTCCCCGCATGAAGCCCGTCACCTCGGCATCGATCCCGAACTGCTCGAGCACCTCCGTCAGCGCTGCCACCACCTGGTCGTTGGACCGGGTGGCCTTCTTGTGGGCGGGCCCGGACTTGAGCGCGTCCTTCTTGGGAAGTCGGTACGCCGACCGCTTGGGGATTGTCAGCTGGCGGGGCTCCGGCGCAACGACCACCGTGTCATGACGTGCAGGGTGGCCCACGACCTCTGCTGCAGCGCTCTCCACCGTGGGAGTCACGCCAGACATCAGGAAGGCCGCGGGTCGCTCCTCGTCCTCAAGGATGACGGTATGGGAGGCGACCTCCACCTCCGACGGATCCTCATCCCAGGCACTCGACTCTGGCTCGTCTGCGTCGTCTGGATCCAGACCATCCGGGTCTGCAAACCCAGCTGGGGTCGCGCTCTCGTCGTCCGAGGCGGTCGTCTCCTGTGAAGCGCCGCCCTTGGCACCTCTCAGGAGACGACCAACCCACCGGAGGGACGCGGCGATGCGCGAGCGCACTGCCTCAAGCGGAGTGGCGGTCAGGACCATGAAACCGAAAGCCATGAGGAGGACGAGGACAAGTCCCGTGACGACCTGCCCGACAGCCGCCACGATCGGGGCAGTCACCATCCAGCCGAGGACTCCACCACCGGATGCCATGGCTTCGGCCCCATCGCTCGGGGTGGCTGCACCTGTGACCAGGTGCCACATGCCAATACCGCCGGCGAGAAATGCGAATGATCCGATGGCCAGACGACCTGTGGTCGCATTGTCGTCGGGGTGCCGAAGAAAGCGCCAGGCCAGCGCGAGACAGATCACCGGGGCGAGCCACGCCACGGCCCCGATCACGGCGGTGACCACCATGTCCGCCCAGGAGACGAACCAGCCGTCGACTCCGAACCAGGTCGCAGCCATCAGCACGCCGGCTCCGGCGATCAGGGCGAGCCCCAGCCCGTCTCGTCGATGGCTGGGGTCCAGATCCTTGGCGCTCTTGCCAAACGCACGCGAGGCGGCACCGATCAGGTGCGCCAGACCAAGCCAAGCCCCTCGCACGAGGCGACCGAGCCCCAGGAAGGCCCGCACCACGGGCCCTGATCCGGACGACCGTCGAGTCGAGGATCGTGAGGCGCCCTTGGGGGCTGACCGGGAGCCCGATCGCGCGGACGAAGTCGATGACCGCCCAGTTGAACGGGAGGCATTTCGCCCCGCAGGGCGCGCTGCAGAACGACGGGGGGCAGGCCGCTTGGGCCGCGCGGGGGAAGACGTGCGGGAAGCCATGCTCGGAGACTAGCGGGGAAATCCCATCTGTCACGGTAGTCACACGCGCCACGCGCAGATCCGCCGTTCGAGCGCAGATCCGCCGTTCGAGCGCAGATCCGCCGTTCGCGGGATTAGGCCTCGACGACGACGGGGATGATCATGGGGCGCCGCCGGTGCGTCGAGTTGGCCCACTTGCCCACGACCCGACGGATCCGCTGCTGGAGCTCGTGCGTCTCGTCCGCGCCGTCGTCGAGCGCCTTCTGCACCGCAGACGTCACCTGATCGATCAGGTCGGCCGCGAGCTTGTCGTCGGCTCCGAACCCTCGAGCGTGGATCTCCGGGCCGGCCACGATCGCCCCGTCGACGATGTCGACGGCGACGAAGACCGAGACGAAGCCCTCCTCGCCCAGCACCCGCCGATCCTTCAATGAGGTCTCGGTGACATCCCCGACACCCGATCCGTCGACGTACACGAAGCCCACCGGCACGTAACCGACGACACTCAGCACACCGTCGGCCAAGTCCATCACGGTGCCGTCCTCGGCGATCGTGATGCGCTCCTCCGGGATTCCCACACTCTGCGCCACCTGCGAATTCGCCCGCATATGCCGCCACTCTCCATGAATGGGCAGCACGTTCTTGGGCTTGACGACGTTGTAGACGTAGGTGAGCTCCCCCGCTGCCGCATGCCCCGAGACGTGCACAAGCGCATTGCCCTTGTGCACCACGTGAGCCCCGAGCTTGGCCAGCCCATTGATGACGCGGAAGACCGCATTCTCATTTCCCGGAATCAGCGAGGACGCGAGCACGATGGTGTCGCTGGGACCCACGCTGATCGGATGATCGCGATTGGCGATCCGCGACAGCACTGCCATCGGCTCCCCCTGGGAACCGGTGCAGATCAGCACCGTCTCGTCGTCCGGCAGATTCGGCAGGTCATCCGAGGCGACGAGCATGCCACCGGGGATGGTCAGGTACCCGAGGTCGCGCGCGATGCCCATGTTGCGCACCATGGAGCGTCCGACGAAAGCGATCTTGCGCCCGTGCAGGGCAGCCATGTCGATGATCTGCTGGATGCGGTGCACGTGGGATGCGAAGGACGCCACGATGATGCGCCCCTCAGCCCGAAGGAAGACCGCATCGAGTACGGGAACGATGTCGCGCTCACTGCTGACGAATCCAGGCACCTCGGCGTTGGTGCTGTCGACCATGAGCAGGTCGACTCCCTCGTCCCCGAGTCGGGCAAACCCGTTCAGGTCGGTGATGCGGCCGTCCAGCGGCAGCTGATCCATCTTGAAGTCGCCGGTGTGCAGGACCAGACCCGCGGGCGTGCGAATCGCCAGGGCCATGGCGTCGGGAATCGAGTGATTCACGGCGAGGAACTCGACGTCGAAGGGTCCGAGAGCGCGACGGGCGCCGTCCTCGACCACCTCCACGTTGGGGGTGATGCGGTGCTCGCGGAGTTTCGCCTCCACCAGCGCCAAGGTCAGCTGGGACCCCAGGATCGGGATGTCCGCGCGAAGGCGCAGCAGGTACGGAAGGGCACCGATGTGGTCCTCGTGCCCGTGCGTGAGCACGACGGCCTCGATGTCATCGAGGCGGTCCTTGATGGGCCCGAAGTCCGGAAGGATCAGATCGACCCCCGGCTGGTTCTCCTCGGGAAAGAGCACCCCACAGTCCACGATCAGCAGGCGGCCGCCGAACTCGAACACCGTCATGTTGCGGCCGATCTCGCCGAGACCGCCGAGCGCCACGATGCGCAGATGCCCCTTCGTCAGCGCGAGGGGCGGCGGAAGCTTCACATGGCTCATGGCGTCATCTCTTCAGGTTGCCTGTCGGTGGATTGAACGTGTCTCGCGCGGGTGCCGTTCCCTGCGGCTGGTGTCAGTCGGCAAAGCCGCGCACACCGCCGCGCGCAAGATCATCGCGAAGAACGGCCTTCTGCTCGTCTGTGGCATCAATGAGCGGCAGTCGGACGGGTCCCGACGGCAGCCCCTGCATGGCGAGAGCGGCCTTCGTGAGAATGACGCCCTGCGTCCGGAAGCACCCCGTGTACACGGGCAGGAGGGACGCATTGATCTCCGCTGCCTTCTGCGACTCGCCCTGCGCCAGCGCCTCTGCCATCGCCTTGAGGCGGTCGCCCACCAGATGGCCGACGACCGAGATCATCCCCGCAGCGCCGACACTGAGCAGGGGAAGATTGAGGATGTCGTCGCCGGAGTACCAGGCCAGGTCGGTGGTGGCCATGCCCCACTGCGCGAAATCCAGATCGCCCTTCGCGTCCTTGTTCGCCACGATCCGCGGGTGCTCTGCGATGCGCTGAAGGGTGGCGAGCTCGATGGCCGTGCCGGTGCGCTTGGGAATGTCGTAGGTGATCATCGGCAGGTCCGTGGCGTCGGCGATGGCCAGGAAGTGCTGAATCAGCCCCTCCTGCGGTGGCCGGTTGTAGTACGGAGTCACGGCCATCACGCCATGCGCACCAGCCCCTGCCGCAGCACGCGCGGCTTCCACGGAGTGTCGGGTGTCATTGGTACCGACTCCCGCGATGATCGTCGCGCGATCCCCCACCGCCTCGATCACTGCACGCAGGACCGCGAGGTCCTCGGCATCGGACTTGGTGGCCGACTCGCCCGTGGTGCCATTGATGACCAGCCCGTCATGGTGAAGCTCGTCGACGAGGTGACTCGCGAGGACCTGGGCTCCGGGAAGATCCAGAGAGCCGTCAGGCAGGAACGGGGTGACCATGGCGGTCAGCATCGTTCCGAACGGATGCGCATCACTCGTGAAGCCGGGCATGGAGCCAAGGCTAGCGGTAGTGCTCAGGGGGCAACGCGGCCGTTCGCGACGAAGGCCGCATGGGTCAGGGGCATGAGCCGCTCGAACTCCTCCTCGTAGCGCTCAGCCACCATCTCGATCTCCCGCTGAGGATAGGACGGGAAATGCGAGTCGTCGGCCTTGCGCCGCAGCGAGAGGAAGTTCATGAGGGATCGAGCATTCACGGTGACGTAGGCGCTCGAATAGATGGACACCGGAAGCACCATTCGGGCCACTTCGCGTGCGATGCCGGCATCCAGCATCCGCTGGTAGGCCTCGTACGCCTGTGTGCACGCCGCCCGCATGTCCTTCTCGATGAGGCCGTACTGCGCCTCGTCACCGGGAAGGAACTCATACGCCCCGGTCTTGCCCACCTGGATCACGGCGCGATCGCGATTCGGCACGTAGAACACCGGCCGGAGCTCCCGGTAGCGTCCCGACTCCTCGTTGTAGCTCGCGATGCGGTGACGCATGTGCTCACGCCACACGAAGATCGGCGCCTGGACGAAGAAGGTCATCGAGTTGTGCTCGAAGGGGCTGCCGTGACGCTCGCGCATCAGGTAGTTGATGAGGCCCTGGGACCGACCGGCATCCGCACCGACATCCTCGAGTGACTGCTCCCCCACGGTGGACACCCGGGCCGCGAAGATCACGTCGGCGTCCGAGGCGCTCGCCCGAACGAGTTCAACGGTGACGTCGCTCCGGAAGACTATTTCTTCGCTCACGCGGGAAGCCTATCCATGCGCCTCCCCCGAGTCGTCCCCGCTGGTGAGGGCGCGTTCTGCTGCCCGCACCGTCACGGGGCACAATGGCCAGATGACCGCCTCTGGAGTTCGGCTGGCTCGCATGACCGATACCGACGAACTCGGCGCCATCAATGTGGCGGCCTGGCGGGATCGGCTCGGTGACATTCTCAAAGCCGAGGTGCTCGATCAGCTGCGACCGGACGATCTTGCACTGGTGTGGGCTGGAGCCATCCTCAATCCGCCCACCATCCAGCACCGCCTGCTGGTCGCCACCCACGACGAGAGCGCACGCGGATATGCCGCCGTCGGTCCCTGCGCGGATGCGGACGCCGACGCCGCGACCGGCGAGCTGATCGCCCTGGAGGTCCACCCCGACGATCAACGGCAGGGCCACGGCTCTCGGCTGCTGTCCGCGGCAGTCGACCACGCACGCGCCGATGGGTTCGAGGTGCTTGCAGTGTGGTGCCCCGTGGACGACGAGGTCCGGCGCGGCTTCCTTCAGTCCGCCGGCTGGGTTCCCGACTCAGCCTGGCGAGACCTCCAGGTCGATCCCGGCGCACCGGACGAGCTCGAGCCCGAGCAGGTGCTCCGCGAGGTCCGACTCGTGGTCAGCCTCAGCACAGACTGACGCTCCCGCTGGTGGGCAAGACGAAGCCGGCGAGTCCCCCGCCCTCGCCGGCCATGACCATGCTGAACCAGACGTATAGCAAAGTGCGAGGAGCGCGCGTCCCCCTTCTGGGGGACAAACCGGGTTATGTCCGGTCCAGACCCGTCAGGAATCACCCTCAAGCAGGCCGTCCCTGCTGGCCTCGACGTACAGCTCCGTGCGCGTGCGTGCGGGCCGGCCGACCTGCTGGTATTTGGCGCGCACCCGATCCAGATACTCCTTCACCGTGTGCGGCGAGATGTCCATCCGCCTCGCAACCGCGGCGAGTTTGAGGCCAGATGCGTACAGGCGCAGCGCATCGCGCTCGCGCGGACTGAGGTCCGGGACGTCCGGGCCGGACGCCAGGATCGCCGCCAGATCCATCGACAGATACATCTGGCCCTCCCCGACGGCTCCCAGGCCCTCCTGCAGCTCGGCGTAGGTCACGCGCTTGGGCACGAAGCCCAGGGCGCCCGCGTTGAGTCCGGCCCGGATGGCCACCGCGTCATCATGCGCGCTGATCAGCAGAACTCCCACGCCCGCCTGCACGAGATCGGCGCAGTTGCCGGCGACGTCCTTCTCTCCCGGCGCCAGCTCCACGTCGAGAAGAGCGATCTCGGGGCCCGAGGCAATGGCCTGCTCGACCGAGCCACCCGCGTAGACGATGCGGTAGCGGTCGGTCTCCTGTGACTCGATCAGCACGCGCAGTCCCTCGCGCACGAGTTCGTGGTCGTCGATGATGCTCAGGCGCGCACTCACGTCTGGACCGCCTGTCCCCGCTCCACGGACTGCTTCGCCACCAGCACCTCGTACAGCCAGAGCACGCCCCCGGCATCCGACTCGTCGAGAACCTGCGCGCAGACGACGTCGTACGGCGACGGAGCATCGCGGGATAGCAGCGGGCAACTCGGACGCGCGTCCACCTCGCGAATGGGCACGAGCAAGCGCATCGCGACCTCCCCTCCCTCGGTGCGCACAGACAGTCGAGGCGTGGTTCCCACCACGACGCCATCCACCATCACGGTAGGCGATGCCTGGGCGAGCGCGGCCATCAGGTCTTCCGCCACGTCGGCACTGATCTCGATCGCGGCGTCCTGACGAAGGTCGAGGTCGAGAAGGACTCCGTGCTGGTGCGCCCACTCTGCCATCCGACTGGCCAGCGCCTCGACCTGTGACCGATCGGGATCGCACACCATCACGTTCCGGATGAAGCGCTCCTCCCGAATCGCGACGTCACGTGCATCCATCCGTACTGCACGACTGACATCCCGCGAGATCTCCGTGAACAGAGCCTGAGCCCGCGACAGGCGCAAGGCTCGAAAGCGCCGCTGATGACGGCCAACGCGAGCCCGCGCGGCCTCGGCGCTCGTCAACTCCTGCGATGCCGCCTGCTGATTGCGCCATGCCTGCTCGGCATTGCGGCGAAGGCTCCTGCCGAGAAGCGCCCCCACCAGGATCATGGCGGTGCCCGGCTGGGTGAGCTCGTGCAGGGGATCTCCCTGGAAGACCAGCCACACGGCCACCAGAACAAGCCACCCCCACCGTGGTCCGGCGGCAGCGACGACGAGGAACATCCCCGACACGGCCTGTGATGACCAGCCGGTCGTCTCGCCGGAGGCGGCTCCCTGCAGCGCGTAGACAAGCCACCCTCCCAGCGCCGTCGACACGACGAGAAGCCAGCTGAGTCGACCGTGACGAGACCAGAGGACCACGGCGGCGACCAGGAGGATCCAGACGGCCAGGGCGAGCGCATTGATGATCGGACGTTCGATACCCACCCAATTGACGCCCACGTCCATCACCACGAGAACGGTCAGTGCGGAGAGAATCGGCACGGTCAACGCCGCCGGCGTGAGGCTGCTGACCGGACGTGCTGTGGTCGCCTCCGGTTCACGCCACATCACCCGCACGGTGGCACCGCTTCCAACCGAGCTGGAGACCTGCGCCTCGCCACCGACATCAGCAATCGGCCGCATGATTCCGGTCGTGATGCCCATGCGCGACGAGGGGACCGCCGAGTCGAATCCCCGGCCGTCATCGGTGATGATCAAGTCCAGTGCCGGCCCTGTCGACCCCTCGCGAACCGAACACGTGACGTGCACGTTCGATGCCTGTGCATGGCGAGCGACATTCGTGAGGGCCTCCACAGCGGCCGACCGGACCGCCGAGCGAACGTGCACAGGCAAGGCGCCCATGTCGTCACAGTGCAACGTGACGACGACGCCCGCGGCTCGCAGATCCTCGGTGATGTCTGCCAGGGCTGCCCCCAAGTCCGCGCCGTCATCGACTGGCCCGCGTTCAGGCAGGGTGTACAGAGATCCCAGCAGGCTCGCACTGTCGGCGCAGCGAGCCCGCAAACGCTCTCCCCACTCGCCCGACAGATCCAGGCCGCCTCGGCCAATCGCGATGAGAGTGTTGAGCACTCGCTCATGCAGGAGGCTCTCTGTCTGCTGGAGGCTGTGCTCGACCGACTCTGCGGTGAGCCGCGACTGCTCTGCGTCCAGCAGGCTCCGTGCCGTCGTGTCGGCCGTGACGGCGTTCCTCATCAATGCCCGCGCAGCGAAGATCGTCGAGACGCCGATCACGCCCACGTAGACCGGGTCGAGGATTACCTCTGACACCGTGGGTGATTCGCCGCCGTCGTGCGGTGTCAGAACAGCCCATGCGACCAGCAGGGTCAGCATCGGGGCGAAGATCGCAGCCCATCGGAAGGCGAGCAGCAGACCCGCGATGCCAGCAGTCAGAGCTGCGATCTCCGTGACCGGTTGCCAGTCGGGGGTGGTCAGCGAGAACTGACTGACGCCCACCGCGACGGTGGCGACAACGAGGACAACCACATTCAGCAGCGAGGCTCCCGGGACCAAGCGACCGGACCCAACGAGATGTGATCCGAGCAGCACCAGTACCGACACCAGTACGAGAACGATGCTCACGCTGGCCAAGGGAGTGCTCTGCTCCGTTGGCCACAGGAAGGACTGCGAGCCGAACCACAGCAGTTCCCACAAGATGGCCGCGGAGACCAGCCCGCGCCGCACCGCATCGGTGGCCCCTCGCGGCCACGATCCCCCACCCCTGCTGGCAGGACGCCAGCGGACCCGAGAGCGGGCACCAGTGATGGACCCCTCGTCCGGGCTGACAGTCGCCGTGGTCACCACCGGACAACTGTGGCACAAGCGCGCCCGATAGCGTCCTGCCGTGGAAGGGCAGCCGGTGGACGCCTCACGGCGCAGGATTCAGGGCAAGGCCATCTCCATCGGGATCGCCACCGGCGCGTACGCCCTGTCCTTCGGCGCCATCTCGGTCGCAACGGGTCTTGACGTCTGGCAGACGCAGATGCTGTCGCTGTTCATGTTCACCGGTGCATCCCAGTTCGCCTTCGTTGGGATCATCGGCGCCGGAGGTGGCATGGTCGCCGCCGTCCTGACCGCACTGCTCCTCGGCGCCCGCAATGGCATGTACGCCGTCAGCATGGCCCCGCTGCTCCGTCTGAAGGGCGGTCGTCGCCTCGTCGGCGCCCACGTCACCATCGACGAGACGACGGCCATGGCGCTGGCCCACCCCCAGCACGCCCGATATGCCTTCTGGACCACGGCGCTGTGGATCTACCTCCTGTGGAATGCCGGCACGCTCATGGGGGCACTGGGTGCCCAGTTCATCGGCGATCCCAGCACCTTGGGACTCGATGCCGCCACCGCCGCTGCCCTGCTTGCTCTCCTGTGGCCTCGGCTCGTGGATCGTCAGGTCTGGGCCATTGCGATCGCATCGGCCGGCATCGCCATCGTGCTCACGCCCGTCCTGCGTCCTGGTCTTCCCGTTCTCGCGGCGGCTGTTGTCGCCATCGGAGCGGCAGCGCTCTCCGGACGAGGGGGTGGACGCTGATGTGGATCGCCGTGATCGCCGGATCCCTGGGCTGCTACCTCGAGAAGATCCTCGGGTACCTGCTCCCCGCCTCAGTGCTGGATCACCCCGCCACCCGCAGGATCGCCGGACTCCTTCCGGTCTCATTGCTGGCGGGCCTCGTCGCAGTGCAGACTTTCGCCTCCGGAGCAGCGCTGACCCTCGATGCCCGTGCCGCCGGGCTCGCTGCCGCCGTCATCGCCCTCCTTCTGAGAGCGCCCTTCATCGTCGTCGTCCTCGTGGCCGGAGTCACCGCAGCCCTCCTGCGCGCGTGGAGCGTGGCGGTATGAGGAAGCAGCCCCGGCCCATCTTCGGCTTCCTCTGGCGTCGGCCCGATCCCGACGCGCCCGTCGACGCCGCGTACGTCCAGGAGCGACTCATTCGCGTGATCTCGCGCGGCCCCATCAGAATCCTCTTCCTCGTCCTCGCAAGCCTCGCCGCGGTCATGCTCGCCGCCACTGCCGTCATGACGGCACTCTCAGCGCCACTGTCCGTCGCCAGTCTTCTGGGTGCAGCCATCGCCGCCACTGCCGTGGCCCTGCTCCTACGTGGGTGGGTGGTCGGCACCTACGTCACCGATGCCGGCGTCACGGTCGACTCGATGTGGCGCCGAACATTCACCCCGTGGTCAGAGGTGGCGTCCATCGAAGCCATTCCGGCCCGCGTGCCCTTCCTCGGACTCCCCATGCGGATCACCGGTGAGCGCGTCTTCGTTTACGTGAAGAACGGGCCCGCTATAGCCACGCACATCAGCTCGCGGTCTCCGGACACCTGCTGTCGTTCCGACGCGTTTGATATCGCTCGCATTCGGCTGGAGAACTGGGCCGATCGGGCTTGACGACGATCAGTCGATGCCCCCGACCGGATCCACGGCATCGCCAGATTCGCGAAACACTCCGATGGCAGTGCGCATGGCCGCTCGGGCCCGCCGCCGATCTCGAGCATCGTCGTACGCCATCGCGAGTCGGTACCACGCCCCCCAATCTCGAGGGTTGGCCTCCACTTCAGCCTGCCGTTCAAGGAAACGCTCATCTGCAGCATCCCGCTCGACTCGACCGGAAGGAGTGCGCGGCAGGTCGTCCTGCGGCAGCCCACCGATCCGAGCGAGGGCGCGCCCGACCTCCTGCGAACGCAGTCCGAAGATGAGCTCGCGTCCTACCATCCACGCCCCGATCAGCGGGATCACCATGATGCTCAGACCCAGAGCCACGGGCACCGGGTCCCCCGAGAGGATCAGCACCCACGCGCGGCCGGCGGTGAAGACGAGGTAGATCCCGACCGCTCCGGCCAGGATCAAGGCGATCGTGCGGGCACTCACGAGAGCGTGAGGAAGTGGTCGAGTCCGACCGTCAGTCCCGGGTGATGGGCCACCTGCCTGACGCTGAGGAGCACGCCGGGCATGAAAGAGGTGCGATCGAGGGAGTCATGCCGGATGGTCAGTGTCTCTCCGACGCCGCCGAGCAGCACCTCCTGATGCGCCACGAGTCCGCGCGAGCGCACGGAGTGCACCCGAACTCCGTCGATCGATGCGCCCCGGGCACCCGGTGCCTCGTGCTCCGTTGCGTCCGGCGAGGCCGGCATGCCCATCCGTGCCTTGGCGATCGCCTGGGCCGTATGTGTCGCGGTACCGGAAGGAGCATCGACCTTGTCGGGGTGATGCATCTCGATCACCTCGACGGATTCGAAGTACGGGGCAGCGATCTCCGCGAAGCGCATCATCAGAACCGCACCAATGCCGAAGTTCGGTGCGATGAGGACACCCACGTCCGGGGCCTGACGGCACCAGTCCTGCACTCGGTCAAGGCGTTCGGCCGTGAAACCCGTGGTCCCCACGACACAGTGCACTCCACTGCTGATGCACACCTCGAGGGTGCGCATAACTGCATCCGGAGTGGTGAAGTCCACGACGACCTCTGCGCCTGCCTCGACCACCGCCGTGGGAGGTACGCCGATATCGATCGCGGCGACAAGGCTGAGGTCAGGGGCTGACGTGATCGCCTCGACACACGCCTGTCCCATTCGCCCCTTGGCGCCCGCCACCGCGACCTTGATCACGGCACCACCCTACCGACGGATGCAGGTCCGCCCTACCCACGGATGAAGGTCAGCCGACAGCCGCGAAGGTGGTTGTCTCGTCGAAGGGTCCGATCACGGCAAGGGTCATGGGCGCCGAGAGGAGGTCGGACGCGATCGACTGAACGTCCTCTCCCGTCACGGCATCCACTCGACCGAGAACCCCGTCGATCGACAGCAGGGGCTCATGATGAAGCTCGCTCTTGGCGATGCGACTCATGCGGGCACCGGTGTCCTCCTGACCGAGCACCGTTGCTCCCCGCATCTGGCCCTTACCCCGACGAATCTCGTCATCGGTGAGGCCGTGACGTGCGACGTGGTCGAGCTCACTCAGGCACACGTCGAGGACGACATCGACCTTCGATGGCATGCACCCTGCGTACACGCCGAAGATGCCCTCCTCGGAGAATCCCTGCGCGTAGGAATAGACCGAATACGCCAGACCACGCTTCTCACGCACCTCTTGGAAGAGGCGGCTGCTCATGCCGCCGCCCAAGGCCGTGGACAGGACCGACAAGGCGTAGCGCCGCGGATCAGACCTCGACAGCCCGGGAGTGCCCAGCACCACGTGGGCCTGTTCTGTAGCACGCGTGGAGACGGCTGCTCCAGGAGTCCGAGGCTTGGCGGCCTTGCCGCTTCGTGCGTCTGCTGGGGGGCGCTCCTCACCGAGGGAGTCCCCGAAGGCCCGCCGCACCTCCCGCACGACCTGATCATGGTCGACGTTGCCGGCCGCCGAGACCACGATGTTCTCGGGTCGGTAGCGGCGCTGGTAGAAGCCGTTGATGACGCCCCGCGTCAGATTCGAGATGGACTCCACGGTGCCGAGGATCGGCCGACCCAGCGGTGTGTCGCCGTACATCGCGTGCGCCAGGAGGTCGTGCACCGCGTCGCCAGGATCATCCTCGTGCATGGCGATCTCCTCGAGGATCACCCCGCGCTCTGCCTCGACGTCCTCCGTGTGGAGCAGCGCCCCGGTGACGACGTCGCACACCACGTCAATGGCCAAGGGCAGATCCTGATCCAGCACCCGCGCGTAGTAGCAGGTGTACTCCTTGGTCGTGAAGGCGTTCAGATCGCCACCCACGGCCTCGATCGACGAGGAGATGTCCATCGCCGATCGGCGAGGTGTTCCCTTGAAGAGCAGATGCTCGAGGTAGTGCGCCGAACCCATCTGCGTCCGTGTCTCATCGCGTGAGCCCACGGCAACCCAGACGCCGAACGCGACCGAGCGAACGCCCGGCACGTGCTCGGTGATCACCCGGAGGCCGCTGGGGAGGGTGGTCCGGCGGACAACTCCGCCGTCCCCCTCCCGCAGCAGCGTTCGGGTCTGCGTCCTAGGCATCGCCGCCGGCGGCAGCTTCCTCGACGACCGGGGCCAGCGAGAGCTTGCCGCGGGAGTCGATCTCCTTGATCTCGACCTCGACCTTGGTGCCGACGGGAACCACATCGTCGACGTTCTCGACGCGCTTGCCGCCATTGAGCTTCTTGATCTCGGTGATGTGCAGCAGACCGTCCTTGCCGGGCATGAGCGAGACGAAGGCACCGAAGGTGGTCGTCTTGACGACCGTCCCCAGGTAGCGCTCGCCCACCTCGGGCATGGTCGGGTTGGCGATCGCGTTGATCGCCGAACGGGCCGCTTCCGCTGAGGGGCCGTCGACGGCGCCGATGTAGATGGTGCCGTCATCCTCGATCGTGATGTCGGCCCCGGTCTCCTCCTGGATCTGGTTGATGATCTTGCCCTTCGGACCGATCACCTCACCGATCTTGTCCACCGGAACCGTGATGCTGATGACGCGCGGCGCCGTGGCGGCCATCTCGTCAGGAGCATCGATGGCCTCGTTCATGACATCCAGGATGGTCATGCGGGCATCACGGGCCTGCTGAAGCGCCTTGCCCAGAACCTCCGCGGGAATGCCATCCAGCTTCGTGTCCAGCTGCAGCGCCGTGACGAACTCACGTGTGCCCGCCACCTTGAAGTCCATGTCACCAAACGCATCCTCGGCGCCGAGGATGTCGGTGATCGCGACATACTCCGTGGCCCCATCGACGTCGCCGGAGATCAGACCCATGGCGATTCCGGCCACAGGTGCCCGCAGCGGCACACCCGCATTGAGAAGCGACATTGTCGACGCGCAGACCGACCCCATGGAGGTCGAGCCGTTCGAGCCGAGCGCCTCGGAGACCTGGCGAATGGCGTAGGGGAACTCCTCGCGTGACGGAAGCACCGGCAGCAGTGCGCGCTCAGCAAGTGCGCCGTGGCCGATCTCGCGACGCTTCGGTGAGCCCACGCGCCCGGTCTCACCGGTCGAGTACGGCGGGAAGTTGTAGTTGTGCATGTAGCGCTTGCGGTTGTCCGGGTTCAGCGTGTCCAGCTGCTGCTCCATGCGGAGCATGTTCAGCGTCGTGACGCCGAGAATCTGCGTCTCACCGCGCTCGAACAGGGCGGAACCATGGACGCGCGGCAGAACGTCGACCTCAGCACTGAGCGTGCGGATGTCGGAGACGCCACGGCCGTCGATGCGCACCTTGTCGCGCAGCACCCGATCACGGACCACCTTCTTGGTCACCGCCCGAATGGCTGCGGAGACCTCCTTCTCGCGGCCCTCGAACTCGACCGCAAGCTCGGCCTGCACGACCTTCTTGATGTCATCGAGTCGCGCCTCTCGCTCAGCCTTGCTGACGATCTGCATGGCCTCGCGGATATCAGCGACGGACAGGCGCTCCACGGCGTCGTAGACATCCGGCTGGTACTCGGGGAAGAGCGGGAAGTCGGCCGTGGGCTTGGCAGCCGATGCGGCCATCGCCATCTGCGCCTCGCACAGGGCGCGGATGAAGGGCTTCGACGCATCCAGACCCGCGGCAACCACATCCTCGGTCGGGGCGGTGGCACCACCGGCGATGAGCTCGATGGTGCGATCGGTCGCCTCGGCTTCAACCATCATGATGGCGACGTCGTCACCGGCGATGCGGCCTGCCACGACCATGTCGAACACGGCCTCGGACAGCTGATCGTGCGTGGGGAAGGCCACCCACTGACCGCGGATGAGGGCGACGCGAACGCCACCGATGGGTCCGCTGAACGGCAGTCCGGCGATCTGAGTGGATGCCGATGCGGCGTTGATGGCGACAACGTCGTACAGGTCCTTCGGGTCCAGCGCCATGACGGTGATGACGACCTGGACCTCGTTGCGAAGACCCTTGGTGAAGGTCGGGCGCAGGGGGCGGTCGATCAGACGGCAGGTGAGGATGGCGTCCTCGGAGGGGCGACCTTCACGGCGGAAGAACGATCCTGGGATGCGTCCGACGGAGTACATGCGCTCCTCGACGTCCACCGTCAGGGGGAAGAAGTCGAACTGCTCCTTCGGGCTCTTGCCCGCCGTCGTTGCGGAGAGGAGCATCGTGTCGTCATCGAGGAAGACCGCAACAGCGCCGGCGGCCTGGCGGGCCAGTCGGCCCGTCTCGAAGCGGATGGTTCGGGTTCCGAAGGAGCCATTGTCGATGACTGCCTCGGCGGTTGAGATCTGGGTACCCTCCACGGGTGCCTCCTGTTTCATAGATGTCTCAGAGGCGCTCGCTGGGCGACCGGTGGCGGTCATCGATCGAGGCCCACGGGCCTGAGCCATTGCCCCTGCTCCCGTAGGTCACTACCGAGGACCGACGACTGGCGCACAAGCGGCGCCCCGGATCCGGTTCGTGTGATGTTCAGTTGTGGTCGTGCGGTCGAACGCGCCCCCATGTCGGGGCGCTGTGGCAGCGGATGAGGACCGGCCGTGTGCCGGCCCTCCCCCGCGATAGATCGACGCAGGCCGAGCCCGAGGGCTAGCGGCGCAGGCCGAGCTTCTCGATGATGGCTCGGTAGCGAGCGATATCGGTCTTGGTGAGGTAGGAGAGGATCCGGCGACGCTGACCGACCAGGATCAGCAGGCCGCGCCGGCTGTGGTGGTCGTGCTTGTGCTCCTTGAGGTGCTCCGTGAGCTCGGTGATGCGAGCCGTCAGGAGTGCAATCTGCACCTCGGGACTGCCGGTGTCGTTGGGGTTGGTGCCGTAGTCGGCAATGATCTGCTTCTTGGTTGCACTATCGAGCGACATGCATGACCTTTCACTCGCCCCAAGGGGCGGTAGAGATGACACGAATCGCAGCGCCGAGGCCCCACGACCGTCTAGTGAGGCAAGGCTAGCAGCCCCACGCCCCCTTCCCCGCGGCGCCTCAGGCACCCGACAGGAGTGACCGGGACCGGTCGACATCTGTGGCCATCTGTTCGAGCAGGCCGTCGAGGGAGTCGAAGGTCATCTGTCCCCGCAGCCGCTCCACGAACTCCACCCGCACCCGCAGGTCGTACAGATCAAGATCGTCGCGATCGAGGACGTACGACTCGACCCGCCGCTCGCGACCGTCGAACTGCGGGTTGGTGCCGACCGAAATCGCGCACGGGAGTCGCGATCCATGAGCGGTCAGCCATCCGGCGTAGACACCGTCTGCCGGGATTGCGGGGCGCTGTGCCCACTGCAGGTTCGCGGTCGGGTATCCGAGCCCTCGTCCGCGGTGGTCGCCGTGAACGACGACGCCATCCAGGGCATACGGCCGCCCCAGATCATCCTGCGCATCGACCACACGGCCCTCGGCCACTGATCTGCGAATCCTCGTGGACGACCACCTCTCGAGGCCGTCACCGAGGAGCGGCACCGCGGACACATCGAATCCCCATCGCCGCCCGGTGTCACGGAGCGTGTCCACGGTCCCCGTCGCGCGGTGCCCGAAGCGAAAGTCCTCACCCACCACCACCTCACGGGCGCCGAGGCGCTGCACGAGCTCTCGCGACACGAATTCCTCCGGGGCCATGGCCGCCATCAAGGCATCGAAAGCCAGCACGTCGACAGCGTCCGCACCGGCCGCCAGCAGCAGTTCCTTGCGCTGCTCCAAGGAGGCCAGCGACTCAGGTGCCTCGCGTCCGGGAACGACAGCCATCGGGTGCGGATCGAACGTGACCGCGACGAGCGGCAGTGCGCGAGTCGAGGCTGCCCGGCGCGCATGCGCGAGGAGGGCCTGATGCCCTCGATGCACTCCGTCGAAGACGCCTATCGAGAGAACGGCGCCGCTGTCGCGATTCACGCGCTCACCCTAGAACGCCCCTCACTGGTCGTGCGGCGCGGACCACCGCAGTGTGAGCAAGCGAGCAGACCCATCCTCACGGGACGAAGACCGCGAGATAGCCCACACCCGTCGACGGTGGCGGCTTGGGCCCCACGAGGGCGAGCAGGCGACCATCCTGCGACAGCAGGGCAGTCGGTTCGGTCACATCAGCCTGCAGGTATGACGACACGGGTCGGCCATTCTCCACCGCCAGAGGATCGACCACCTCGAGCGTCGGAAAGGCCCGCCGGGCGATCTCCGACGTCGGGATGAGGAACTCCGCCGGATGCTCCGAGGTCGTCAATGACGTCCAGGCGATCGCGTCGGTCACTCCCCACCCACCGACCCGGGTTCGGCGCAGGGAGGTCAGGTGCCCACCAACGCCGAGTTCGTCACCGAGGTCTCGGGCCAGAGCACGCACGTAGGTCCCTGAGGTACAGGTGACGGCCACGTCCACATCAATCCACACGTCACCGCGCCTGATCCGCAGCACATCGAATCGATCGATCCGCACGCGGCGGGCCGTGAGACTGACGTCCTCGCCCGCCCGGACGAGAGCATGGGCTCGTTTGCCGTCCACCTTGATCGCACTGACCGACGACGGGACCTGTTCGATCTCTCCGCGGAGCGCAGCGACGGACCCCTCGATCGCCTCGGCCGTGATCGCCTCGACACTTCGAGGTTCGGCCGTGGAGACGACCTCCCCCTCGCGGTCATCCGTCACCGTCGAGAGGCCCAGTCGGATGGTGGCCTCGTAGTCCTTGTCGTGTCCGGCGAGATAGCCCAGCAACCGCGTCGCCCGACCCACGCCGACCAGCAGGACGCCGGTGGCCATGGGATCCAGGGTGCCCGCATGCCCCACCTTGCGGGTGCCCAACGCTCGTCGGACGCCCGCGACGCAGCCATGAGAGGTGATGCCAGCGGGCTTGTCCAGAACCAGAAGTCCCGTGGGGGCAGCCGGGGTCACTCGTCCGCCTGCTCCTCCGAGGGCTCCTGCTCGTCCTGCGGATGCCGATAGGGATCCGCCTCGCCCGCGAACCTGGCGTGGGACGCCTGCGCATGCACGGCGGCATCCGCCTCGGCCGCCTGCCGAAGCAGCTCCTCGACGTGCCGGGCATTGTCCGGCACGGCATCGGGGTAGAACGCCAGCGTCGGCGTGAACTTGATGCCGGTCTGCTTGCCCACCTCCGAGCGCAGCACGCCCTTGGCTGACTCGAGTGCCGTTGCCGTGCCGATCTGCGCCTCCTCATCGCCGTAGACCGTGTAGAACACCGATCCCTCGCGCAGGTCAGGAGTCACCCGGACGTCGGTGATCGTCACGAAACCCAGACGCGGGTCCTTGATCCGCTTCTCGAGCGTCTCCGCGACGATCACCTTGATCCGATCGGCCAGCTTCCGCTGGCGCGCTTCACTCGCCATGGTCAGGCCTTCCTGGGCTTCTCACGCATCTCGAACGTCTCGATGACATCGTCCACCTTGACGTCCTGATAGTTGCCCAGGTTGATGCCGCACTCGAAGCCCTCACGGACCTCCGTGACGTCGTCCTTGAATCGGCGAAGACCTGACAGGGTCAGGTTCTCGGCGACCACGGCACCGTCGCGAATGAGACGGGCCTTGGCGTTGCGACGCACCTCTCCGGACTGCACCAGGCAGCCGGCGATGGTGCCGAACTTCGAGGACTTGAACACCTCGCGCACCTCGGCGGTACCGAGCTGCACCTCCTCGTACTCCGGCTTGAGCATGCCGCGCAGTGCCGCCTCGACCTCTTCGATCGCCTGGTAGATGACGCTGTAGTACCGCACGTCAACGCCCTCTTCGGCGGCGAACTCGGCCACCTTGCCCTCGGGTCGCACGTTGAAGCCGATGATGACCGCCTTCGACGCACTGGCCAGGGTGACATCGTTCTTGTTGATGGCACCGACGCCGCGGTGGATGACGCGCAGGTTCACCTCGTCGCCCATGTCGATCTTGAGAAGCGCGTCCTCCAGAGCCTCGACGGATCCGGACACATCGCCCTTGATGATGAGCGTGAGCTCAGCGACCTCACCCTTCTCCAGCGACTCCAGGAAGTCCTCGAGGGAGCGCTTGACACGATTGCGAGCTAGAAGCGCGTTGCGCTCCCGTGCCTGGCGCGTCTGAGCGATCTGCCGCGCGACCCTGTCCTCGGCGACGACCATGAAGGAGTCACCAGCACCGGGCACCGAGGTCAGGCCGAGCACCTGGACCGGCATGGAAGGCCCGGCCTCATCGATGGCATTGCCCTCGTCGTCGAGCATGGCGCGCACGCGACCGAATGCGTGCCCGGCAACGATGGAGTCACCCGGACGCAGCGTGCCTCGCTGCACGAGCACCGTGGCCACGGGACCGCGACCGCGGTCCAGATGAGCCTCGATGGCAACGCCTTGGGCGTCCTGATCGGGATTGGCGCGCAGGTCGAGCGCGGCGTCCGCGGTCAGGAGGACGGCCTCGAGCAGACCCTCGATTCCGGTGCCCTGCTTGGCTGACACGTCGACGAACATGGTGTCGCCGCCGTACTCCTCGGCCACAAGGCCGTACTCGGTCAGCTGACCGCGCACCTTGGCAGGATCAGCGCCCTCCTTGTCGACCTTGTTCACGGCCACGACGATCGGCACGCCGGCCGCCTGCGCATGGTTCAGCGCTTCAATCGTCTGCGGCTTGACGCCATCGTCGGCCGCGACCACGAGGATCGAGATGTCGGTCACCTGTGCACCGCGGGCGCGCATGGCGGTGAACGCCTCGTGACCGGGGGTGTCGATGAACGTGATTCTGCGCTCCTCGCCGCCCGCGGTCGTGGTCGCCACCTGGTACGCGCCGATGTGCTGGGTGATGCCACCGGCCTCGTCGTTGACCACGTTCGTCGAGCGAATGGCATCGAGCAGCTTGGTCTTGCCATGGTCCACGTGACCCATGACGGTGACGACCGGAGGACGGATCTCTCTGTCCTCGTCCTCACCCTCGTGCTCGCCGAACTCCAGGTCGAAGGACTCCAGCAGCTCACGGTCCTCGTCCTCAGGCGAGACGACCTGAACGTCGTAGTTCAGCTCACCGCCGAGCAGTCGCAGCGTGTCGTCGTCGATCGACTGAGTCGCCGTGACCATCTCCCCAAGACCGATGAGGACCTT